>Ga0115550_1003679_pt1 | contig 9855 bp, 9 predicted proteins | sample COGITO_mtgs_1005_FD_87177 | JGI IMG/M metagenome (GOLD analysis project Ga0115550, IMG submission 87177) | Pelagic marine microbial communities from North Sea - COGITO_mtgs_100511 | ecosystem: Environmental > Aquatic > Marine > Epipelagic | place: Germany:Helgoland, sampling site Kabeltonne, North... | reverse complement strand
CTGAAAATGTTTTTATATATTTTCAAAAAGCGTTGGGTGCTGTTGCTAATGAAACAATCTTTATCTTTGAAGGCATTCACTCCAATGCGGAGAAAGACAAGACTTGGAATCGCATTCAGAAACATGCTCGAGTACGAGTTACGATTGATGTTTTTTCTTGGGGAATGGTTTTTTTTAGAAAAGAACAAGCAAAGGAACATTTTACAATACGCATATAATTTGCGTTTAATTTTTAAGACATGAAAATCTATACGAAAACAGGAGATCAAGGAATGACAGGGCTTTATGGAGGTGCCAGGGTGTCAAAGTTTGACATGCGCATTGAATCTTACGGCACTTTGGACGAACTCAATTCCTACATCGGTCTGATCCGTGATCAAGAAATTGACAAACACTGTTTTGAGACTTTGGTCAAAATTCAAGGGGAGTTGTTTTCTATTGGAGCGATCCTTGCCACACCAGAGGAATATGCTTCTGCTCAAAAAAAGAATAATTTTAGTCCGGTTTCACAGACAATTCCTGAAAACACGCGGTATTTGGAAAAAGAAATGGATGCGATGAATTTGGATTTGCCTGCCATGACCCATTTTGTACTGCCGGGTGGTCATACAAGTGTGTCAACCTGTCATATTGCCCGCTGTGTTTGTCGAAGAGCAGAACGAATGGTGGTGCAGTTGGCGACAGAGATAGAGGTAGACGCCGCTATTTTAAGCTATTTGAACCGACTTTCTGACTATTTGTTTGTCTTGGCACGGAAGTTGGCTTTTGATAGCAAAGTTGATGAAATCAAATGGATTCCATAACTTTCTGAATCCTACGTTCATTCCCTTTCTGAAAAGACAAAAAAAAACTTGACTTTTTGATTAAAAAAATTATTTTTGCAGAATAAAAACTATCAAAAATGTATTGGACATTAGAATTGGCTTCATATTTATCAGATGCGCCTTGGCCAGCAACAAAAGATGAATTGATTGATTATTCAATTCGTACAGGAGCTCCTTTAGAGGTTGTAGAAAATCTTCAAAGCATGGAGGACGAAGGAGATGCTTACGATTCGATAGTAGAAATTTGGCCCGATTACCCCACAGAAGAAGATTATTTCTGGAATGAGGATGAATACTAAAAAAAATATATTTGAAAACACAGAAAAGTCTCTATTGAGGCTTTTTTTTTGTGTATTTTTGAATCTAAATAAATACGAACATTATGAGTGTATTGAATACAGTTTTAAAACTTTTTGTTGGAGACAAACAAAAAAAGGACTTGAAATTGTTGCAGCCAATCGTAGACAAGGTACGAGCGTTTGAAAATGAGATGAATGCTTTGTCAAATGATGAATTGCGCGCCAAAACGAATGACTTTAAAAACAGCATACAAAAGGCGGTTCAGCCTTTTGAAGATAAAATAGCACTTTTAGAACAAGAAACGATTGCTGCAAATATCGATCGAAAAGAGGAGCTTTTCAAAGAGATAGATCTTTTGAACGACGATACATATGCAGCTTCAGAAGCCGTTTTGGAAGCGATCATGCCAGAGGCTTTTGCAGTTGTCAAAGAAACTGCCAAACGATTCACTGAAAATGCCAGCCTTGACGTTTCGGCATCCACATTTGACAGGGAACTTTCAGCAACACGTGACTATGTAACGTTGGATGGTGACAATGCTGTTTGGAAGAATTCTTGGAATGCTTCAGGAACTCCGGTTACATGGGGAATGATTCACTACGATGTTCAGTTGATTGGAGGGTCTGTTTTGCACAAAGGAAAAATTGCAGAGATGATGACTGGAGAAGGAAAAACACTGGTCGCAACTTTGCCTATTTATTTGAATGCTTTGACAGCTAAGGGAGTTCATGTAGTAACGGTAAATGATTACCTCGCCAAAAGAGATGCTGCATGGATGGGACCCATATGGGAATTTCACGGATTGACGGTGGATTGTATTGACCACCACGAACCCAATTCAGAAGCTCGAAGAAAAGCATACAATTCCGACATTACTTACGGAACCAACAACGAATTTGGTTTTGATTATTTGAGAGACAACATGGCGCATTCTCAAAAAGAATTGGTACAAAGAAAACCCAATTACGCTATTGTTGATGAAGTAGATTCTGTTTTGATCGATGACGCGCGAACCCCTCTGATCATTTCTGGTCCGATTCCTGAAGGAGATCGACACGAGTTCAACGAGCTGAAACCCAAAGTAGATGGGATTGTAAAAATCCAACGTCAATATTTGGTCAGCGTTTTGTCAGAAGCTAAGAAAATGATTCTCGACGGAAATACCGAAGAAGGAAGTGTTTTGTTGTTGAGCGTTTACAGAGGGCTTCCAAAAAACAAAGCCCTGATCAAATTTTTAAGTCAAGAAGGAATCAAACAATTGCTTCAAAAGACGGAGAACACCTACATGGCAGACAACAACAAAGAGATGCCTAAGATTGACAAAGAGCTCTACTTTGTCATCGATGAAAAGAACAACGGGATTGAATTGACAGAAAAAGGAATTGCCTACTTGTCAGGAGATGATGACAAAGATTTCTTTTTGCTGCCGGACATCGGGGTGAAAATAGGAGAAATTGACACGAGTGAGCAGTCACCCGAAGAAAAAGTGGCTTTAAAGGAAACGCTTTACAAGGAATTCAGCATCAAGAGCGAGCGAATTCACACGTTGAATCAATTGCTCAAGGCATACACATTGTTTGAAAAAGACAAAGAATATGTGCTGATGGACAACAAAGTAAAAATTGTCGACGAGCAAACAGGACGGATCATGGATGGGCGTCGTTATTCGGATGGTTTACACCAAGCAATTGAAGCCAAGGAAAATGTCAAAATTGAAGCGGCCACCCAAACATTTGCTACGGTGACACTTCAAAACTACTTTCGAATGTACCGCAAACTCAGTGGAATGACAGGAACTGCGATTACTGAAGAAGGGGAGTTCTGGGAGATTTACAAATTGGATGTGGTCGAAATCCCTACCAACCGTCCGTTGTTGCGTGATGACAAAGAAGATTTGGTCTACAAGACAACACGTGAAAAATACAACGCAGTCATTGATGAAATTGTAAAGTTGGTCGAAAAAGGCCAACCGGTATTGGTGGGGACAACTTCTGTCGAGATTTCAGAATTGCTGTCGAGAATGCTTTCGATTCGAAAAATCAAACACAATGTTCTGAATGCCAAACTTCACAAAAAAGAAGCAGAAATTGTTGCAGATGCTGGAAATTCAGGAATGGTTACCATTGCCACCAACATGGCAGGACGTGGGACAGATATCAAACTCTCTGACGAAGTAAAAGCGGCAGGAGGTCTGGCAATTATCGGAACAGAAAGACACGATTCAAGACGTGTAGACCGTCAGCTAAGAGGACGTGCTGGACGACAAGGAGACATCGGTTCCTCACAATTTTACGTTTCTCTAGAGGATCATTTGATGCGAATTTTTGGATCGGATCGAATCGCTAAAATGATGGATCGAATGGGCTTGGAAGAAGGGGAAGTGATTCAGCATTCCATGATTTCAAAATCCATTGAACGCGCTCAGAAAAAAGTAGAAGAAAACAATTTTGGTGTTCGAAAACGCTTGTTGGAATACGACGATATTATGAACGCACAGCGTGAAGTGGTTTACAAACGTCGTCGCAATGCTTTGGACGGAAAGCGCTTGCAAATTGACATCGTAAATATGATGTACGATACCTGTGTTGCCATTGTAACGGATGCAAAGACTTCAGACGATTACACACAATTCGAATTTGAGTTGATTCGGTTTTCTTCCATGCCATCTCCTTTTTCAAAAGAAGAATTTAAGAGCCGTACAGAAAGCGAATTGATCGATGCTCTTTACGACAAAGTGTTTTTGTATTATACAGGAAAAGTTATAAAAAATGCAGCTGCTGCCTATCCTGTGATTAAAAATGTCTTTGAAAACGAAGGAGAGAAATACGAACGAATTGTCGTTCCTTTTACAGATGGAACAAAAACCTTGCAGGTGGTTACCAATTTAAAACAAGCCTATGAATCTGAAGGGAAGGATTTGATCAGTGATTTTGAAAAAAACATCACTTTAGCAATCATTGACGATACTTGGAAAACACATTTGCGCAAGATGGACGAATTGAAACAGTCTGTACAAAATGCTTCCTACGAACAAAAAGATCCTTTGCTGATTTACAAATTCGAAGCTTTTGAGTTGTTTAAAAGCATGTTGGATAAAGTGAATCGAGAAGTTTTGTCCTTTTTGTTCAAAGGAGAACTTCCAAGTCAAACGGCCAACCAAATTTCGGAAGCGCGTGAACAAAAACGCGAAAAGTTAGAGCTGCGAAAAGACGCTGTTCAAAATTCCAGCCAATTGCCCAATGCACATCCTACTCAAGTGCCCAAAACACAAGAAACAGTAGTGCGTGAGGAACGAAAAATTGGAAGAAACGAACGGGTTTTGATAAAGAATGTTCTCAGTGGAGAGAACAAAGAAATAAAATACAAACAAGCAATCCCATTGTTAGAAAAAGGGGAGTGGGTGTTGGTTGAAAACTAACAAAAAAACGAAGTTGAAAGACTTCGTTTTTTTTTGTTCAAAACAATTGCAACAGCGTGGACGAGACATTCGTCGGTTTTTTGTATTTTGAAGGCTCAAACACAGATTTGCTCATGACTGAAGTATCGCAATCCACTCTTGAATTTTTGTCCAGATTGAAAGAGAACAACAATCGGGTTTGGTTTGATGCACATAAGAACGACTTCAAAGGAGAAGAAGCCAAACTAAAAGGTTTTTTCAACACCGTGTTGGCGGATTTGAATTCGGTGGATACAATTGAAAAAATGAAAATTTATCGGATTTACAAAGACGTTCGTTTTTCGAAAGAAAAGATTCCTTACAACGTCCATCGTAGTGTTGGTTTTTCGAGGGCGACTGAAAAGTTGAGAGGTGGGTATTATTTGCGAATAGAACCTGGCAACTCAATCCTTGCAGGAGGTTTTTTTCAGCCCAATCCTTCTGATTTGCTTCGGATTCGCAAAGAGTTTGAAACGGATGCTACAGAAATAAGAGCAATCACAAACGCTCCTGTTTTTCAAAAATATTTTGGAATATTAGAAGGGGCTTCTGTAAAGACAGCTCCCAGAGGATTTGACAAAACACATCCTGCGATTGATTTGATTCGCAAAAAGTCTTTTTTAGCGACGCGCAGTTTTACAGACGAAGAGGTTTTGTCTAAAGACTTTCGCTCTGAAGTCAGTGCGTCTTTCAAGGCTTTGCGCCCCTTTTTTGATTATATGAGTGATGTGCTCACGACAGATCTCAACGGGGTGTCTTTACTAAAATAATCATAAGAAATAGGTGAAAAGTATGGTTTCAGAAAAAGAAGTACACGGTTTTGGCAGTCCTTTTGTAGAAAGATTTCAAGAGTATTTGGGTGAATTTGTATACGGTGGAATTGATGGAAGTGTGACCACTTTTGCTGTGGTTGCTGGAGCTGTGGGAGCAGGTCTGGAGTCCTCAGTAATCATTATATTGGGTTTTGCCAATTTATTTGCGGATGGGTTCGCCATGTCTATAGGCGCTTATTTGGCCGCCAAGTCCGAAAAAGACAATTACCAAAAACACAAACAAATAGAATATTGGGAAATTGAAAACATTCCAGAAAAGGAAAAGGAGGAGATTCGTGAAATTTACCAAGAAAAAGGCTTTGAAGGCAAGTTGTTAGAGCAGGTAGTGGATGTGATTACTTCCGACAAAGACCGTTGGGTAGATGTCATGATGAAAGAAGAACTTGGAATGATGGAGAACTCGAAGTCTCCATTTAAAGTAGGCCTGATTACTTTTGTTTCTTTTTTGTTGTTAGGCTTTATTCCGCTGTTTGTTTACGTGGCAGATTTTATTTTTGAAGGTTTTACAACTAATGGAAACTTGTTGCTGTGGTCGTCTTCTTTGACGCTTTTTTCCTTTGCTGCTATTGGATATTTAAAAGGCGTTGTCAACCAAAAGAACAAATTTTACAGTGTCCTATCCACCTTAATGATGGGGCTTTTTGCGGCATTGGTCGCTTATTATGTTGGTGATGTTTTGGAAAAAATGTTGCTATAGCTTCTTGGCTAGCGCAAAGCGATGCGTTGTGCAAAGTTGTCGGATAGGGGCAAACAAAATCAATCTTTTCTTATTTTGTCCAACAATTCATTGATGATCAGGACTTCCTTGATGCTCAAGTTTTTGGTGATTTCTACTGCGTGTATGTTTAATAATTCCTCTATTTCGGCAAGCAGCATTAGTCCTTTTTTGGTCGCGCGGATTTCCGTTTTTCTTTTGTTGAGTTTGCCGTGTTTTCTGGCAACCAATCCTTTGGCTTTTAGTTTGTCAATCAGTCTCGTGGTATTGCTCATTTTGGAAATCATTTTTTCGTGAATATCCTTCAAAGAAGCTGGAGTTTTTTTAAAAATTTTTAGGGTTTTCAAAACCAAGTATTGTTGGTAAGAAAGTTGGTGTTCTTTAAAGAAAAATATGTTTTTTTCTTGAATCCAATTACCAGTTAGCATCAGATTGATCAAAGTAATTTCATCGATGTTTGGGTTTGTTTTTTTTTCTTTACGTGAAAGCATATATCGCATTCTTTTTAACGGTTACCTCTTGCTTGGTGAGGTCAAATCTTCCATTTTTTTCAAGGGAGGATTGGTGTTTAAGAAATTCTAGTTTTGATTGGAACTTCCAATCAAATTGAACTAAAGTCAAATTTTTTAGCGACCAGACGAATTTGTAAATGATTTTCGTCCTTAAGTATCTTTGAGTTTTTCTAACAATCTGTTTAGAATCAATGCTTCTACTTTAGTGAGCTGCTCGGTTGTTTGTTTTTTCAACTGATTCAATTCTTTTTCTAATTGGTGAAACAATTTTACTCCCTCCGAAGTGACAGCTATATTTACTTTTCTTCTGTTTTTTAAATTTCTTGATCGTGTCGCTAAGCCTTTTTTTTCCAATTGCCCAACAAGTCTCGTGGTATTGCTCATTTTGGAAAGCATGCGTGTTTGGATGTCTCTTAATGAATAAGATTCTTCCTGTTTTTCCATCAAGACTTGCAGCACATTGTATTGTTGTAGGCTTAGATTGAATTTTTTAAAAAAGAAATTGCTCTTTTCATTGATCCAATTGTTGGTGACTAAGATGTTATGAATCATTTTTTTACTAATTTCTTTTTTTGTCAAAAGTGAATGGTTTTTCATGCCTTGGCTTTTACTCTTTTTTTAAAATGGTGTCGGAGCAAATTAAGTCAAGTATCATAACGGATGTTCGATTTTACAGGTAATTTGCATTCGACACAAAAAATCATAAGTATGCGAGCGGATCTGTCAAATTTTATTTTTCTAGATTTTTTATATTTAAATATATATATTTACCTAGGAACGCAGTTTTATAATAACGTTTTTATTCAAGTATATACAAAGGTTGTGGTGTGTTTCTTGCATGTTTGTTCTCTAAAAATGCGACTTTTTATTTGTTTTTTTTTAGGAAGTTAATGGATGAATGATCACTCTAGCTTAGAAAATCATCCAAAATGAGAGCGTGTTTTTTGGCTAAAATTGCTCTCAGCGTTCTAAAAACAGCAGGATTTTTGAAGAGACAGTATTTATGTTGTCCATCAATCCGAAAAAAACGGGAACAATCCATCCTCCTACAAAACGATTTTACAAAAAAAATGAATGAAATAAGTATTCAAAAAACAAACTATGAGAACAATTTTTGGAATAGGATATTTAATTCTTACACTTTCTTTTGCTGTGCCAAACAAAGCTCTGAAAAAAATCAAAAGCACTGAAAGCAATATCAATTGGCTGGCGAAAAAAATCACAGGACAACATACAGGAACGCTCAAATTCAAAGAGGGAACCTTAGAATTTGTCGACGATCAATTGGTCGGTGGGTTTTTTGTGGTTGACATGAACAGCTTGGCGGTTACAGATTTAAAAGGTTTCTTTAAGAAAAAGTTGGAGAAACACCTGAAATCTGATGATTTTTTTGAAACTGAATTACACAAAACTGCTCGTATGAAAATTACCTCCATAAGTGGTGAAAAAGACCAGTATGAAGTCACAGCTGACTTTACGATCAAAGGGATGACGCAGTCAGTGATTTTTATAATGAACGTGCAAGATTCTACTGCTACTGCTACGGTAGCCTTGGACCGAACAAATTTTGGCATCCACTACAAGTCTTCGAGCTTCTTTGACAATTTAAAAAACAAAGCCATTGATGATGTTTTCGAATTGGAGGTCTCTTTGAAATTTTAAAAAAAGTATTCTCTCAACCGTTGAGCAGCGATTACAGGTTTTTTTTAAAATACTTACGGTCTGCATAAAAAGTGCCAAATGGCAAAACAGCTGCCACCAAGACCACGAACAATACAGCGTAAGACCAGTTCAACTTGAATTTGCATACCCATGCAAATCCGACATATGCAACAAAGAGAATTCCGTGTATCATGCCCACGAAGGCGACCATTTGAGGAAGGTCAAAGCTGTATTTTAAAGGCATGGCAATTCCCAACAAAACAAGTAGAGAAATACCTTCGGCCATACTGATCCATCGGAACACTTTTAAAAAATTCATTTTTAGAGGTTTTTGAAATGCAAATTTATGAAATAAGTATCGATCTCTCTTGAAAATCTTATTTGCAATTAATTTACAGAGCAGTCATTCGTTTGTTTCATTCTATATTTTTACTTTTTTTTAGAAAAAGAACTTGATGAATGCTGCTTTGACCTTTTCAATCTTCTTTTTAAAAAAGAAACAAAATCTTATCATTTTAAGTATCTTTGCCCACTGTAGTTAGGAATTATATCGCGTAGGCATGAAAATATCATACAATTGGCTAAAGCAATTTTTAAAAATTGACTGGGAAGCTGAGAAAACAGGAGAATTGTTGACGGATTTGGGGCTAGAAGTAGAAGGCATCGAAACCATAGAATCCATCAAAGGAAGTCTTTTGGGCGTGCTTGTTGGAGAAGTCTTGACCTGTGAAAAACACCCCAATGCAGATAAATTAAAAATCACCACTGTAGACATAGGAGGCAAAGAGCCACTTCAAATTGTCTGTGGCGCTTCCAATGTTGCAACGGGTCAAAAAGTACCTGTGGCGACCGTTGGAACCGTTTTGTACGATGACAAAGGTGTTCCTTTTCACATCAAAAAAGGGAAGATCAGAGGAGAAGCTAGTTTGGGAATGATTTGTGCTGAAGACGAATTGGGCCTGGGGACAAGCCACGAGGGAATCTTAGTTTTGGACGATTCTTTGAAACCGGGAACTCCAGTTGCAGACGTTTTTAAGATCGAAACAGACAACGTATTTGAAATCGGACTTACGCCCAATCGCGCAGATGCCATGAGTCATTACGGAACCGCAAGAGATTTGCGTGCCGGATTGATGCAGCAAGGAGTTCTTTTGGAATTGATTTCCCCATCAGTGAGTATCTTTCAGGTAGATGAAAGAACCTTGAAATTCGACGTAGAAGTAACAGACAAAGATTTGGCACCCCGGTATTGCGGAGTGACCATTTCAGATTTAAAAGTTGCCCCCTCTCCCGATTGGATTCAAAAGAAGCTCAAAGCTTTGGGATTGACTCCAGTCAATAATGTTGTAGACATTACCAACTATGTCTTGCACGAATTGGGACAGCCTTTGCACGCCTTTGATGCTGAAAAAGTACAAGGAAATAAAATCCAAGTAAAAACACTGGCATCCGGGACTAAGTTCACCACATTGGACGGAGTAACGCGAGAATTACACGCTGAGGATTTGATGATTTGCGATGGGGATTCAACCCCATTGTGCATTGCGGGTGTTTTTGGTGGAGCTGATTCGGG
>Ga0115550_1003666_pt1 | contig 9869 bp, 10 predicted proteins | sample COGITO_mtgs_1005_FD_87177 | JGI IMG/M metagenome (GOLD analysis project Ga0115550, IMG submission 87177) | Pelagic marine microbial communities from North Sea - COGITO_mtgs_100511 | ecosystem: Environmental > Aquatic > Marine > Epipelagic | place: Germany:Helgoland, sampling site Kabeltonne... | reverse complement strand
TTCGCTGCTTTGCAACCCCTCTTTTAAATCTAACTTCTTGTTTTACAAGGAGTTTAAGGAGCCGCATACGCCTGAAGAGGTGCGAATTATAGGGATTAACTATAGAAGGTCAATCCTTTATTACAGTTTTCCTTCAGGAGCAGCCAATTCACGCGCACAAGCCCAAACCGCGTCGCCTGCAGAAACGACAAAGCCGTTGAAGCTGGCGCTTCAACGGCTTTGTCGTACGTAACTGAGTAACTAAAGGCCCCACCGACGCTCAAGCACGAAAGGCATACATCCCAGACCTTACTTCTCGAGCGAGAGCGTAATGCGCGCAAAGGCCTTTTTGCCCGCCTGACAGACATGCACGGCGCCCATCTTATATATAAAGGTGCGATCAACGACCTCCCCATCCACTCGCACACCACCCGAACCCAGCAGATCACGCGCCATGGCCGCGTTCTTCACTAGGCCCGCCCTATTAAGCAGCGCAGAAATCGGCATATCCTCGGCAGACATTACTTCGATCTCGGGCAGATCATCAGGCAGCTCGCCTTCTTTCATGCGATTACCCGCAGAACGATGCGCGCTAAGCGCAGCTTCTTCGCCATGGAAACGCGCCACAATTTCTTCAGCCAGTTTGATCTTGATATCGCGAGGATTAGCTCCCTGCTCGACATCAGACTTGAACTGCTCGATCTCATCCATAGATCGGAAGCTGAGTAACTCGAAATAGCGCCACATCAACGCATCAGGCATCGACACCAGCTTGTTGTACATGACGCCAGGCGCCTCCTGGATACCAATGTAGTTACCCAAGGATTTGGACATTTTCTTAACACCATCCAACCCCTCCAATAAAGGCATGGTGACGACGCACTGCGACGCCTGCCCATAGGACCGCTGAAGCTCTCGCCCCATGAGCAAGTTGAATTTCTGATCGGTACCACCCAACTCAACATCAGCATGCAGCGCTACCGAGTCGTAGCCCTGCACCAAGGGGTAGAGAAACTCATGAATAGCAATTGGCTGCTGGGTCGAATAGCGCTTACTGAAATCATCGCGCTCAAGCATGCGTGCCACGGTGTATTGAGAGGTCAAGCGAATGAAATCCGCAGGTCCCATCTTGTCCATCCAGGTTGAATTAAAGGCAACCTCGGTTTTTGCCGGGTCGAGAATCTTGAATACCTGCGTCTTATAGGTTTCTGCGTTCTCTAGCACCTGCTCACGCGTCAACGGCGGACGCGTGGCGCTCTTGCCGCTCGGATCACCGATCATCCCGGTAAAATCACCAATCAGAAATATGACCTGATGACCCAGCTCCTGGAATTGACGCAGCTTATTAATAAGCACGGTGTGGCCAAGGTGCAGATCCGGCGCAGTCGGATCAAAACCCGCCTTGATACGCAGGGGCTGACCACGCTTGAGCTTTTCAACCAACTCGGACTCAACCAGAACCTCTTCCGCACCACGCTTGATCAGCGCCAACTGCTCTTCAACCGACTTCATGACAGGACTCACGACCACTCAAAATAAAAAGGGAACCAACCATACAAGATCGCAGACAAATCACAAGTTTCGCCCGCCACTCAACCACGTTAAGGCCACCTCGCGACAACCGGGGTTGCCTAGCAGGCGATTTGGTTATATTTTATACAGTTACTGCATATTCATCATTTTGTTTATCTATTTCTTTTCATTTTTAAAGTCAAAAAGCAGCCTATGACCTCTACAACTAAAGCGCCGCCCCTGTATCCGAAAAGCCATATCCTTGCTGCCAGTGGCGTCGCAGCCCTACTGAGCCTTGCCCTGCTGGTGTTCCCCACTCGCGAAGTTGAAGCTAAGAAAACCTACATCGACCTCGAGCTAAACCAAGGCTCAGAATATAACGAACAACAAGATGACTCCGCATCAGCCGCACCACAAACGCGCAAGTCGCCCTTCGCAGATGCCGCTATAGCAAACGCCCCAGCCGACGAAAAGCTGAAGGCCGCACACGTTGACGAACCGCAAGAAACTGATCCGCTACACCGTATTATTAGCGTGCAAAATGGCGACACGTTGTCGACGGTATTTGCCAAGGTCGGCCTGAGCGCAGCCAACCTGCATGAAGTGCTAAACAGCAGCAAAGAAGCCAAGCAGCTTACGCGCCTAAAAGTAGGCCAGGCACTTGAGTTCAAGCTGAGCACGGACGGTGAGCTCGAAAGCTTGCACAGCAAGCTTAGTGACCTGGAAAGCATTGCTCTGACGAAAAATGAAAAGGGCTTCAGCTTCAAACGTGACCTGGTCAAGCCTGATGTTCAGACCACCTACAGTCATGGCGTGATCAAAAGCTCGTTGTTTCTCTCGGCCAAACGCGCCGGCCTCTCTCATACGCTGACCATGGATTTGGCCAATGTATTCGGCTACGACATTGATTTCGCCATGGATATTCGCGAAGGCGACGAGTTCGAGCTGATCTACGAAAAGAAAGTGGTCAACGGCAAGCAGGTTGGCACTGGCAATATCCTTTCCGCACGCTTCACCAACCGCGGCAAAACCTACACCGCCGTGCGCTACACCAACAAACAAGGCAATAGCAGCTACTACAGCGCCACTGGCGAAAGCATGCGTAAAGCCTTTATCCGCACACCCGTGGACTTCGCCCGTATCAGCTCGCGCTTCTCCACCGGACGGCGCCATCCGGTACTGAATAAAATCCGCGCGCACAAAGGCGTGGATTACGCCGCGCCACGCGGCACACCGATCAAAGCCGCCGGTGATGGTCGCATCAGCCTGGCCGGTCGCCACGGTGGTTACGGCAATGCGGTAATCATCCAGCACGGGCAGCGCTACCGCACCCTGTATGCCCACATGAACGGCTTTGCCAAGGGCATCCGCAGTGGTAGCAACGTAAAGCAAGGCCAGATCATCGGCTACATTGGCACCACAGGGCTGTCCACGGGACCGCACCTGCACTATGAATTCCAGGTCAACGGCGTGCACGTAGACCCGCTAAGCCAGAAGCTGCCAATGGCCGACCCGATCGCCAGCAGCGAAAAATCCCGCTTTATGCAACTGAGCAAGCCGTTGATGGCGCAAATGGACAAAGAGAAGTCCACAATGCTCGCCCTCAACAATCAGCGCTGAAGCTATGCCCCTCTACCTCGGCGTGATGTCCGGCACCAGTTTAGATGGACTGGACATTGCGCTGATCGAGCAAGAACACAACACCCGCCTACTCGGCACCCGCTATCTGCCCATGCCAGACGAACTGCGCAGCAGCTTACTCAGCCTGTGCGCCTCTGGTCCGGATGAATTAGCCCGTGCAGCTATCGCCGAACAACAGTGGGTCGCGCTCGCCGCGCAAGGCATCAATGAACTGCTGTTGCAGCACGACCTACCCGCACACAGCGTTCGCGCCATCGGCAGCCATGGACAGACCGTGCGTCATGAGCCTGCACGCGGCTTCAGCATCCAGATTGGCAACTCGGCCCTACTCGCAGAACTAACAGGCATCAGTGTCGTCAGCGACTTTCGCCGCCGCGATGTTGCGGCCGGCGGTCAGGGTGCACCACTGGTTCCGGCGTTTCACCAGGCACTATTTGCAAGCGAAGGCAGCACTCGCGCCATCCTGAATATCGGCGGCTTCAGCAACCTCAGCCTGATTGAGCCCGAGCAACCAGTGCATGGCTTCGACTGCGGCCCAGGCAATGTGCTACTCGACGCCTGGATTCAACGCCACCAAGGCCTGACATACGACCAGGGCGGTCAGTGGGCTGCCAGCGGCCAGACACAGGCGCAACTTCTGCAAGCGTTGCTGAGCGATGCCTACTTCCAGACTCAGGGCCCGAAGAGCACCGGACGTGAACTGTTCAACCTTGCCTGGCTAGATCAGCACCTGCAGCGCCTACCGGCATTTGCGGCGGCTGACGTACAGGCAACTCTGCTGGAACTGACCGCCATCAGCATTACCGACGCGCTCAAAGCCGCTCAGCAGGACACCGAGCGATTGCTCGTTTGTGGCGGCGGCGCGCACAATCACACGCTGATGCACCGACTTGCGCAGCTACTGCCAAACAGTCAAGTGAGCAGTACCGATGCGCATGGCGTGCCCGCCGACTGGGTGGAGGCCATGGCTTTTGCCTGGCTGGCACACTGCTGCCTCGAAGGCATTCCCGCCAATCGGCCAAGCGTCACCGGCGCTCGCGGCTTGCGAGTGCTCGGCGCGATCTACCCTGCTTAGTCACCTGTTCAAATCTGCGACACCCAGAAACAACAACGCCGTACACAAGGCACGGCGTTCGATTGAACAGCCTGCAGATCAGATCGAGAACGAAGAGCCACAACCGCAGGTGGTGGTCGCGTTTGGGTTGTTGATGACGAAACGCGAACCCTCCAACCCTTCTTGGTAATCAACTTCGGCACCCGCCAGGTACTGGAAGCTCATCGGATCGACCACCAGGCTAACGCCTTCGCGCTCAATGATGGTGTCGTCATCTGCGACTTCTTCGTCGAAGGTGAAGCCGTACTGAAAGCCGGAACAGCCGCCTCCCGTTACAAACACACGCAATTTCAAACGCGGGTTGCCTTCTTCATCGACCAGGTTCTTCACCTTGTTCGCCGCGCCCTGCGTAAATTGCATCGCGCTAGGGATGAAGGTTTCAACGCTCATGCTGATTAACTCCCGGCGCTAAGCGCCATACTGCATTCTGATCGGCATTATCCGCTTACCCTACAAAAGCGGTCAACTATTGTGCGTCATCGAGACTTTGCGGCAACTCCAGCGGCCGCGCTTCGTCTTGCAGGCGGCAGAGGCGGCCTTCGATCTGCGCGCCCATGGCCATTTCCATCAGTGCGTAATACAGATTGCCACGCACTCGCGCGCGCGCACCCAGCTCAAGGTGGCCACTGGCATGCACATCGCCGACCACTTCACCATCAATCACTATATGGGGGGCGCGGATCTCACCTTCAACCCGGCCCTGCACGCTGACGCGCACCATGCCCTCGCTGGCTACCAGATTGCCGACGACCTTGCCATCAACTTGTACAGCGCCTTGAAAGCGCAGATCACCATGCAGCTCAGCACCCACCGCAATCAGGCTAGTCTTGCCGGCGAAACGCTGCACGTCAGTACGTGCTTTGTCTTTATTCCACATAAGGAACAGTCACTCCTCTTTGTTCCATTTGAATGTGCGCAGCAAAGGTTTCTCGCCCTTTACCTCGGCACGCACCTTGATCTCGCGCGGGATAAAACCCTCAGGCAACTTCAACTCAGCGAAGCGCCCAGCCTCGGGTATGGCCTGGAAGTGCTTGAAGGCGAAGCCTATCGGCTGCTCAGGTAGGGCATCGGGCAAGTCTGCGCCCAGATCCGCCAGCTCGAGCGTGACATCCTGCTCGCCCTGCTTGCCGACGACCGACACCTGCAACTGGCCCTCCAGCGGCGCCTCACCTTTACCCACACGGCTAAGGAGTATCTTGTAGCGGAAATGCTCAGGCCTGTCCGTGGCCTGCAGCTCAAAGGTCTTGATGCGCAGCCCTTCGCGACGGCTGGCAGGCGCCAGAACACCTTTATAGAAGGCCAGATCCTGTTGCTGTGTGTAGATTTGCTCCTCCAACAGTTTGATAGTCAGACGGCTCTGCTCGGTGGCTTGCTGGCTGACTTTTTCCACGCTACTGAGCACCGCCACGCGCTGACGCAACTCATCGAGTTCGCGATTCAGCTGCTCATCATGCACTGCCACGGCAGGCTGCACCTCACTCACCGCAGGCTGTATACGCTGCTGCCAGCAAGTGCCTGCATAGAATGCCAGAGGAATACACAGCACCAGCAGCACGACGAGCATGCGCCGGCGCCGGGCGCGCCCCGGATCGCTTGGCTGAACTTCCCAACCTGCCATCAGGGCAGCATGCCTGCATGGGAAAGGCCCAGGCGCTCATCAAGACCGAAAAGGATGTTCATGTTCTGTACCGCCTGACCCGACGCGCCTTTGACCAGGTTATCGATCACTGACAACACCACCACCAGGTCACCATCCTGCGGCCGGTGCACGGCAATACGACAGACGTTGGCCCCACGCACGCTGCGGGTTTCCGGATGGCTGCCTGCAGGCATCACATCCACAAAAGGCTCATTGGCATAACGCTTCTCGAACAGCGCCTGCAGGTCCACCGAGCGATCCACTACGGTGGCGTAAAGCGTGGCGTGAATACCACGAATCATCGGCGTTAGGTGCGGCACAAACGTCAGCCCCACATCTTTACCTGCAGCCCGGCGCAGCCCCTGGCGGATTTCCGGCAAGTGGCGATGACCTTTAACCCCGTAGGCCTTCATGCTTTCGCCTGCCTCGCTGAACAGCGAACCGACACTGGCGCCACGCCCGGCACCACTGACGCCGGATTTGCAGTCAGCAATAATCTGCGTGGTATCGGCCAAACCCGCTTCCAGCAGCGGAATCAGCGCCAACTGTGCAGCGGTGGGATAACAGCCTGGCACGGCAATCAGGCGCGCCTGCTTGATCGTCTCACGGTTGACTTCAGGCAGCCCGTAAACCGCCTCAGGTAGCAAGTCCGGAGCGCCGTGCGGCTGACCGTACCACTTGGCCCATTCATCGGCATCCTGCAAACGGAAATCGGCGGACAGGTCGATCACCTTAGTACCCGCCGCCAGTAACTCACCGGCCAAGGCATGGGCCACCCCGTGCGGCGTAGCGAAGAACACCACATCGCAAGCGCCTAACGTAACGGCATCCGGCACGCTAAAGGCCAGGTTGTCGTAATGACCGCGCAGGTTCGGATACATCTCATCGACACGCATGCCCGCCTCGGAGCGCGAGGTAATCACCTCAACCTGTGCTTGCGGGTGCTGCGCCAATAAACGCAACAGCTCGACGCCGGTATAACCCGTGCCGCCGACGATTCCGACCTTGATCATCACTTGCCCCTTTGTAATACCAGCAGTGGAAAGCTGCCGATGATACGGCCGCTTCGGCCAGGGGCCAACACTTGAGCGCCTGGAATGGTGACGAGGTGGCCCACGACCACTACTATCGGGGGCAATTTCCTGCGACGAGTGCAAACAATGCTCTATCTGTGGCTCAAGGCTTTCCACATCATCGCCATGGTGTGCTGGTTCGCCGGCCTGTTCTATCTGCCGCGCCTGTTCGTCTACCACGCCATGAGCACCGATGAGGTCAGCCGCGAGCGTTTCTGCATCATGGAACGCAAGCTGTATCGCGGGATCATGTGGCCGTCGCTGATTCTCACCGTCGGCCTGGGCCTGTGGCTGATCAGCCTCAACCCCAGCCACTACTTCAGCCAAGGCTGGATGCACGCCAAGCTGAGTATGGTGCTGCTGCTGGTGGTCTACCAGTTTATGTGCGGCGCCCAGATCAAGGCGTTTACCCGGGGCGAGAATCAACGCGGCCATGTGTTCTACCGCTGGTTTAATGAAGCGCCCGTGCTGGCCTTGCTTGGCATTGTCATTCTGGTCGTGGTTCGCCCTTTCTAAATACATCAAGAGGATTACTGCATGTCGCTGCCAGCCCTGCTCGAACAACGCCTGCGCCTGCCCGTCGTCGCGGCGCCGATGTTTCTGGTGTCTAACCCGCAACTGGTACTGGCCTGCTGTAACAACGGCATCGTCGGCAGCTTCCCCGCGCTGAACCAGCGTGAGAGCAGCGCCTTCAAGGATTGGCTACAAGAGATCGAAGCCGGCCTGGACAGCGCAGCGGCACCCTATGCGGTCAACCTGATCGTACATGGCAGCAACCCGCGCCTGCAGGCGGACCTGGCCATCTGCGTCGAGCAGCGCGTGCCTATCGTGATCACCAGCCTCGGCGCGGTGAAGGAAGTGGTCGATGCTGTGCACAGCTACGGCGGTCTGGTGTTCCACGACGTGACCACGCGCCGGCATGCCGAGAAGGCTGCCGAAGCCGGCGTAGATGGTTTGATCGCTGTAGCTGCAGGGGCTGGCGGACATGCCGGCACTTGGAGCCCGTTCGCGCTGATCGCCGAGATTCGCCAGTTCTTCGACAAAACCCTGCTGCTAGCCGGCTGCCTCAACCAGGGCCACGAAGTGCTGGCCGCTCAGCTACTCGGTGCTGACCTCGCCTACCTAGGCACCCGCCTGATCGCCACCCGGGAAAACGCTGCCTCCGAGGCTTATAAGCAGATGATTCTCGACGCCAAAGCCGCCGACATCATTCACACCCCAGCGGTTTCCGGGGTGCCTGCCAGCTTTATGCGCCAGAGCCTGGAACTGGCTGGTTACGACCTCAAACAGCTACAAAGCAAAGGCGAGATCAACTATGGCGAGAAGCTCAAGCCTATGGATGAGGAAGCCAAGGCTTGGAAAACCGTGTGGTCTGCCGGCCAAGGCGTGGGCAACATCCGCGACCTGCCCAGCGTCGAGCAACTGATCGCCCGCCTCGACAGCGAATACCGCGCCGCCCTCACGCACAGCCTGCAGCTGCAACAACGCTGGTCGCGATGATGCATTGCACACCCACTCGGCGACTTGAAATAGAACGCTGAGCCGCACACAACAGCGCTGTACCCACCTCAGGTATGGACACTTTGCGTGTAGATGGCTTGTTTACTGGCCTGTGGGCCGGCTAGTCTGTGCGCAACTCCACTCTGGCACCGACAAGGACGCCGACATGACCCAAGCCCGTTTTAAGATTGTGTTCAACGGCGAGTTGATGCCCGATGTAAGTCTGGAAACAGCCAAAGACAATCTCGCCCGCCTGTTTAAAAGCGACCACACCCGGATCAATTCACTGTTTAAAGGCGGCACAGTCGATATCAAACGCGACCTCAGCGAAAACGAGGCCGACCAATACCTCAAAGCCCTGCAGAGCGCCGGCGCAAAGGTACGCAAGGAACCTGACCTGGCGGCAAGCCTAAGCCTGGTGGAGACGGATGATCACCGCACGGAAAGTAGCGAGCCCGAAGGCAACGTACCAATGACCTGCCCCAAGTGCGGCCACCAGCAAACCAAAGCCATTGAGTGCTCGGCGTGCGGCATTGTGATTGAGAAATTTCTCGCCCGGCAGGCCATGCTTGCCGAAAACCCACCTGAAGTGGTCAGCGCCGCAGCCACCCCTTACGCCACACCCAAGGCCGCAGTGGCTGAAACCCTACCGGAATTCGGCGAGCTGAAAGCCTTTACCACCGACGGGCGCATCGGCCGCCTACGCTACTTGGCCTGGTCGATGGTGATGGTGTTTGCCTGCCTACCCTTATTCGGCATTGCCGCCGGAGTTATGGCTGCCTCGGAAATTCTCGGTGGCATATTGATAGTGGTGCTGGGTCTCGCCGCGATGGTGGTTGGCATCATGTTTGGTGTGCAGCGCCTGCATGACATCGGCTGGTCTGGCTGGTTGCTGCTGGTCACCCTGGTGCCGGTTGTCGGCGGGGTGTTCTCCCTGCTGATGTTTATCATCCCTGGCAGCACCGAGGCCAACCGCTTTGGCTCTCCCCCTCCGCCTAACAGCACAGCGGTGAAAGTTCTTGCTGCACTTTGGCTGGCCGTTATCGTCCTCGGCATCGTGGCAGCTATCGCCCTGCCGGCTTATATGGGCTTTGCCGGAGCCGGCCTGTAAGACGCAACCTTGTGCGGCACATGGGGTCGAACTGACCCCATCACGGAGAACCCTATGAGCCGTTACGCCCTAATCACCGGAGCTTCCAGCGGTATCGGTCTGGCCCTGGCCGAAGCCCTGGCCCGGCGTGGGCGCAATCTGATTCTGGTAGCGCGCCAGCGCGATGCGCTGGAAAGCATTGCCTGCGAGCTGACTCAACGTTTCTCCGTCGAGGTGCTATTTCGCGTCTGCGACCTCAGCCAACCGCTGCAGGTCAGCGGTTTTTTGCACGAGCTGGAGCAAGGTGAGCGCAGCATCGAC
>Ga0115550_1003653_pt1 | contig 9887 bp, 7 predicted proteins | sample COGITO_mtgs_1005_FD_87177 | JGI IMG/M metagenome (GOLD analysis project Ga0115550, IMG submission 87177) | Pelagic marine microbial communities from North Sea - COGITO_mtgs_100511 | ecosystem: Environmental > Aquatic > Marine > Epipelagic | place: Germany:Helgoland, sampling site Kabeltonne, North... | reverse complement strand
CTTATATTAAATAATCTTATAGATACACATCGTGATAATTATAAAGATATACAAGCAGGTAAATTAATAGGACGTGTATTATCTGTTACAACTGAAATAAAAGATGCATTAGATTGGAATTTAAGTCAAGCAATACCCGAAATGTTAGCATGTATAGTTTTAATATGTTATTTATTTTATTTAGAACCGAATGTTGGGGGTATTATGTTATTTACATTTTTATTAATTATAATTTTATTATATTCATCATTCAGTTATGTATTTAATGCTTCTGTTGCAAGAGAAAAAACACAACTAGAAATGTGTGAAAATATAACAGATAACTTTGATAATTTACTTCAAATATATATTAATAGTCAAGAGAACGAAGCCAAAGATTTAAACAATAATTTTAGTAAAATATATGCTAATAAATTATCGGATCAAAAAAATAAAGAAAAAAATGTATCAATAATTACTCAAATAATAGGTAATATAGGATATGCTACATCATTATTATATATTTATAATAGATTTGAAAAAAAAGAGATCACTACATCTAAATTTATAACCACTATTTTAGTGTTAGGTAACTTTTTAAGTTATATGCTTTCAAATACAAGTGGAATAGTAACATTTTGTATTGCAAAACTAGGCACAATACAAGAATCTTTATCTTTCTTGAGAGAAATATTAAAAAAGAAAAGAAACCGTACATTGACGAATGTAATTAAAGATGGTAATATAGAATTCAAAAATATTACATTTAGTTATAGCGAAGGTAGTAAAAATATACTGAATAATGTTAATTTTAAAATTAATAAACAAGAAAAGGTAGCCATTATAGGGCGTTCTGGTAGTGGTAAAACCACGTGTATGAAAATGCTTATAGGTATCCATCAACCAAATAGTGGAAATATATACGTTGATAATAAAAATATAAAAGATATTCAATTTGATCATTTACGTGAAAATGTTGTATATATTAATCAACGCACTAATTTATTTCAAGACAGTGTATTAAATAATATTAAATTTGGTAATACTGTTACTACAAAAGAAATTGAACATGTTATTAAAAAATATCAATTAGAAACTATATATGCTGGATTAAACGAGGGATTAGAAACAAATACTGGCGTAAATGGTGGTAATTTATCATTAGGTATGCAAAAAATAACAATATTATTACGAGGCATATTTAAAGAGAGTAAAATTATAATATTTGATGAACCATTGGCTGGATTAGATGCAAATACTAGACAAAAAATTATAAAATTGATTACAGAATATTGCTCGGATAAAACTGTTATTGTTATTACACATGACAAAGAAATATTACCTTATATGAATCGTATTATTAATATTAGTGACTTAAATAATAAATCGCAATCTACTACAGTTAATCCAATGTCTGTATAATTCGTTGGTATATATTAAATATTTAATGGTATATATTAAATATTTAATGGTATATATTAAATATTTAATGGTATATATTATATTCTTTGTAATTTAATCGTAACTATCAATCGTATATCTATTCTTATAAAATCGTATATATTGGGTTTCTTTTAGTTCTATTACATTACTATTATCATCTATCATTATTAAATTATATGGAATATTTGAAATACTTACATTATGTTTATCTAACATAATAAAACTTATTATTGTATAATCTAAAATATTATTTGTTAAATAAAAATTAAGATTATCATCATCTAAATTTATTTCATAATCATTTTCATCAATACTAAAATAAATACTCATAAAATATTTTTGACAAATATCTATATTTCTTTTTTTAATTTTATTGTGACACAAAGTAACCTCTATATAATTAATATCAACATTTGTGTAATGAGTGGTTAATGCAAAATCATAATTTTTACGATTAGTTAATGTTTTACTTGATGCTATTATTTTATTGTTACTGTAATAGTCGTAATCGCTTTTTTCATTTGTTAACTGTATATCTTCTAATTTTATAATTTCTTTATTCAAATTAAATTTATCTTTTATATATAAATCAATATTTGTATAGATTGCTAGCAAATTTAACAAAAACGAAATTAAAAGTCCTTTCATAAAATTATTTATAAAATTTGTAGATTCTTCTGAGCTATTGTCTGGTACTGATTCTTCGGAGTCATGGTCTGATACTGATTCTTCGGAGTCATGGTCTGATACTGATTCTTCTGATCTATTGTCTGATACTGATTCATGGTCTGATACTGATTTTTCTTCTGTATTAAAAAATTTATCATAATAATCATCATCCTCGTCGTCGGTATACATGAGTTTACCATCAAGGTAAATCGTATTATTATTTTCTGTCATAAACATTATTATAATTAAAAAAATTATATATTTAAATAGTTTTTATATATACTCCTTTGAAAAATTAAATATTAAATTATATATATTTAATTTAACTAGTATATTCGCTTGATGACGGATTCGTGTATAATTTATCAACCATCAAATCATTATAATTTACACGTACTGCTTTCTGACCTGGTAGTATATATACTGTATTACTATATTCAACCCCGTCTTCTTCTAAACTATCATCAATATAATTATCATTTTCATCATCATTGTCATTATCACTATCGCTATCACTATCTTTGTTATTATTACATTTATGTAATTCGTCATCACAATCTCCGTTTTGACATGAATTATCATAATCATAATCTTTACAATCAGCGTCGTCAACTACGTTAGATTCTTGATCATTCAGATTAAATATGTATAATATTAATCCTGTCATAAAACTCATAAAAATAAACGGAATAAGTACTATTATCCACGATAAATAAGACATACCTCGTTGGCATAAAATATTTAATAATAGTGTAAATATTACCATTTGTATTGATTTCGTAATCGCAACATTATAATATTTTTTATAAATATCTATAATTACTTGAGTTAATGTAAATACTAAATATATCAATGCTGGTGGACATATTGTATCAAATATTGATCCCATATATTATTATATTATAATAATATTAATTTTTTATTTTTAATATGTCCTACTAATTTTCCATAATCACCGTCAGTATTTTCATATACTTCTCCATTATCTAGCGATGTTACATAATAATTAATACCATCGTATTCATATTCATATAATTCTTCATCATCATCATCTTCTTCTCCCTCTTGAACTTCTTTTTTTTCTTCTTGTTTTTCTTCTTCTTCTTCTTCGTCCTCATCATCTTCTTCTTCGTCCTCATCATCATCTTCTTCTTCTTCTTCTTCCTCCTCCTCCTCATCCTCTTGAACTTCTTCTTCTTCTTCCTCCTCCTCCTCCTCCTCATCCTCTTGAACTTCTTCTTCTTCTTCTTCCTCATCCTCATCATTATCTTCCTCTTGAACTTCTTTTTCTTCTTGACTATCCAGTAATGTACTATTTGGTTCTTTCACAGCATGGATTATTGTTATATTGGATTCTTCATCTTCTACAACTTTTACATTTTGTTTAATATCAGTATTCAAGCATTTCTTATTAAACATTGTATCATCTATTTTATTATATGCTTTTTCTTCTTCAGTATATTCTTGACCGTCGTTATTCTCTTCCTCATTTATTTTTTTTAAATATTCGGCTGAATCTTCGGTAGTTTTCCATTTTTGAAAACAATCATCACATCTATCTGGTTGACCTAAATCCATATAAATACTTGCTTCAGTGCGAGACAATCCAAGATTTTCAAAACAATTAGTACCATATCCATTACAATCATCACATTCAAATGAATTAGAACATAATTCTTCTTCACTAACATCACTTTCAACTGGATGAGAAATAGTAGCATTATAATTTACATTCTCATCTAGTTTTACAACATGTATTTTTGAATGAGTATCGCTATTGTCTTTGCAAATATTAGAATCTTCGTTTTCACTAGAAATCGGTAAAAAATTATTTTTTTCTTGTAATACTTTTATATTATTAGAAATACTATTTTCGGTCCTTTCACGAATAGATAGTGTAATTCGTTCTTTTATGTCATTCACACAAGTACTAACTGATTTTTTATATTTTATTATTTCTTCTTTTAATTTAGAATTTTCTTCCATTAATTTTGAAAACGCATTTAAGTTATTAATAGTATTTACCATATTTTCAGAATCTTTATATGAGTCTTGGGTTTGTCGTAATTTATTATTTTCTTCTACTAATTCTTTAAAAACAGAAAGATTCATTATTTCATGTTTCAACTCTTGATAATCATCTTTATATTTACTACAGCTACTCGTATATGTCTCTATTTTTTCTTTGGTATACCTAATAATATCATTTAATAAATTATTTTTTTCAGCATCATGATTTACCTCCATAATAATATAATTTTACTTATTAATATTTATTTAAACCCTTTGTAATAACTTAATAGAAGTAGCCATGGTAATATAATTAGTAGTTTATAAATAATCAATTCTAATTATTTATAAATCATATTTTTAATTTAATTTTTTCTTTTACGTGTTTTGTTAGCATCACTTTTTTTGAATGCTTTAAATGTACCCTTTTTAGGTTTGAATCCAGCTTTTTCAAGGCGTTTTTCCTTTTTTGCTGTTGCGTGTTTTCTTTTACTCACAATACGTCCGTGTTTGTTCATCATTAATTTATCTTTTGTTAATCCACCAGGGGTTTTGTATGCTGTTCCGTTGAAAACCATACGGCGACTTCCAACTAAAACTGCAAACTTTTGTCCCTTAATGTGATAAACTCCGTCAGAACCTTTACTATGTCCCATTATATAATACAAAAAGATAATTATTTTATACTAAACTATTTTTTGGTATACCTCGTAATCCACCCAAACTACCCGATCTTCCACCTAATGCATTTACAGATTGAGTAACAATGATTGGTCTTTTTTTACTATTTTGTATTAATGCAGCTAAACGCAATGCATTAGATTGATTTATACTATTCGTTGTTTCATTAAATACTGGTAATATAGGACAATAATTTTTACAATTGGTATTATTTTGTCTTTTTTTAATACGTTCACTCATAAATATATATTATAAAATAAATTAGAAAATTGAATTAAATAATATACATCAGTCAAATAAATAAGAATATGGAATCTTCAACACTTTCTAAGCAATATCAAAAAAAAACAGACAAGGAACATATCCTTGATAACCCCGATACGTATATTGGGTCTGTAGAAAATGTAGATTCTACTATATGGTTATACAACAATGAAAAAATTATTACTAAATCTATTAATTATATTCCAGGTCTTTATAAATTATTTGATGAAGGTGTTGTAAATTGTCGTGATCATGTAATTCGGATGCAGCAACAAAAAACATCTGGTACAGCATTTCAAGTAAATAAAATAGAAATTAATGTAGATGACGATGGTACTATTCATATGTTGAATGATGGGAACGGCATTGATGTAGCAAAACATCCAGAGTATGATTTATGGATTCCTGAAATGATTTTTGGTCATTTACGTACATCAACCAATTATAATAAAGATGAAAAAAAGATTGTTGGTGGCAAAAATGGATTTGGATTCAAATTAGTATTAATTTGGTCATTGTTTGGAGAAATAGAAACAGTAGACCACATTAGAAAATTAAAATATGTACAAAAATTCTCTAACAATCTTGACAATATTGAACCACCCATTATTACAAAATGTTCAGCTAAACCCTATACAAAAGTATCTTTTAAACCCGATTATATTCGCTTTGGTATTCCTTCTCTAAATGACGATATGAAACAATTATTTCATAAACGTGTAATAGATATATCAGCGATTACACCAAAAAATGTAAAAGTAAAGTTCAATAATGAATTAATTCCTGTAAAATCATTTGAACAATATATAGATTTATATATCGGTACTAAAACAGAAAATGTCCGTGTTTACGAAAATCCAAATGACCGTTGGGAATATTGTGTAGCATTATCTCCCAGTCACGAATTTCAACATGTATCATTTGTAAATGGTATTCATACATCAAAAGGCGGTAAACATATAGATTATATTTTAAATCAAATTACAAAGAAAATGGTAACATTTATTGAAAAAAAGAGAAAAGTAACAGTAAATGCAAATACGATTAAAGAACAACTATTCTTATTTGTTCGCTGTGATATTGAAAATCCAGCATTTGATAGTCAAACAAAAGATTACATGAATACACCAATGTCTAAATTTGGTTCATTATGTACAATTAGTGATAAATTTATTGAAAAACTCGCGAAGATGGGAGTTATGGACGGAGCATGTGCGCTCACAGAAGTGAAAGAAAATAAAGTCGCCAAGAAAAGTGATGGTTCTAAAACACGAATTATTAAAGGTATTCCAAAATTAATAGATGCGAACTGGGCAGGTACGTCAAAATCGTCTGAATGTACTATTATATTTTGCGAGGGAGATTCAGCAAAAGCAGGTATTGTATCTGGGCTATCTTCAGAAGATCGTAATATTATCGGCATTTATCCAATGAAGGGTAAAATACTTAATGTTCGCGGCGAAGCAACTAAAAAGATAATGGAAAATAAAGAGATTATTGAAATTAAAAAGATTCTAGGACTAGAAGCAAAAAAAGAATACGACGAAAATAATATTAAAAGAACATTGCGATACGGTCGTGTATTGTTTATGACTGATCAGGATCTGGACGGTAGTCATATTAAAGGTTTATGTATTAATTTATTTCAATCCGAATGGAATAGTTTATCTAAGATTTCCAACTTTATTGGATTTATGAATACTCCCATTCTAAAAGCAAAGAAGAGTAATAAAACGCTGTTATTTTATAATGACGGTGAATATAATAAATGGAAAAAGGAAAATGACACAACTGGATGGAAGATTAAATATTACAAGGGATTGGGTACTAGTACTGGATCCGAGTTTAAAGAATATTTTCAGAATAAGAAAATAGTAACATTTGATTATAGTGGCGATGTATGTGATAATGCAATTGATAAAGTATTTAATAAGAAACGCGCAGATGATCGCAAAGAATGGTTGTCTAGTTATAATCGTGATTTGTATTTGGATACAAATAATGATACAGTAACATACAATGATTTCATTGACCGTGAAATGATTCACTTTTCAAAATATGATTGTGATCGGTCTATTCCGAATATGATGGATGGATTGAAAATTAGTTTACGGAAAATTTTGTATTCAGCATTCAAAAAGAATTTGACAAATGAAATTAAAGTAGCACAATTTTCGGGTTATGTATCAGAACAATCGGGATATCATCACGGCGAAGCGAGTTTAAATGCAGCAATTGTTGGACTTGCTCAGAACTATGTAGGATCTAACAATATTAATTTGTTTGATCCAAATGGGCAATTTGGAACGAGACTACAAGGAGGTAAAGATAGTGCGTCCGAAAGATATATTTATACTCAATTGAATCGTATTACTCGTAGTATATTTCCAAATGCAGATGATAATATATTACGATATCTAGATGATGATGGTACTCCTGTAGAACCAATCTTTTATGCTCCTATTATTCCGATGGTGTTAGTGAATGGCTCTAAGGGTATCGGTACGGGTTTCAGTACAGAAATTTTACCATATCATGTACCCAAGCTTGTAAATTATTTGAAATGTAGATTGAATAAAACTTCAGTAGAAGGAATTACATTTACACCACATTATGAGGGGTTCAATGGACGTATTCAAACTATTGAAAAAGGTAAATATTTGATTGTTGGTAAATATGCAGTTTTACCTGACAAACGTGTTAGAGTAACTGAATTACCTATTGGAACATGGACAGATGATTATAAACAATATTTAGAGACACTTATGGAAACAACTGACAAAAAGGGTAAGAAAATTACACCAATTATAAAAGAGTATGATGATATGAGTAAATCTACAAATGTAGATATTATAATTACATTCAATGAAGGATTATCACAAATACTAGAAACAAATACAGTAGAACACGACTGTAATGGTCTTGAAAAACTACTAAAGTTATATACGACCGTTAGTACTTCAAATATGCATATGTTTGATCATAAAGAGTGTTTGAAAAAGTACGATAATGTTCCAGATATCATTGATGATTATTTTGGACCAAGACTTCAAATGTATGATGATCGTAAAAAATATCAACTAGAGACATTATTGAAAGAATTAACGGTTATGAATAATAAGCAACGTTATATTCAAGAAATATTAGATGAAACGTTGGATCTCCGCAGAAAATCTAAGGATGTCATTTTGGAAATGATGAAAGAAAAAGGTTACGATATTATTAACGAAGATAGCGATTTTAAATATTTATTGAAAATGTCAATGGATAGTGTAAGCGAAGAAAGTGTAGAAAAAATTATAAAAGCGTTGACCGAAACGCAAGAAAAATATGATAAATTATTTGATACCTCTATTCAACAGTTGTGGCTAAATGATCTTGAACATTTTGAAAGTGAATATGTACTATATGTAGATGAACGAAAAAAATTAAATGACAGCGATAGTGATAGTAAAGTTGCTAAAAAGATTAAGAAAAAGAAGTAATAGCAACATGCATACGTTGATCATCACAACACGGACAATTTGTTGTGAATAATTTTCCTCTTATAATTTTTTTATATTTTGTACAATCTGTACACACTGTTGGATATGTACAATGATTATCTAATAATATTTCGCAATTAAAACAAATAATCATTACCTGTAATAGTATACTTAATTTTTTATTACAAATAAAACACCTGTCGTACAAATTATTATATACACCTGTATACCATTTTTCTGATTTATTTTTAATGGATCTACTTACTAAATATTTCTTGTAATAATCATAAGGCATTTCTATATTTTTTATTGTTTGATTATCAATATAGGATAAAATATGAATGATAATATCTCTAGGTAAATTCATACATAGAGATATTATTTTTATTTTTTATGAGAAAATCGTTTTTTATTTCTTCTTGTCTTTCTTGTTTTTCGTTTTTTATTTCTTCTTGTCTTCTTTCTTGTTTTCGTACTTCTTGTTTTCGTACTTCTTGTTTTTCTAATTTTTTTTAAAGACTTTCTTTTAACACCGCCGCCACCAGCAGCTTCAGCAGTAACAGTAAGTGAGTCAGAAACAAATACTAAAGAATTATTACTATTTACATATCCTCCTATTACATTAGGATTTGTCCCTGACTTAGCATCTTCTTGTAATTTAAGAAGACGTGATCCCGAGGGTCTATCACCCATCACACCTATTGTTGTTGTATTGGATATATCTAATACAGTTGGTGTATATCCTCCATTTTCTAATACAACATTTAACTCTTGAAAAATATCTCCTATTGCTTTTTTTGATCCTACTTTTAATATATCTATAAAAAAATCAGTAAATTCCAATAACCCCCATAGATCATCTATATCACTAACTGAATCTCTACTTTTCCATATTTCAATTATTTTATTTATAACACCTTTAAATGATGTATTTGCTTGTAATTCAATAGGCGCTTTGCTAATATCTAATGTAATTATATTAGTTAAATCTAATCCACCTGCATAACAACCGTATGTAATAACTACTTTTTTGTTACCATTACTTAGAACTGTAGTACCGTAATATAAAATAGAATTATCAGGATCAGATAATTCAAAATCCATTGGGTAATATTCTTTTTTAGCAGATGTTAATTCTTTTCCATAACAATTTCCATAACTTTTCATACCATCACATACTGAACTAGTTGGACATTTTACAAATCGTTTTGTACCCATAGTGTCATTTAATGTAGCATCTACTGCATTATTAATAACTCTAATGTTACCTGCTCTAGCTTTAGTAAGTATTTTATCATATTTTTGTTCTATATTATGTGTCGCCCTTCTGGATTTTTGAAAATAACCTAATAATTT
>Ga0115550_1003641_pt1 | contig 9905 bp, 7 predicted proteins | sample COGITO_mtgs_1005_FD_87177 | JGI IMG/M metagenome (GOLD analysis project Ga0115550, IMG submission 87177) | Pelagic marine microbial communities from North Sea - COGITO_mtgs_100511 | ecosystem: Environmental > Aquatic > Marine > Epipelagic | place: Germany:Helgoland, sampling site Kabeltonne, North... | reverse complement strand
TGCGCCGGAAATAATTCAACCGAGTCACCGCGAACCCGAAATGCGCCACGCACAAAATTTGTATCATTGCGGCGATATTGAAGCTCGGTCAGCTGGCGCAGCAAATCTTGCCGTGAAACAGTTTCACCTGCAGTGAGTTTCATCGTCATGCTGGAATAGGTCTCAACCGAACCGATACCATAGATGCAAGATACTGAAGCAACAATGATGACGTCGTCCCGTTCAAGAAGCGCGCGGGTCGCTGAATGGCGCATACGGTCAATCTGTTCATTGATTGACGATTCTTTTTCGATATAGGTATCGGATCGAGGCACATAGGCCTCGGGCTGGTAATAATCATAATAGGAAACGAAATATTCGACCGCATTATTGGGAAATAGCGACCGCATCTCGCCATATAGCTGGGCTGCCAGTGTTTTGTTTGGCGCCAGAATAAGCGTTGGCCGCTTGATCTGCTGGATGACATGCGCGGCGGTAAAGGTTTTGCCTGATCCTGTCACCCCAAGCAGCACTTGGTCGCGTTCGCCGGTTTGAATGCCTTCGATCAATTCGGCAATCGCGGTTGGCTGATCACCAGCCGGTTTAAATTCTGACGTTAGGTCAAAATTTGCTGGGCCGCTTGATCGGGTGATGATTAGCTTGTCGTTGCTGGTTTCGGTCATGCCTCTAAGATAGGCATGTTCGCCCAAAGAAGAAAGGGGGCGTGGCGAAAAGCACTTGTCCCAGACCACAAAGCACCCCATAAATTTGAAAGGGAAAAGGAGACTGGATCAATGGGCCTTATTTCGGACAGGCTAAACCGCATCGCGCCATCACCAACAGTGTCGATTACCGACATGGCATTGAATATGAAAGCGGCAGGCCGCAAGGTGATTGGCCTTGCTGCTGGCGAGCCCGATTTTGATACGCCGCAGCATATCAAGGATGCTGCGATTGCGGCGATGAAGGCAGGCAAAACAAAATATACGCAAGTTGATGGTATTCCCGAATTGAAGGAAGCGATCTGCCGGAAATTTGCGCGTGAAAACAATGTTGCCTGTACGCCTGATATGATTACGGTTAGCACTGGCGGCAAGCAGGTTTTGTTTAATGCGTTGATGGCCAGTTTGAACCCTAGCGATGAAGTGATTATTCCAACACCCTATTGGGTTAGCTTTGCTGGTATTGTCGAAATTTGCGAGGCAAAGCCAGTCTTTGTAAAGGGAAGCGGTGCTAACCCCATGAAGATTAGCGCCGAAGATCTGGAAGCGGTCATTACGCCGAATAGTAAATGGCTTATCCTTAACAGCCCATCAAACCCTGGCGGGGTTGGCTATGATGCAAATGACTTGCTGGCTTTTGCCGCGGTCATGCGCCGCCATCCGCAATTGCATTTGATTAGTGACGATATCTATGAACATCTGGTCTATGACGATTTCCAATTTGCGACGATGGCAACGATTGCGCCGGATCTGCAAGATCGTATTCTAACCGTCAATGGCGTGTCGAAATCCTATTGCATGACAGGCTGGCGCATTGGATATGGCAGCGGGCCAGTGCCGTTGATCAAAGCCATGGCAAAGGTGCAATCGCAATCAACATCAAGTCCGAATTCAATGGCGCAATATGCTGCCATTGCTGCGCTTGACGGGCCGTTGGATTTCATGGCTGAAAACCGCGCTGCTTTTGCCCGTCGCCGCCAGCTTGTTTGCACTGCGCTGAACGATATTGACGGGATTGATTGCCCGCTTCCCGATGGGGCCTTTTATGTGTATCCCTCGATTGCCAAATTGATTGGCAAAAAGCGGCCAGATGGCAAAATCATCGAAAGCGACAGTGATTTTGTCAGCTATCTTCTTGCGGCGGGTGAAGTGGCGGTGGTGCCGGGCGTTGCCTTTGGTCTGTCGCCCTATTTCAGAATCTCTTATGCCGCGGCTGATGATGTTTTGGCCGATGCGATGCAAAGAATTGCCAAAGTAACCGCCAGCCTGACGTAAAAATCTGATATTGCAGCAGACATAATTGCGCAGGTTTTATGCCGCATATTTGCCATATTAAACCATTACAAATGAAGATCACCAACGCCGTGTCGCTGAAGGAGATGGTCAATGCTAATCAAAAAACGCCCAAGCTGGGCAATGGCTGAAGCAGATGCAACATCTGAACATATTTACCTAAACCGCCGCGAATGGCTTCGCGCTGCAGGCTTTGCCGGTCTTGGACTGACAACGGCCTTGACTGGTGTTGGCGGGTTTGCCGCTGCCGCGGCAGCTGCCATCGAGGGCTATCCAGCGTCGCGTAATATGGCCTATCGGCTAGATCGTGATATCACGCCCGAAGATGATGCAACCACCTATACGAATTTTTACGAATTTGGATCATCAAAGAATATCCGTAAACGCGCGCAAAAGCTGGTTACCGATCCGTGGGTGGTTACAATTGATGGTCTGGTTGAAACTGAAATGCAGCTTGATGCCGAAGATCTGATCGCCAAGATAGGTGGGCTTGAGGAACGACTTTACCGGCATCGCTGTGTTGAGGCATGGGCGATGGCCGTGCCGTGGAGTGGGGTGCCATTGGCCAATTTGGTCAAGCTGGCAAATCCAAAGCCCGAAGCCAAATATTTGCAGATGGAAACCTTTCTTGATCCATCAATTGCCCCCGGACAAAAGCAAAGCTGGTATCCATGGCCCTATGTTGAGGGGCTGACCCTTGCCGAAGCCACAAATGAACTGGCCTTTCTGGCGACGGGCATTTATGGCAAGCCAATGCCAGCTCAGAACGGCGCGCCAATCCGGTTGGTAGCACCGTGGAAATATGGGTTTAAATCGGTCAAATCGATCACGCGTTTCACCTTTACCGATCAACAGCCCGTGTCTTTTTGGGAACAGTTAAATGCGCGTGAATATGGATTTTGGGCGAATGTGAATCCCGAAGTGCCGCATCCGCGTTGGTCGCAAGAAACCGAGCGGCTGCTTGGCAGTAATAAGAATGTAAAAACGCAAATCTATAACGGATATGCCGAACAGGTTGCCGGTCTTTATGACGGTATGTTCCCCAATGATAACCGCAAATTATTTCACTAATCTGCATTGGCTCCGCTGGCGGTAATCTAGCGGTCCAGTCGTGCCAAAACTGATTTTACAATTGCGGGCATTTCAAAAAGCGGGGCAAAGCCTTTTTGCGGAAGATGATCGCGTAATGGCGCAATATGCCCCGCGGTCATCATCGCATCATGAAATGCGCCAATCCGGCCGGTTTCGCTTTGCCATTCGGCAATGAGAATTGGCAGGCCGGTGACCGTCGCCTCAGATATCATATTGACCGAATCAGATGTAACAATCACCGCATCAACCAGCCCCAAAATTCCCGGATAGGGGTTGTTTTCGGCCTGATCCATAACCGCATAGGGCAATGGCCCCAGCGCGGCAGTGAGATGGGCGACAAGATTGGCAGGCGTTCGCCGTGACGGGATTAGGGCAAGGCTGGCACCTGTTTTGGTGGCAAAATCGGCAAGTCTTTTCGCCATATCCTTTGCCATTATCGCCGAAATGCCATAGCGCCGGTTGGCCCCACCAAGCAGAACCGCCACCCGCGGCGCGGGAAGACCAGTCCATTTATCGCCAAGCTGATTTGCTGCATCGGCGATCTTGGACTTATCAAGACGGTTTAGCGATGCCATGCTTGTCAGGACATTCGGGCCGCGTGCCGGATCATGCTGTGGCACGATCAAAATATCAAAATAATGTGGTGGTAGACGCGGATCTTGAATATGGATTGTGCGCGTGCCAGCCCCATTCGCTTTTGACAGATGGTTTAGGGCAATTGATGTTCCCGCCATGCGTCGACCACAAGTGATAATGACTGCCGGTTTATCCTGGTTTAGGCGCGTTGCAATCGACCCAAGCAATGAAGATAGCAAGGCTTTTGGCAAGAAAGGGACAAGGCGCGGCAGGTGCCGGAGCCAGCAAGATGGTGTTATGATGATGTCGGCAAGGCTGGTCTGGTTTGTTATGTTGGCGCCGACCAACGCATCGCCAAGCGCAATGGCCTGTAACCGCATGCCTGCCGTGCCATCGCTAACCACCCAAATCTGGGAATTTGCACCGTTGATTTTGGTGTTTTTGCCCGAAGGGGTCAAAGGGGTGCATGCGGGCAAAGCGTTGTCTCCATCTTGGTCAGCTTGATAACTATAAGTAACTTGGGCGCGGTCTTCAGGCAATAATATTACGCAATAGCGCTTGTCGAATGATGTGTGGCGCGTCTATTATGCAGGTCTTAACGTAACGCTTTATCACTGCTGGCGCTGTATTTATGGCTGAAAAAATCAAACTGGACTCGGTTGATCGACAGATTTTGCGTGATTTGCAAGATCATGGGCGCATGACGAATGTCGATCTTGCCAAAAATGCCGGTATTTCGGCGCCGCCATGTCTTCGGCGGGTCCGCGCATTGGAAGATGCCGGTATAATCAAAGGCTATCATGCCGATATTGATTCGGATGCGCTTGGCTATAGCGTTCAGGTGTTTGCCTTTGTTGGTTTGACCAGCCAGGCTGAAACCGATTTGCAGGATTTTGAAACGCTGGTATCGACATGGCCGCAAGTGCGCGAATGCCATATGCTGATGGGCGAGACTGATTTTCTATTGAAAATAGTTGCCCATGATTGGGATGATTTCCAGAAATTCCTGACAGGCCATCTGACACCAGCAAAAAATGTCAGCCATGTGAAAACCGCCCTGTCGATCCGGTCGGCAAAACAGCTTGTTGGCGTGCCAATCAACCAAAGCTAGCGAACTGCCGGATCGGTTCATCGGCATGCCTTTGAAACGATAGGGCAAGTCAAAAAGAGCTGGCCAGACTGTGGCTATCGGTGCCTTGTGGTTTGGCTAGACCTTGGTGATGTCAAACAGGGCGATCGACAATATCTCATAAGATCGCACGCCGCCTGGGGTTTGCACCTCAACTGAGTCGCCAACACTTTTGCCAATGACCGCACGGGCAACAGGTGATGATGTTGAAATCATGCGCTTGGAAATATCGGTCTCGTAAGGCCCGACAATGTGATACAGCGATTCTTCGTCGGTTTCTTCGTCAACAACCCCGACACTTGTGCCAAAGGTCACTTTTTCACCATTTAATTTTTCCGCATCGATAACTTCGGCACGGCTTGTCACATCTTCAAGCTCGGAAATGCGACCTTCAATGAATGACTGTTTTTCACGCGCGGCGTGATATTCGGCATTTTCTGACAAGTCCCCATGTTCGCGGGCAACGGCAATGGCATTAATCACGGCCTGACGTTCAGTGCCTTTCAGATGCGCAAGCTCTTCTTTAATGACATTCAGCCCTTGTGGGGTGAAAGGTATTTTTTCCATCGTTTTAATAATCCATTTACGCGGGCCGCAAAGCGGCGTTACCCAATAGTATTACGGTAGGTTAACGGTTAACGCTTAATATCTGCAAGATAATCCTGCAACGTGCGGACACCAAGCTGTCCCTGACGGAGGGCGCGAATTGCCTCAGCCGCTGCGCGGCTTCCTGAAACCGTTGTATAATAGGGAATTTTATTGGTAAGAGCGTTATGCCGAAGCGAGAAAGAATCCTTAATCGCCCCAGCACCCTTGGCGGTGTTGAAAACAAGTTGGATCTCGCCAGACAGCATCGCGTCAACCGCATGCGGCCTACCTTCCATGACTTTGTTGATCCGTGTTGCTGGAACACCAGCCGCATTCAAGGCATCGGTGGTGCCGCCTGTCGCCAGAATCTTAAAGCCATCTTCGACAAGATTGCGACAAATTTCGACAAAGGCTTGTTTGTCTTCATCCTTGACCGAAATAAAGACAGTACCCGATAGCGGCAGATCAACACCGGCACCTTGCTGGCTTTTGGAAAATGCCGCGCCAAAGCTGCGGTCAATGCCCATGACTTCGCCAGTCGATTTCATCTCAGGGCCAAGGAACACATCGACACCGGGGAATCGTGCAAATGGGAAGACCGCTTCTTTGACAGCAACATGCGGCAAATCAAGATCCTTGAGATGAAAGCTTGCCAGCTTTTCACCAGCCATGACGCGTGACGCGATTTTGGCAAGGGGAACGCCGGTGGTTTTCGCCACAAACGGCACAGTGCGGCTGCCCCGCGGATTAACTTCGAGAAGATAGATTTTATCTTCACGGATGGCGAATTGGATATTCATCAATCCGACAACATTCAAGGCAAAGGCAAGTTCTGAGGTTTGGCGGCGAATTTCGGCAAGAATATCGTCAGATAAATGCTGTGGCGGTAATGAACAGGCCGAATCACCGGAATGAATGCCAGCTTCTTCGATATGTTCCATGATGCCACCAATATAGACATCAGTACCATCGCATAGCGCATCAACATCAACTTCGATGGCATTATTGAGAAAGCGGTCAATCAAGACAGGGTTGCTTCCCGATACAACAACGGCATCACGCATATAGCGTTCAAGATCGGCAATTTGGTGAACGACTTCCATCGCCCGCCCACCAAGAACATAGGATGGCCGGATCACAACCGGCAGGCCAATACGGTCAACGATCGCACGTGCGTCTTCGGCGGAATGGGCGATGCCATTTTCGGGCTGCAACAGATCCAGCTTTTGCAATAGTTTTTGAAAGCGTTCGCGATCTTCAGCAAGATCGATTGCATCTGGGCTGGTGCCAAGGATGGGAATGCCCTCGGCTTCCAAGGCGGCGGCGATTTTCAGTGGGGTTTGCCCACCAAGCTGGACGATGACGCCGCGCAGATCGCCATTTTCGGCTTCGCGCTTGATAACCGAAATCACATCTTCGTCGGTCAAAGGCTCAAAATACAGCCGGTCGGACGTGTCATAATCGGTTGAAACCGTTTCCGGATTACAATTGATCATGATGGTTTCATAGCCAGCTTCGGACAACGCATAGCAAGCATGGACACAGCAATAGTCAAATTCGATTCCCTGGCCAATGCGGTTTGGCCCGCCACCAAGGATGACAATTTTTTTCCGGTCACTCGGATCAGACTCACATTCGGCCTGATCGGTGACTTCATAGGTTGAATACATATAGGCCGTATCAGATGCGAATTCGGCAGCGCAAGTATCGATCCGTTTATAGACGGGTTTGACCCCTGCGGTTACGCGCATCGCGCGAACGGTGGCATCATCAAGATTGGCAAGCTCGGCAAGGCGGCTATCGGCAAAGCCAAGCGATTTTAGATGGCGAAGCGATACGGCATCATCAGGCAAGCCGTTATCAATAACGGCATTTTCAGCATCAATGATGGCCGCAATCCGTTCCAGAAACCAGATATCCCAGCTTGTTGCGCTATGCACTTCAGCAATTGACATGCCGCTTCGCAGCGCCATCGCAATGCGCAAAATCCGGTTTGGAACCAGCTCGCCAAGCCAGCCGCGAAGCGGATCTTCGCCAAGTGCGCTATCAGGCGCAGGCATATCGACATTATTCAGACCTGTTAGACCAATTTCCATCGACCGAAGCGCTTTTTGCAGGCTTTCCTCAAATGACCGACCAACCGCCATGGCCTCACCAACCGATTTCATCGAGGTCGATAGATTTTGTTCGGCACCGGCAAATTTTTCAAAGGTAAAGCGCGGGATTTTGGTCACGACATAATCAATGGTTGGCTCGAAACTGGCCGGTGTGACGCCGGTGATGTCATTGACCAGCTCGTCAAGCCGATAGCCAACAGCCAATTTGGCAGCAACTTTGGCAATTGGAAAGCCAGTTGCCTTTGAGGCAAGCGCTGACGAGCGGCTGACGCGTGGGTTCATCTCGATCACAATGACACGGCCGGTATTTGGGCAAACGGCAAATTGCACATTCGACCCGCCAGTATCGACGCCAATTTCACGAAGCACCGCCAATGACGCATCGCGAAGCACCTGATATTCCTTGTCGGTCAGGGTCAGGGCAGGGGCAACGGTAACTGAATCGCCTGTATGGACACCCATCGGATCAATATTTTCGATCGAACAGATGATGATGCAATTGTCGGTCGTGTCGCGCACAACCTCCATCTCGAATTCTTTCCAGCCAAGAAGTGATTCTTCGATCAGCACTTCTGAAACGGGCGACAGGCGAAGACCATTGCCAACGATGGTTTCGAATTCGGCGCGGTTATAGGCAACGCCGCCACCTTCACCGCCAAGGGTGAAAGAGGGGCGGATAATCGCTGGCAAACCAACCTTATCAAGGGCAGTCAACGCATCGGCAAAATTACTGACAGTGCTGGCGCGGGCGCATTCAAGCCCGATCCGTTCCATCGCCAGACGGAATAATTCGCGATCTTCGGCCATTTCGATTGAGGCGGTTCGTGCGCCAATCATTTCGACGCCGTATTTTTCCAAAGTGCCATCATTATAAAGCGAAAGCGCGGTATTCAGCGCGGTTTGGCCGCCCATTGTTGGCAATAGCGCGTCAGGGCGCTCGGCTTCGATGATTTTGGCAACGGTGCCAGGGGTGATTGGCTCGATATAGGTGGCATCGGCCATGTCCGGATCAGTCATGATCGTCGCTGGATTGGAATTCACCAGAATGATGCGATATCCATCGGCTTTCAGTGCCTTGCAGGCCTGTGCGCCAGAATAGTCGAATTCGCAGGCCTGCCCGATAATAATGGGGCCGGCGCCGATGATGAGAATAGATTTGATATCGTTACGGCGCGGCATATCTTAAGCTCTCGTTTTTTCCATCAGGTCGGTAAATCGTTCAAATAGATACCGCGAATCATGGGGTCCAGGTGATGATTCGGGGTGATATTGAACACAAAAGGCAGGTTTGCTGGTGTGGCGCAGCCCTTCAACAGATTGGTCAAATAGCGAAATATGCGACACTTCCAATTCGGCAGGCAGGCTGTCCGGATCGACCACAAAGCCATGATTCTGGCTGGTGATCTCGATCTTGCCAGTGGCAAGGTCTTTGACCGGATGATTGGCGCCGCGATGACCACGATCCATTTTGTGGGTTTTGGCACCAAGCGCCAAGGCCATGAGCTGATGGCCGATACAAATGCCAAAAACGGGCATATTTTGGTCGATCAGCTTGGCGATCTGCGGGCCAGCATAAGCGGCGGTTGCGGCCGGGTCACCGGGGCCATTCGATAAAAATACCCCGTCTGGCTGCAAAGCCATGATTTCGTCCGCCGTGGCCTGGGCAGGCACAACATGAACCGCGCAGCCGGCATCTTCAAGACTGCGCAGAATATTGTGTTTGCAGCCAAAATCCATGGCCACAACTTTATATTTAGATGGTGTTTCAAGATGGCTGGATTTGTCCATCTGCCAGCTTCCCTGACGCCAGTCATGGGCGTTGTCGCAGGTGACATCAATCGCAAGATCCATGTTTTTCAGACCCGGCCATGCGGCGGCCTGTGCCTTTAGCGCGTCAATATCAATATTGCCATCAGGCGTATGACACAAGGCGCCGCGCGGCGCGCCAAGATCGCGAATGCGGCGGGTCAGGGCGCGCGTATCAATGCCGCTGATGCCTGGCAAATTATAGGTTTTCAGCCAGCTATCCAGATCACTTGTTGCCCGCCAGCTTGCCGGATTCGTGACGGCTTGGCGAACGATCAATCCCAAGGCTGCCGGGGTGGCGGTCTCGAAATCCTGATCATTGGCGCCAACATTGCCAATATGCGGGAAGGTGAAGGTAATGATCTGCCCAGCATAGGATGGATCGGTTAGGATTTCCTGATAGCCAGTCATTGATGTATTGAAACATATTTCGCCGACATTGGTGGTGGCGGCACCGAATCCATAGCCGGTGAAGACAGATCCATCTTCAAGAACGAGGGCTGCTGTCGGATTGTCCCGATTGGCGCGAAGCGCAGCAAAATACTGGCCAGACTTGATTTTCTGCCCCATTTGATCCCATATCCTATTATAAGAAACCCGTTA
>Ga0115550_1003639_pt1 | contig 9906 bp, 3 predicted proteins | sample COGITO_mtgs_1005_FD_87177 | JGI IMG/M metagenome (GOLD analysis project Ga0115550, IMG submission 87177) | Pelagic marine microbial communities from North Sea - COGITO_mtgs_100511 | ecosystem: Environmental > Aquatic > Marine > Epipelagic | place: Germany:Helgoland, sampling site Kabeltonne, North... | reverse complement strand
GTAGACGACCCTAATACCCCTGAAGATGAGACTTTACCAACAGGTATTTACGAAGGTATCGCTATTTCTGAAGGGCGAATAATAGATGCCGTATCAGAGTCAGAAGATAACACTAACGAGTACTTAACCTACATTAGTCAAATAATTGGCGTCCCTGCCACAGAACTTACGCAAGAAGATATAGACACTGTTGTAGGGTTAATTGGTGAAGACGAAGCAATTACTGAAATCAACAACGATAACCGTCTATACGACGTTAACTTTGACGGTGTTATTAACGACCTTGATGTTGGGATACTTCAAGGATATGTAGATATTGGGGTAGAAGGCGTCGGTGAGATCCCTGCCACAGGACTTTATTCAGATGCAGCGCGTCGTCAGTTTGAAACGCAAGGGTTTATAAGCGACCAAGACGATGTAACACGGGGTCTGATTAGCGACGAAGCTGAGGCTACTCGCGGACTCGTAGGTCAAACTGCATTGTTTAACGCTATGATGGGCGCAGGAGATATAACAGGGCGGCGAGTAGATGTGACAACACCAGACCCAGCACGCATAAACTACATGTATGATTTTGAAGATATCTTTGCTACCCCTCAACAAAAAGGACTATTCCCATCTCCTTACGGTGGCCCTCAACGTGCTCAACAGCAACAAATAGCGCAGAAACGCGGTATTATGTCAGGCCCGTTGCAGATAGGGGGTATGGCGCAAGGAGGCAAAGTAGACTATGATTTTACCGATGAAATCATGCAGATAATGTCTTATGGAGACAACCAATGAGTTTGTTTGATTATTATACTCAAGCCCTTGAAATAATGAGTACCGACCCAGCGGCTTCGGCAGGGTTAGCTGCGTTACCCGAAGCACAATTCATGTTTGGTAATACGTTCTCTACAGATACTTCTGCAGGTGGCGTAGACTCTGAAGGTAGTATTGGTATACCCAATTATTCTTTTGTGCGTGGTGCAGTGCCGGGGACGTATAATCCTGACCGAAGACCGGGCGGCAGAGGACAACGATATTTTACTGACTATGCGTATACTCCGCGTGGTTCAGAAGCAGGTGCACAACAAGCGTTTGCGGCGCAAGCAGCGCAACTACAAGTCGCTAACGCTGGAAATGCTATGGGTTACCCCGGCACTTATACCCCACCAAACCCTACTGGCATGACGATGGGTAACGATGGTAGCGGCCCTGCCTCTGGTGTAATAGATTTAAACCCAATACCAACTAACAACGGCGGGACGGTCGGTGGAGGCAACACAGGCTTTACTGGAGGCGTTGCCAGTTCACAGTTTAAATATGGCGGTATTGCTGCCCTTGCTGGTGGCGGCGCTGCTTCTGCATATAATCGTAGCTACCATCCATATTCGGCTGGCGGGAGTGCTGGTAGGGGTTACTACTTAGGTGGCCCGACAGATGGAATGGCTGACGAGATCCCTGCTACAATTGACGGTACTCAAGAAGCCAGATTAAGTGACGGGGAATTTGTTGTCCCTGCAGATGTTGTGAGTCATCTTGGTAACGGTAATTCTAATGCCGGTGCTAAAAATTTATACAGTATGATGGACAAAGTTAGACAAGCTCGTACTGGCAATACACAGCAGGGCAAAGAAATTAACCCTAACAAATTCATACCAAGCAGGTAACGATTATGTCTGAAATAACTGCAACAACGGGTTCCTTATCCCCGTGGGCAGCACCTTATGTAACTGAGATGCTTGGCAAAGGTCAGGCGCTCGCTAATCAAGGGTATCAAGGTTATACAGGGCCACTCACCGCTGGACAATCTGCTGGGCAACAAGCAGCGTTTCAAGGCGTAGCAGGGTTAGCAGTACCTACTCAACAGATGGGCGCTTTTCAACCGCAGCAGTTTACTGCTCAAGCGGCTCAAAATTATATGAACCCTTACCTCCAAGCTGCGTTAAACCCGCAAATTGAAGAAGCGCGGCGTCAAGCACAAATTACTCGTCTTGGGGATGCTAACAGGCTAACTCAAGCTGGTGCCTATGGTGGGTCACGTCAGGCCATTATGGAGTCTGAATTAAACCGTAACCTTGGACAAAACGTTGCAGCCATTACCGGTCAGGGTTACCAAGATGCTTATACTCAAGCCATGAATCAGTTTAATACGGAACAAGGGCGACAACAAACCGCTCAAGACGCAGCAAATAGGTATGGTCTGGAAGCCTTGGCATCACAAGCTAATCTCGGTGCACAAGAACGTGCCATTCAACAAGAGGGACTTACTGCAGATTTAGCGCAGTTTGAAGAAGAACGAGACTTCCCATACAAGCAAGTGCAATACCAACAGTCATTGTTGCAAGGGTTACCAATAGCAGCACAGCAAAGAAGTTACCAAGAAGAAAGCAACCTAAGTAAATTCTTAGGTGGTGCTGGGGGTATCTTGGGTCTGTTTGATGACTGGGGTAAGGTTTTTAAGAAAGACAAAGACGACGGGACTGGATAATGGCTATGAATCCTATGGGCGGTATTGACCAACAAATTACTCAACGTTCGAGTCAGTTTAAAAATGACCCTAACGCGTTAATGCAACAGTACGGGCAGAGTAAAAACATTCTTGACTTGATTGCAGCGCAACGTGCCGCAGAAAAAGTACAGAAGGAAAAACAACTTGCTGCGTTGCAGATGCAGGGTAACCCACCGACTGTAGCAGATCAGCTTGAGCAAGAGCTTATTGCTTCTGAAAAAGAACAAATGACTCCAGCGTTATCCGGTATGAAAAACTTGCGTGACCGCACTAAAGGTGTCGCTGGCGTGCTTGCTCAGAAACAACAGGAGCAACAGAAACGTATGCAGCAGATGGGGCAACAGCCCCAGCGTCCCCCTCAACAACGTCCACAGGGTCAACCGCAGGGGCGACCAATGATGGCTGGTGGTGGTCTGCTATCTCAACGTGCACCGAATCTAGAACGTATGTACGGCGGCGGTATTGTTGGGTTTGAAGCGGGTGTCTATATACCCACGGAAGAAGAGATAGATGCTGCTATTAGGAAGCTAGGGTTACGAAGTGCTTCCCGAGAATCAGTAAGAAATATGTTAATTAGCGAGCAAAAACTAAAACAGCAAAGAGAAGCTGCGGGTAGTTTTTTTGACGCTATAGGAGAACGTGCAAAAAGGCAAAAGGGTGCAGATCAAGTAGCTATGGGTGAAGAACCCGTTAGAGGTCTACTCTCAGATACTGAAGAAGTAAAACCTGCCCCTGTTGAAGAAGTTGTTGATGAAACCGCCATTGATATCGCTCCTCCTGCTGATCCTACCGCTCCTGCTACCCCTCGTGCCCCTAAAACTGGAACATTCCCTGCGCTTGAGCAAAAGCAACAGGGTCAAGGTCTTTCTGGTTTGCCGGGAGCTAACTTAGCACCTGCACTTTTGGGCGCAATGGGGGTGCAAAACGCGGAACCAGACGCAGAGCAAAAACCAATCCAACGAGAAGAGGCTGCTGAAAAAGTATTTGATGTAGAAAAACTTCGCGGTGCTACTGGCACCGCCACTGACGCGCTTAGTGCTGGTATAACAGGTCTTGGTGCTAGAGCTACAGAAAGAACTCCCGAAGAAATTTCGAAGCAACTCTACGGTGCAGATAGAGAAGAACTTTTAGAGCGACTACGAAAAGCTGGCGCTAAAGAGCAAGAAGTATATGCAGCGCAAGAGAAACAAAATGCTAAAGAACGTATGATTGCAGGGCTAATCGGTGCTGGTGGTTCTACGAGTGGTTCAGGTGCCTTGGTTGGTTACGGTAAAGGTAGAGCAGAAGCTAAAGCAGCGCAGGATAAGCTAGCACGCGAAATGGCTGGTAAATCTTCTAAATCGCAGACAGACCTCATTGACAGAGAGCTGAAAATGGCTGCAGATGTATTTGGCGTAGAAAGTGCAGAGTATAAAGAACGTGCAGCCATGCTGTATAACTTAGCAGGACGTTTAGGACAATTCTCAGCAACTGCACAAAGCGGGGAAACACAAGAACGAGCCCAAAATATCCAGTTCATTACCGCACAAACGCTCAGTGCTGCTAAAGCAAAGGAGCTAGAACAAAAAACTGGATACGACAAAGCTATGTTAGATCTGAAAGAAGCAGAAATAGCAGTTAAGAAAGGTGATGTGAGCAGACTCGCTACTGCCATTACCGCCTACGAACAAGCTATGTTCAAATATGTTGGTCAGCTAAATATGTTAGAGACCGATCCAAAAGTAAAACAAGACAATATACGACAAGCAAACGAAGCAATAAAAGCTAGAAAACGTACGATAGAACAGATGGCTGAACAACAAGGGTCTGCTATCGATTTCGGAGATGTAAGTTTGCCGGGAATGACTGGGGTATCTGCTACGGTACAAGAAGGGCTAGATATTACTGGGCCTAATTAGTTATGAGTAACGCAGAACGGTTTGCCGAATGGATAATCGCTAATAAAGATAAGAAAGGTACACCTGACTTTGAAAAAGTTGCGGCGGCGCTAAGAGAAGTTGTAGCAGCAGGAGATACTGGTTTTGTTGCCGAGCCAGAAGATGATGACCGCACTGCATTCGGTCGTGGTTTGTCTGGCGGTATTGATACTGCTGGTAGGTTGTTTGGTTCAAGTCTTGAAGGAGCCGGTAGAGTATCTGGTCTAGAAGGGTTAGAAGAGTACGGCGCTGAAATGGTTGCCGAAAACGAAGCCCAGCTAGCAGAACAAGAACGATTTAGAACACGGCTTAAAGATGTTACCGAAGGTGAAGGCACTGTTGCTGACTTTGCGTTGGAAACCCTCGGAGAAACCGCCCCACTTACAGGTACTAGTATAGCTGCTGGTGCCGCTGCTGGTGCCGCTGCTGGGTCATTGTTTCCGGGACTTGGCACCGTTGCTGGGTTTACTGTAGGTGCTTTAGGCGGCGCTTTGTCGCAGCTACCATTCTTCTATGGGGGTAACCGCGAAGCGCAAAAAGAAGCTATAGAGCAAGGGCTTCGTGTTGAAATGGACGAGGGTACTGCACTTCTAACAGCCCTACCGCAAGCTATACTAGACGCTGTTGCAGAACGATTCGCAATAACAAAACTGTTCCCGACACAAAAAGCCGTACGTGCAGGGGGGTTGTTTTCTCGTGCCTCAAAAGGCGCTGGCGCTGGTGTTGTAACTGAAATACCTACTGAATTAGGGCAAACACTACTCGAACGTGCACAGGCTGGGCTAGAGCTTGATAGTGAAGAAGCCTTAGATCAATACGTTGAAACCGCCGTTGCCGCTGGGTTAGTGGGTGGTACGGTAGGTGGTGGTGCCGCAGCGATAAGCCCAAGAACCGATGTGCCCCCTACTCCTGACCCAGATGTACCCGAAGGTACACAAGGCGACTTGTTTGAAGGTTTTGTAGAGCCAGAAGAAGTTGTAGTAACTGAAGAAGAAATAGCGGAAGTAGACGTACCTGCACTGATAGGCAGCGAAAAAAATCCCGATGACTACACAGATGCAGAGCGTGAAGCTGCGATACGCGTACTGACTTTTGAATCGGAAGTAGACGACGTTGATGTCTTTACGTTGTTAGAAGGGGATAAAACCGAAGCAGAATATACCGACGCAGAAGCAGAAGCTGTACGTCGTGTTGCAGAAACAGAACGTAGTGCCGCTTACGGTACTGATACTGAAGCGTCCTTGGTTGATAACTTGTTTACTAGAAACCCTACGCCGTTAAGCAGGCAGTTAGGGTACGATGAGTCTGTAGATCCTGAATTCGTACGGGCGGCTCAAACTAGACAGCAGGAAGCTATCGCCCAAGAAGAAATAGATAGAGAAGCGGCCACTACACAAGAGGCAAGTAGACAAGAAGAATTAAGCAGGCTAGCAGAAGCACAAGATACCCTTACTGCAAAAGAACAACAAGACGCTGCGTTAGTAGAAGAAACTACGCAAGGATTTCTACAGCAAGAAGTAGGTGATTTGTTCGTTGATGAGACTTTAGAGTTAGGTAGGGGGCCAAAAGATACCCCAGAAGCTGCTCCAGAAGCAGAAAAACAAGTTACCAAGAAGTTCTTGAACGAACTTGGTGTATCCAATAAAGCGGCTTTACGTGCCCGTATACAGGGCAAAAAAGTTACAGACACAGACTTACGTGCTCAACTAACTAGTTATGCTAACTTACCTAGCACGACTAACAAAGTAAAAACAAACATCAATACGTTCCTAGCTACCCCAGCGGAAGCAGGGCGATATACCCAAACCCCTGACACAGGGGGTCAACTTTCTTTTGATTTCCCACGCGCTAAACCTAGACGTGGTGTAGGGCCACCAAGCACTCGCGCTGCTACCACCCCAACAGGTGCGGCTGAGGAAGTAGCGGTAGGTGAAATCGACGACGAAGGGCTTACTCCAGCAAACTTGCCTCCGTTAGATGTGCAAGACAACAAAAAAGAAGCGCGTTTTAAACCTACCACTCGTAAAGGCGCTCTAAAATCGTACGTTGTCTACGTACCGAATGAACCAGCGACGTTCTATTCACTCAAAAGAACAGCCGACAGAGCAAGTGTTACTAAGAAAGGTGCAATGGTTGTAGCGGTTAAAGACTTAAACGCTAGACAACAAAATGCGTTAGAGCGTAAGGCCGAAAATGTTCGTTTGGGCAAAAAACGTAAAGCTACACAAAAGGTAGTAGATAAAGCCAAAGGTATAGACCGTAAAAAACCTGCAGAATTACCGTCCATAGCAGGAGTACCTTATGAGGTTGTAGCTAACAAACGAAATCAAGCTGCTTCTGAGGTTGTTGCCCTATCTAACTATGACCCTAAGACGTTAAAAGAAATAAATAACAGGCTTAAGCGGCGCGGCCAAACTAAGAAGTGGCAAGCACTGACCGAAGAACAAAAAACACAAGTAGGTATAGATGTATCTGCAGATGTCATAGCCAAACGTAATCCTGAGTTGTTAAGACTACAGAAGCTGCTAGGTATTGGCTACGACATAAATCCTGTACTTGATCTACCACTTGAAGAAGAAACTATTGCCTTGTTGCGTGAAGGTAAATTGCAAGAAGCATTAGAAGCCGTAGCCAAAACAATACCAGACGCCAAACTTAGCGATGCTGCACGTAGGCTGGCAAGTGTCGTAGGCGATACCCGCGTGATTATCGTACCTAAAGAACCTGCTAACCCGGTTGATCGGTTGTACCGAGAAAAGTTAGAAGACGTTACTCAAGAAGAACTTGATAAGTACGGGCCTACCGTAGGGCTGTATAGTTTTGATACAGGTGTAAGTGAGTTAAACAACATAATCCTGTTAGACGAAGACGTTACCCACAAAAACAAAACTTATACCGGGTTAACGGCTGCTACGTTGCTACACGAAATGACTCATGCTGCTACCTATAAGAAGCTGCGAGACGCCCCTAACAGCCCACAGATTGTGCAGCTTAGAAATATGTACAACGCTGTTAAGAACTTATACTTAAGTAAGTCTTATGGAGTAACCAACCTAGACGAATTTATTGCAGAAGCGTTTAGTAACCCTGCGTTCCAGCAAGAACTTGCTACGATAAATGTAGAAGGTAGCAACGTCAGTCTCTGGCAGAAATTTAAAAACGTAGTTTGGAATATATTACAGACTGTAAAAAACCGTAGTACAAATAATACGGTACCCATAAACACAGTCAAAATGTCTGATGAAGTTCAGTCTATTATTAATACGTTACTGTCACCAAGTTATAACACTAGAAACACCGGGGTGTTGTTAGAGGATACTACCTACGAAGGCGTCACCACAATGATGCGTAAGATGGGTAGCGTGCAGAAGACGTTTAAACCAATAGATAAGAAGTTCAGAGAAGGTTTCGTAGATGAAAGTGTAGAATTTTTAAACAGTGGCGTAGCTGATAACGCTCAAAAATTCTTCTTTAAGGGTATACCTTCGTTAGCTATGTCTGATGTAGCTGGTTGGTATAACAAAAGACTAGGTGAGATTGGCCTAAAACTTCATGTCCTAATGGAGAAGCAACGAGGCGCATTGACAGATATTGACGCTAAATCACTAGCAGCCGCTGTACAGGTTCGTAAATGGGTTAAACCTACTTGGTGGAAACCTGCGTCTATGCAGTCAAAGAGACGGCAAGAAGAAGTACAAATACTGCATGACATAGCTGAGATCAGTACGATAGAAGAAGTAGACCCTAGACTTAGTAGGCAGGCTGCGAAAGAAAAGTATAGTAGTAATAAGTTTAAGATTTGGGAAAGCATGCGTCCTAAATGGAACAAGCTAGAGGCTAGTGGCGGTCAGAAAATATACGATGCGATGCTACGTACTAACGACGAAGCGTACAACCGACTGGTAGCTACTATTGGTAAAACTATAAACTCGTTAGACGCTAGTGAAGATACGAAAGCTAAACTTACTGGGGTCTATAAAGAGATGCTGAAAGGGCGTAAAGACCCGTACTTTGCGCTTACTCGATCAGGCAAGTATAAACTTGCTTTTGCTGCGTTTAACCCAGAAACAAATTCTACTGAAGACGTGTTCCTGATGTTTGAGACAAACAGGGGGCGCGAAAGGTTCATAAAAGAGGTGTTATCTAAAGAAGGGTCAGTAGTACGGCACGTAACAGGCAAGCAAAAAGGCCAGATAAAATACAATATATACGATACCGATAAGAGCAACGTAAAGTATAGGTCTGCACCATCTACGCAATTCGTTAACGACATACTTAAGGCCATACCTAAAACCGCTGATAGTGCTAAGTTAGAAACGGCAGTTGTAGATTTGTTCATCGAAGCGATGCCTCAAACAGCTTTTGCCAAGTCTTTCCAAAAGCGCCAAGACATTGCGGGTTATGACACTAATTTTACTGCTTCCTTTGAGACTAAGCTGTATGACCTCAACCGCAAAATAGTACGTACGGAGTTTACCAACGAGTTCTACGAAATAGAGCGGGAGCTTGCGGAAGTATCTGACCAAGACCTTAGAAATAAAACTGGTGGTGGTATAGAAGCTAGGACTAGCTTGATAGAACGGGCAGAGTTCGCACGCAACCCGCCCCGCGATGGGTTTGCACAATCCGCTAACCGTATGGCCTTCCTATGGACTATCGGGTTCAATACTTCTTCTGCGCTAGTTAACTTGTCTCAAATACCTTTGTTTGTCATGCCGTACCTATCAGGTAAGTACGGTGTTGGAGAGTCATTAGCAGCTCTACGCCTAGCTTCTAGTTATATAACTAGTGCAGGTTTCAGCCGTACGTTACGCCCCGTTGCATCTATAGACGGGCAAGAACAAATTGACAAGTTCAGCCTGCCTTCAATAGACAACTATTATGACGTAGACGCTAATGGCAACCTTAAAGTACGTAAGTCATTAAATTTACCTGCAAAGCGTGTAGAGTTCCTAAACAATATTGCGCCCTTGGTAAAGAAGGCTCTAGGACGTAACCAAATACGGTCTTCCTCTTTCGCAGATAACTTAGGAGTAGATCAATCGGGTAAAGGCAAAAACGTTATTGACGTAGTAACTTCTATGTCAGCTTTGATGTTCCATCAAGTAGAACAATACAACCGACAAATCACCTTAGTGGCTACCTACCAGTTAGAACTTGAACGTGTTAAGCAAGAAAAACCAAACCTAAGCCTGCTGCAACAGCAAGAATTAGCTGCTGAAAACTCGTTACTACTTACTCAAGAATTGAACGGGGGTGCTGTATTAGAGACCGCTGCTCCAGTAGCTCAAACGGGGCTTGGTCGTGTTGCCTTCATGTATAAAGGTTTCGGTATACAGATGTACTACACGATGTTCAAGACTGCTAGGAAGCTACTTACCAATATGTACAATCCGCTTAAAACGGATAGCAGTGCGGAACGAGCTAAGAAGAAAGAGCTGTTCCAAGAAGCTATGGGCCAGTTGGCAGGGGTGCACGGTACAGCATTATTCTTTG
>Ga0115550_1003632_pt1 | contig 9921 bp, 18 predicted proteins | sample COGITO_mtgs_1005_FD_87177 | JGI IMG/M metagenome (GOLD analysis project Ga0115550, IMG submission 87177) | Pelagic marine microbial communities from North Sea - COGITO_mtgs_100511 | ecosystem: Environmental > Aquatic > Marine > Epipelagic | place: Germany:Helgoland, sampling site Kabeltonne... | reverse complement strand
TCTGTCATTTTTATTTATTTTGATTGCATTACCTTGATAGACTTAACTATCATTGAACTTTCTTCTGGATTTTCCGGATGGTCTTTATGCAGACCATGGTTTAATATGATTACTTGTTGTGCATCTTCCTTATTAAACCATTTTAATATTTTTGGATCAGTACATTGGAATACTAACATACCATCATAATATATTAATATCTTATCTTCTTCCCATAGGCATGCATATTGCACAAATCTTTCGGTACAGTTTGCTACTGGAATATTCCATGCTCCATACATTTTTTTATTGTTCTCTTCCGAGCTACCATAATGTATGTTTGGTTGAATTCTCCTAAACGGCTTAAGTAATGTACCAAAGAAGGATGGCCCTTCATAATTTGGACCTGCTTGACTATATGCTTCTAGGATGTCTATTTCTGGAGGCCAAGAATTTGCTCCAGTTAACCAAAACGCTGGCCAATAAGATTGACCTTTTGGTAACTTAATCCATGCTTCAAACCACCCGTATTGCCATGATTCTTTAGTACAGATTAGACCAACACCAACTGGGATTGTAAACTCTTCAGGTAATTTATCCTCTCTTCTCCATTCTGGAAGTTCAGATTTAATATACTTTTTTGGCTTGTTTCTAAGATCTAGCTCTAATCCAAATGGAGTAGTTCTTGACATTTCCCCGCTAGTGTCATAATATTGTGTTAAGTTGCCAGAATGGAAATCGCCCCAAACTTGTGATAATCGCCATGCCTCTAAGTCTAGGCTAGATCCTGAAAAATCGTCAAAAAATACTGACTCATATCCAGCTGGTGGATTTACAATTCCCGGAGCATCACCCTTTCTAATGTGACGATCAGCAATAATGCTTGATTTTAAATTAGAGAAAGAATCTCTAAATTTGTGCTTAAAGAAATGTGATAAGTTAAAGTCTGGCATAGTATAACTATTTATTATGGTTTTCTTCTAAATATTTCCATAGGGATTCGTGACTATAACAGATTGGGTTTCTATCCAGATCCAATGCTTCTAATTCATCTTGACCAAAATCATTATCCCAGCAATACCAACTAAACCATTGATACCCATCTTCACCATAACATTCTTTAATAAGTTCAGTAATGATTTCATGATAAGGGTCAACAAAATTAATCATATCAACTCCTAATTTATAAGCTTCTTTGATTACTCTGTCCTCCTTTTGTAGGGATAGCAGTACTTTTAAAAATCTTTCGTATGTCATTATTTATTATTCAATGATTCGGTAAGAACTTCTACTATTTGGCGATAGCCTTCTTTTTCGAATGCATTAATCGAATGTACTAACTCATCGCTACTGCTCATATCTGCCCATTTTTTAATTTCACTGATGTCCCCTCCAAAATGTTCTATTATTTTTTTAGGTTGAACCATGTTAATTAGAGGGTCAGCTCCAGTGTACTTGTAATTTTCTGTTAAATCGTTATTTTCCATATTAAATAAAAGGATTGTGTAATATTCTGTATGATTCGTGTCCTGGTTTAGTTTTTGCAGGCTCTATCCAGCCCATTTCTAATAGTTTACTAATTGAGGCTTTCGCATTTTCAACATTTCCGTTTGAGTGATAGTTAAAAAAACCAAGCTGTCCAAATGTATCTTTTTGTCTGTCAGGTCTTTTTACGGCCTCATTGATAATTACCCAAAGAACATCAATATGGTCTGGGTAAGTTGACAATTCCTCTTGAATGCCTAAAATATATTTGATAGGCACACAATCATTATCAATTCGACGTAAGTCTTTTTCGGATAACATTAGTACCCTCTTTTTTGACGTTCTACATTTTCTGCAGCTTTTGCAAAGTAGTAGTTATATGCCGTTTTAGCGTCTAGTCCGATTGAAGATGCATAATTAATAAAGAAGTGTAGAATATCTACCCATTCCATATACAATTCTTTTTTATCTCCTTCAGACATATCTGCAATTTTAAGAGTATCAAACTTTGTAAAGTCTTTTTTCCAGTATTTCCATACAGCGTTTCCACTACCGTCTTTGATTCCTCCAAGTGCATCGGTCATCTCGTGGATCTCATCTACGACCGCATGTGTATTTACATGCCAAAAGTTCATGATTTCCCTGATTGTCATATCTTCAAAATTGAAACCATACGTCTGCTCCTGCATTTTCTTTTGGTTCTCCATAATGTCAGCCAAATGAGTTGTTGACTCAGCATAGAAGTCATTTACTTCTAAATCTTTACATTCGTTATCTATGTTTGCCATATTTGTATTACTTTAGTATTATATTATAATTTTTAATTTTGTTTCTCAATGTAGTGTTTATATTTAAAATCCTTTCGGTTCCATGCTGACTTTAAAGTATCGTGGATTGTACACTCTAGTCCGTTTTCTTCGATCCATTTAAAATACTCTAAACTATCCTTACTTGCGATATCACTCTTCCACCATGACTTTGCCGTCGTACTTTGATTTCCTCCAATTTTAAAGCCACCTATGAGATGCAGCTTAATGTCTAGTACTAGGGTATGGTAAAAATAGATCACGTCATCCCCGTGGAATATTTTCATATCTTCAGGTATTTTATGCCAGTTATCTTTCTTAAATAGCATAAACTGTCCAAATCCAAACGGTCTCTTATTGACATTATCCCATTTTACTAGATACGTATCGATATCTAATTCCTCTCTATTGAGATGACTGAAACCTACAAATTCAGGCTTTTCACTGCTGACAATTTCATGTAGTCCTTTAAGATTTATGTTAATATCATCATTGAGTAGACAAACATACTCGGTCGTTGCCATTTCAACTCCTAGATTCCATGCTGGATTAACGAATGAATTATATCCCATATTTACGATATTAATCCTATCGTCATCACTGATAGTAATCCCATGATTTGTCGTATTGTTTATAATTATAAGTCTTGAATTCTTATCGCTTATCTTTTTAAACTCCTCGATCGTCGCGAATATATTCTTATCTTTCCATAGCGTTGGTATTACATATGTTATCATAATATATTATTAATTTATTCAAAGATTTAGAATTGTATTCCTCATTTTATCGGCGCCGTATGGATTCATTGAATGCACTATGCATCTTGGTAATTCAAGTCCTTTTGAGTTTACATATTCTATCATCCAATTTAGGCAATCTGCTCCTGTTTCTGTTTCAAATTCTTCTGGAAAGTCTTCGCTTGACCCGCATGCACAAACAATTTCGTAGTGTTCTTCCACCAAGTCATGGCCAAACGATACAGTTTCTGGAGTTGGATTCAGTTTAAACCATTCTACAAACTCTTTAAAATCTCTGACAACATGCCAATCCTCACTAGAATATATTTTAGAATCCATTCCAATTCGATAGCTCATATATTCTTCAACTTCAGCAGGTTCTCGAGAACCATCAAGAAATAGATTCATTAGAATAACTGACCTTGGTTAAAATTATTGTTAAAGAAGTATTGCATAATAGATTCATCAACCCTTGCGACCTTTCTCTTATTAATTAGTTTAGGGCTATTACTTAGTCTAGTATAGACTCCAAACTGACATAAGCCAACTTCACAGCCATAAGTCTTTAATTCATTTTGATCCTCCGTAAATATCTTAGTCCCGTTGACTATTTTATTCCATTCGTTAGGGTGGAGTGGTATTTCACCAATAAGGTCTTTATAGTTTTCTCTAAACCATACTACCCTGTCGCCGTGAGGTATTTTACAACCTTCACCAAACATCATATCTAGAGCTAGTCTTGCGCCAGGACCTGGAACACAGAATCTCTCATCGTGGTTAATATTAATGTTAGGGTTTACTGAGTTTGATGTTGAACAGTGGTAGCCATAGTAAGAACCAACTCCTTCAATTTTTGTAAGCACTCCAAACATCTCTTCTAAAGATTGTACACTTGCCATTCTCTGCGTAATTCCGCGTGGTATAAACCCAGCCACCCAAAGTAATATATTAATCTTATCTGCGTTTCTTTCGGTTCCTCTAGTTTCAGCGACCCATGTATTAGATGCGCCATATAATGATGTTCGAAGTTCAGTAGTTCCATACACTCCAAGTCCTAATCCAATAGCATCATCAATGTTTTTTCTAATCTCGTTCTCGTATTCTTTATCGACTAAAAGTCTTTCGAAATCTACAAGTGCCTTTTTAGGGTCTGGTTCTCTTGTTAAGATTTGATGAATACCACGGCCTCCGTAAAAGTGAGAGATTATAGTGTTGCAAATGATATTGTCCATTGACATGTCAGATAATACGATATTGTCCATTATGTACCTCATCCTGTCATCATATAGTATATGTGGGTGGAAGTATTCTACAGTTTGTCCGAGTGCATTATCTCCCCCGCTATCATACGAATCTCTATATCCGTACGTTAGCTCTGATCTTTCATTTACCTTATTGAAAAAGTAGCCAATTCGGTCTACTATTTCCATGTTTACTAATTCTCTCATGTATTACAATATCATTGTATTATATTATTAATAGAATAAGCAGTCATACCCACCAACGTGCTGAAAGATAATTATTTCTTCTATTATATTATTATCGTAAGTCTCAGTTAGTCTCTGTACTGCCGACTTTGCTTTATCATGGTTCCCATGCAATTCAATAAACAATACTTTAGGCTTGTATGTTAACACACTTTCTATAATATCATATTCTGCACCTTCAATATCGATCTTTACAATATCTGGTTTAATTTCATTGAGTAGATAGTCAATGTGATAGTTTTTGACTTCATCATATTCAGTAAAGGTTCCGCGTCTCTTGATAATAGAAGTTGAACTGTGATTACTCTTAGCGTTAGACTTATAAATCTTTAATACTTCGTCTTCTGATCCTGAAACTGCAGCATGGATAATTTTTGTTCTAATTGAAGACGCAAAATTATTAGCAGCAATGTTGTAATTTCTAAAATCACATTCAACACCATATATTTTTAGGGCGCCTGAATCTTCGGCAATTTTAGAAAATGTACCAATATTAGTACCTAAGTCAAGACATACTTTATCTCTATAATCTACCTCAGGTTTCACGTAGTTCTGAATAGATTCTTGAATCATATCCTTATCTACGTTTTCTATAGCATTTAATTCCTTTACATACCGACGTTTAAGGGCTCTTTGTTCTTTTGTTAACATTTTTATTTTATTTTTCTACAAGACTTGATACTATATGTACCACCTCAACCTGAGGGTTATGGGCTTCAATTAGAGACTTTTGAATAGGGTCATCCTCAAAGAACCGGGTTACATTGATTCCCTCTTCTTTTAATCCATTAATTGTTCTGGCTTTGTGATTGCCTGAATAGGTTCTAGCGGCTACAGTATGGTCTCCTCTCTCGGCAAGCGTCATTGGGTTAAAATAAACTTTGCACTTAATTCCTCTCTCACTAAGAATATTTTTAACGTATTCTTGTTCATCAATACATCTGCCAGTAATGATAATATCTTCATTAGATCTAGGGTTGATTCCAATTGACAATACACCGTCAAAATCATATCCATATACTTCCATAATAACTTAATCTTATAATATGTTTATAAATATAGGGCCCAGTATTTTACCGGGCCCATACAATCTAAATAAAGGTATTATTTTAATTGTTTTTTAGTAACTTCTGTTAATTCTCTATTTGCAAGAGCATTACATTCAGTAATACCATCTCTAAACATCATTTGTTGAGGTGGTGTTTTTTGAGTAAGAGCTGAAGGACCTCTAAGTGATCCAACAATTCCCATTTCTCTAGCAACTTTTACGTATCTTAACGCATCGATTACAACTCCTGCAGAGTTTGGAGAATCTTGTACGCTTAATTGAGCATCGAATAAAACTGGTGCTCCTCCAAATCCTTCAAGTTCTAATCTAAAATTAGCTACTTTATTGTCTCCATAGTATGGGATGTACTCAGAAGGACCTGCATGTAAGAATGAGTTTTCAGTTGAAATATCTCTAATTTCATTCTGAGCACGGATTACATTCTCTTTAGAAATCTTTTTAGAAGCCAATCTAGATTTGTCCTCCATGTTTAAGAAGTCTGTGTTACCTCCAACATTTCTTTGAATGTGTGCTTTTACGTGGTGACCTCTTTCAAACGCAAGTTCTTGTAGCATTTGAGATAGAATACTTGCACCGAATTGAGAACGCATGTCGTCTCCAATCAATGGAATACCAGCGTCGATAAATCTTTGCTCCCATTTTGGATCTGATGCAATAAATACTGGAATACAGTTTACGAATGAGATTCCAGTTTCTAGACAAATTTCAGCCCAAAATTCTGTAGTCTTTTGAGAACCTACTGGTAGATAGTTTACTAATACTTCTACGTTATGCTCTTTTAATTTCTCGATGATTGAATCTTTCCATTTTCTCTCTAATTTAGAGGTCCATGAAACTCTATTCATATCAGTAGAATTTCTTAGTTCTTCAGAGATTAAGAATCTATTTGATTCAGGATAGCGATCCATTAAGTTTGCATATCCATCAATTACTGGAGCTTCATATACTGGAGCAGTACTCTCAATATTCTCAACGATGTTCCATGAGCAATTTGGCTTTTGCTTAAGCGCTTCACCTAATGGCAAATTAACTTTTCTTTCATCTACATCGAATCCTACTGTAAATTCAATGTCTTCTGCTTTGTAACCACCGATATCGAATTTCATCATTCCGGTAGTTGCTTCGGTATGTTCAGTGTAATATTGAACTCCTTCTACTAGAGACTTAGCACAATTCCCTGTACCAATAATCCCAACTTTAATTGTTTCTTTCATTTTTAAACCTTTATTTTTTTGTTTATTAATAGTTATACAACACAATCTAAAAAAGTTTCAAAAACTAAAAAAATATTTTCACTTTAGGTGTGCTGTGTGATATTTATCGTATTTGGTGGGGCATCAGTCTAGAACAGACTTAATGTTTTCTTGATCAGCTTAGAATTCTTTTCGGTAGTTTTCCAGTCCCAATAGTAATATTCTCGAGATAGGTGTACTGAACCTGGTTTCTCCATATAGTTTTTTGCGAAAGTCTCAGGATTCTCAGAAAACCAGTGATTTGGCCAGGTTAAGACTTCAAATCCAGCCTTAGTACCTAATTCCATTATAGTATTATTGAATATTGTAACTAAATTAGCTCGATCTTCTCGACTTCCAAAGAATGGAGTCTTTTTATACCAGCCAGTTTTTGGTATTCTGCGGCCCTCGAATTCGATAGGTAATAAAGAGTGAACTGTAACATTTTCAATCTCTAAAGATTCTAGATGTTTAATATAGTCCATTGCTAATCTGCGAGTAGAAGCCACTGGATCTGGCTGGCGACATAAATGGTGTCTAACGTCTATATTACCAAAATATGATATTATGTTATTAGTTCCTTCAGGTATATTATTAGAGAATCCTTCTTTTAATGCACCAAATAGAGTCTTACCGTCATTTCTACTAATATCAGCGCCTGGTTTATAAACTGAAACTGAATGACTGTCTCCGAATACGAAAGTGCCGGTTCCCATATTAAGGGTTATTGTTTCTATACTCTCACACTTTTTAGTAATAGCCTCAGCGTCAAGGTTTGCCCAATTCTCAGTACAGCTCTTTATTCTACTATTAACAAAGGCTCCAACATCTGGCATTTCTCTATTTAAAATATATATGTCTCCTTTAAAATCAAGGAATCTTTTGATTCTGGCAGCGGGTTCGTCTCCTGCTCCACCGAATAGATTATAAGTCCCTGCAAATTCCATTGGGAGAGCAATTAACCATACATCATATTCATGTATATCTCCTGATTTGTCTAGGACATCTACATCAAGTTCAAAATAGTTTAATTGACTCTGTAGAAGATATGACCATGAGCTCTTATGTGATGCCAGTTTTTGACTATACGTAGTCACTACGTCGTCAATTGCTATCTTTTTACCTTTAAGATTTTGTTGTATTTCGTTAATATTTACCATGTTAATCTATTTTAATCCATCGATGTTCACTGTTAATTTTAAAAGTACCTATACATTCTCTTTTCCATTCAGCAGGTCCAATTAGAGAAAGAAACACATTTCCATCGTTTCCAACATATAGGTGATATTCTTCTCCGATAATAGGTTCAAATGAAAATTTAGAAGAGTATACTAATTCATTCCAATTATATTCATCAACCATTCTCTGATATTCAGCCTTTAATTCTTCAAATTTAGATTTTAGATGATGATTTACCTTATTGACTCCCTTTTGCTTCCAAGATGATACGTCATCTGCGACGATTGCAGGAGCACCAATATTAGTTGCATATGGAAGAAGAGAAGCATTAAAGCCCTCTTCTTCGTCATAAACAACCTGGTCTGGATATTTCTTTTTATCCTTCACTTTTTTCATTAATGTAGTTTTCTAATCCTTGAATATAAGCAACGGCATCTAATAGATTATCCTGCTTATGATTGTAAGATTCACGAGAGAATTTAAGAGCAACAAGTGCTTTAAACATATGTTCTCCAGTAACTTCAAATCCAGTCATGCCTTTAAAAATCAGGGCTGCACGATCCATTCCTTCGCTAAATGGGCCATATTGGCGATCTGCCTCTTCGTTTCGATTGTTAACAATATCGTTTGCTTCTTCTAAAATGCTCATATCTTTTTTCTTTAATATTATATTACGATATTCTCTTTTGTTTCAGGCACTAGGGCATAAAAAATGGCTAGGTTTCCCTGGCCATTGTTGTCTTTTCGATTGCAATTATAAGGTCTTCGATTCCTTCGTTGTATGCCCATTGGGTCGTGTCAATTGGATCGGCATATTTTAGCTTTTCTGCCTCGGTCTCTAATAATTTAAGTAGTTCTTCCATGATTATCTCTCTAAAATTACAAATGCTCCAAACTCTCGGTCAAAAACTTGAATTAAGTGTTCATAGTCGCCGTCCATCATTTCATTCATTAATTCTTGAACGCGGACCCTATCCCATTCTAATTGTCTACCTAAATTAGTGGCTATTGACATTAGCGCATAGGCATTTCCATCCGGTCCTGTGAGGTCTATTACTATAGGTCCCTCTCGTTCTTGTTTTTGTCTTATCATAGGGTTTTTGGAAATTTTGGAAATTTTTAGTCGTTTTCTACCTCGTCGTCTTCTTTCCAAAAACCGTCGTCAGGTTCAACATCGAATTTAGGAAGTGCTCCTATAAAAAGGAGACTAACGAGTGGCCATGCGTTTCCAATGTTCCAGGTCGACCAGCCAATGAGGGCAAAGAATCCTAGATAAACTGCAGCGATTGCTATATTTTTCATATTACTTACTTTTTAAATTTTCTAATTTCACCAATTACATTTACGGTCTGTTGAGTGCAAGCTGAGCACAACACCTTAGCAACATCTTGGCCAACTTCGACACTATTTTTACATCCATCCACCGGAGCCCAATCTCCCCATTTGCTAGTTTCTGGTTGACTGTTCATGCATTTCAGCATTCTCAACTCTCTTTTCTTATAGTTACTCATATTTGTTTTAGCTTTATCTTATTATTATAGACTCTAATCCCTTTTTGTTTCACATTCCATCAGAGAAGACCCTTGGGGAAATTTTTGTCTACCGCATTGCTGCACTATATATCCCATTTACCTGAGTACACTTTTCACTATAATATGTAACATAGGTCCCCATCTAAGACCCTGGCTGGACGCTCATGTAGGTACATGGGGGTACCCAATAGTACTAATAGTACCCGGTCGGTTTGGAGTCCCCTCGTCGGCACCCTTTAGAGTACCAGTGGGATTGGATTACTATGGAGTCCCCTGAGAGCTCTCGCCACTCAAACGACTCTATTAATAGACCACATTGATTTAGATAGAGAATCCTATCAGTTTGCTCTGTCTTTTTAAAAGTCCCTGTAGTCTCTCAGAACTCTTATAGTCCTTATAGTTCTTATAGTCTACT
>Ga0115550_1003631_pt1 | contig 9922 bp, 6 predicted proteins | sample COGITO_mtgs_1005_FD_87177 | JGI IMG/M metagenome (GOLD analysis project Ga0115550, IMG submission 87177) | Pelagic marine microbial communities from North Sea - COGITO_mtgs_100511 | ecosystem: Environmental > Aquatic > Marine > Epipelagic | place: Germany:Helgoland, sampling site Kabeltonne, North... | reverse complement strand
GTGTTTGATGAGTTAAATCAGTTATCTAACACTTCTTTAATAGTAGGTCGTTTAACTACTTTCATTTTATCTACAGAAGCAACCTGTTGACCTTTTACTATTTGTGCCGCAGTTAGTACTTGTCCTTTATGTTGTCCTTTATTTTGTTGTTTACCACCCAATTCTTTTGCTTGTTTTATTGCTTCGTGTGTTCCTTGTTTTAAATAATGGTTTTTCGTAAAATAATCTAAAATTGCAACAGGCAATATAAGTGAACTTTCTGAATCTTTATAAATCACTTTATACAAAGAAGGTCTAGATTTCCCACCATCTAGTTTTTCATACTGAATTGAATAGTCGGAATCTCTTACCTTAAGTGATGGTGAAGTAGAAGAACCAGAAGAAGTAGATGAAGTAGAAGAACCGGAAGGTATATTTGGAAAACTTTGTTCAGTTGAATAACTTAAAGAGCTGTTATAACTCTCTCTTCGTTGATTTAATTTACGTTTCATTAAAATTTCGTTACCTTGTTGTGGAGGCATAATGATGTTAAGAGTATCTTCAAGGGGTAAGGCATTATCTTTACCTAATGCCTTAAATAATTTATTGTATCTTTCTACTTGTTCTGTAAAAGCATCTTGTATTTCCTGATCTGTTGCCTCTATAAAGAGATAATCATGTTTTTTACGAAGAGTAGTAGCAGTACCAATAACTGTTTCTCCTATGTCATTCTCTAAAAAAACAGTTGCCCCTCTTTCTTTTAGAGATACCACAGGAGCTCGCATAGTACTCTTTTTTTCGGTTGATTGATGAAAAAAACCCGATAAAAATGGTGGAAATGCCTTTGGGTATGTATCTGATTTATCTGATTTATCAGATTCAATTACTACAAGATATAAAGATTCTTTTTGTTCGTTTTGTTCTATTTCTGTTACACTAATATTATTTCCCGGTCTTAAATAACGAGGAGGTTGTCGTCCTAGATATACTACATTTTTTAATTTTTGTGCTTCAAAAACTTCTGTTGGTTCTTTAGATAATTCGGTGGATAATTCATCTTCACTAATTATTAAAGTAAAAGTATCATCATGAGTATATCTCCTATCTAATTGTTGTAAAACTGATTTAATACTTTCTTTTTTTAAATTTTTAGGAAATTCGACAGTAATTTTTGTTGCTTTAAAAACTTTTGTTTGTTGTTTTGTAGCAAAATCACCTAAAGTTTTTACAGAAGGTAATCCAATTACCCTATTAATAAAAGGAAAATCAACACTATCATCTCCTATTTTAAAAGAAAATCCTGTTGATTGTACTGCTGGTTGTCCTGCTGGTTTTCCTGTTATTGTAAATTTATCATTAGCTACGTCTCCTTTTATAGACATATATGAAATATCACGCTTTGAACCCACATCATTTTCAATATATACAGGAGTTATACCTTGTGGTTGGGGAAATTTTTTTTCATAAGTTGTGTTATTAAGTGTTCTACTTTTATTAGTTAATGCTTTGCTAACTTCTCTATAAACATCATGTCCTATTCTAAAACTTTTTTTTTGTAATATTTTTTCTAAAGGAGTACCATTGGGAACATTTAAATGTCCAGGACCATCCGCCACAACTACCATATATTGAGGAATACTTCCTGTTCCCACTTTTTTTAATTTAGCAACTTTTATTTCAGGTCTTTCTGTATCTGTATCTGGATAAACAAAAGCATCCGGACGTCTATCTATTGAACCTTGATTTAATTTACTTATACCTGGTTTATTTTCATCATCTTTGTTATTTACAACTAATACTAATTCCATTTCTTCATCTAATGGATATGTCATCCCATAAACTTCATTATTATAAGTATTTACACCTCTACGCGCTACGTATACATAATTTTTATCAGCAAAAAAATTAGAATTAATTTTTTTTTGTTCTCCTTTTTCTTCTTTCATATCTTTTACTATTTCTCCTTCTATCTGTCCGTTACCCAATAATAAGTCTACTTCTATAGTATTATCACTGGTTTCTTCAATCACTTCTAAAAAATTGTTTAAATTCTCATTTTGTATATTTATAGATCCTGCTTTCAATATTGTAAATTCTTGTTCTTTAATATCAATATCGTCAGTTTTTTCTGGTAATACTTGTGGTAATAAAATTGCTCGTGCAATCTTAACTTTTATAGGCGTTCTTCCGTTAACTTTAAAATTTATATGTGGTGCGGGTTGTTGTAGGGGGGTTTGTAATTTGAATAAATTTTCAGTATCTTGTTTTACAGTTTCAGGTAATACATCCAAATATATAGAGTTATCACCATCGTATAAAGTAATTATTCCTTCAGGAGCAACATCCATATAATCACGCCACGCACGTCTAGATTGTCCAGGAGGCTTTACTTCTGAATATATAGCAGATTCATATGTATATAATGATAAATAAGTTTTGTTTAACAGTATATTAGTTTCTCTTTTTTTTGGTTGTGGGCTTACATCTAAATACAATGGTTCTGTTTCTACTTCCATATACTGATCTTGATTTTGATCCGGATATTCAATAGCAACATAGTCACTAGAAGGTTTAAATTTATTTGATCTATTTCCATAAAAATCTTCCAGGTTTATTGTTTCATTACTCTTATTACTCTTAAAAGTCTCATATAATTCCTCAACAACTCCCGTTGGTTCCAAATATGCTGTTAGAGCACTATCTGAATATTTAACTGATTCATAGTAACGAGAATTTCCATTACTTGTAATAGATGCATATAGAGTCTGTAAAGATAGTTGAGATAACCTATTTGGTATAGTAGGGTTATTACTTTTTTCATTTTTTGAATAAACGTTATTTCTTAAGTTAGTAAAAAAATCGTCTTCTAATTTTATATCGTCAACATTATAAATATTACTAATTAAAGATAAATGTTCAGGGTGACCATTTGTTTTTAGATCCTTTGCGTTTGGGTCAGGGTATTTAAATATAACACCTAATTTATTGATAAAAAACTTCTGTATAGTTTTAGGTGGATTTTTTATATAGTTTTGAATTTTACTAATTAAATCCTGATCAGTACATAATTTTACAATCTCTTTTAAATAAGACGTAGCGTGTTCCTGACTACTTATAAAAATTAAATCTATTGCTTTTTTATCATCATCTTTTTTTTTTGCTAATTTTAATATTTCTTCTTTAAAATCAATATCACTACTCATTATAATTAGATAATAAAAAATAATCAAAGATATAAACTATTTAAAAAATTGAATTCATTTCTGATAAATAATTTCAATTAAAATTATTATGCCTCCCAAAAACAACACTCAGGATATTAAAAAATACACTCACGTGGAACACGTTCTTAAAATTCCCGATACCTATATTGGTTCTACGGAATTAACACAGGAAGACCTTTGGGTTTTCAAGGAAGAACAAAATAAGATGGTTAAGGAATCCTTAACTTTCTGTCCGGGAGAATATAAGATTTTCGATGAAATTTTAGTTAATGCTCTCGATCAGTATGTTCGAATCAATCAGAAAATTAAGGCAGGTGAAAAAGAATTACTACCCGTTAAAAATATTAAGGTTAGTTTCAATCTAGAAGAAAACTATATCTCCGTTCAAAATGACGGAGAAGGTATTTCTGTAGAGAAGCATCCGTCAGAAGACATTCATATCCCTGAACTAATCTTTGGTCATCTACTTACCTCTGGTAATTACGATAAGAAAGATAAGGTTACAGGTGGTAAGAATGGATATGGTGGAAAACTAGCCAATATCTTCTCCACGCATTTTATTCTGGAGACGGTAGACCACTGGAATCAGAAAAAGTACGTCCAACATTTTAGAGATAATATGTCGGTTGCCGAAACTCCTATAATTACCAGTTGTAAGACTAAACCCTACACCAAGATTACCTACTATCCTGATTTTATTAAATTTAATCAAAAGTCAGGTAAGTTAACACCAGATATTATCAAACTTATTACTAAGAGAACATATGACGCAGCTGCTATTACAGGTAGTGGAGTCAATGTGTATCTGAATGATAGTAAGTTAGAATGTAAATCTTTTGAGAAATACGTAGATTTATATCTGGAAGAAGACTCTCCTAGACTTTATCAGGAGGTTAATGATAGGTGGTCCATTTGTGTTGCGATTAATCCTTTACAGCAATTTGACCAAGTGTCTTTTGTGAATGGGATTACTACGTATCAAGGTGGTAAGCATGTAGAATATATTTCTAATCAGGTAACTAAAAAGTTATCGGAATATATTTTAAAGAAGAAAAAGATTCAGGTGAAAACTTCTTATATCAAGGAGAATCTCTTTGTCTTTATTCGTTGTTTAGTCAGTGACCCTAGTTTCAATTCTCAGGTAAAGGAATTTCTAACTACACCTATTTCCAAGTTTGGTTCTAAGTGTGAGTTAGACGATAAATTTATCGATAAGATTGCTAAATTGGGTCTCATGGACTTAGCCATTAATCTATCTGCCTTTAAAGAAAATAAGGACTTGAAGAAGACTGATGGTAAGAAGAAGACAACTCTAAGAGGTATTCCTAAGTTAGACGATGCCAATTTTGCGGGTGGTCCCAAATCACACGAATGCACTCTTATCCTAACGGAGGGAGATTCGGCAAAATCGTTGGCTATTTCTGGTTTAAGTATTATAGGTCGTGACAAGTATGGTGTCTTTCCATTAAAGGGAAAGGTATTAAACGTGAAAGGTGACGATAAGAATATGAGTAAGAAAATCTTAGAAAACGCTGAAATTACTAATTTGAAGAAAATTATTGGTTTACAGGCAGATAAGAAGTATAAAGATACTAGTGAACTTCGTTACGGTTCTGTAATGTTACTTACTGACCAGGACGAAGACGGAAGTCATATTAAGGGTTTACTCTTTAATCTCTTCCAGACACTCTGGCCGGAACTTTTCAGAATGGAGTATTTTACCAAATCTATGTTAACACCTTTAGTAAAGGTAACTAACAATAAGAGTAAGAAAGTTACTTCCTTCTATAACGTAAGTGATTACGAAAGTTGGAAGGACGAAAATAACAACGGTAAGGGATTCAATATCAAATATTATAAAGGTTTAGGAACCAGCACTCCTAAGGAAGCTAAAGATTATTTCCGTGATTTACGGATAGTAAATTATGTTTTTGAACAAGAAAAGAGTGATCACGCTATCGAACTTGCCTTTAATAAGAAATTGGCGGATAGTCGTAAAGAGTGGTTAGCTACTTATGATCGTAATTGTGTCTTAGACTATACGGATATGAATGTTTCTCATTCTGACTTTATTGACAAGGATTTAAAGCACTTCTCTAACTCAGATAATCGGAGGAGTATTCCTTCTATGATAGATGGGTTAAAGGTATCGCAGAGAAAGATTATGTACTGTGCTTTTAAGAAGAAACTACATTCCGAAATTAGGGTGGCCCAGTTTTCCGGATATGTTAGTGAGAACGGAGGTTATCATCACGGTGAAGCCTCATTACAAGGTGCCATTGTCAATATGGCACAGGACTTTATCGGTTCTAATAATATTAACTTGTTAGAACCGATTGGACAGTTTGGTTCTCGGATTATGGGTGGAAGTGATTCTGCTCAACCTAGGTATATTCATACTAAGATTCCCGAGATTATCAACCATGTCTTTCCCCATATGGATAATAATGTCCTAGAATATATTAACGATGACGGTTTAATTGTAGAACCCATCCACTACGTTCCCATTATTCCTATGATTCTAGTTAATGGATCGGAAGGTATTGGAACTGGATGGAGCACCTTTGTGCCTTCCCATAATCCATTAGAGATTATAGCAAATATCACTAAACTCTTAAAGTATGTTAAACAGAAACCTTTCACACGAGAAACACTAGACGAAGTTACCTTAGAGGAATTACAACCTTGGTATCGTGGTTTTACAGGTGAAATAGTAAAGAGAGATAAGCAGAGTTTCCTAACCTATGGTAAATACGAAGTTGCTAATAGTTCTCAGATTCATATTACGGAACTTCCTATTCGCTCTTGGACAGATAAATATAAGGAGTTCCTAGAAACTCTCTTAGTAGAGTCAGGTAAGGATAAGAAGAAATCCCAGTGTTTGAGGAATTATACGTCTCAAAGCACGGATTCCTTAGTAAAATTTACTCTTACAATGACACAGGATACCTTAGAAGATTTAACTCATTCGGAACAGAAGAATTCTGACGGTCAGAATAAGGTAGAGAAGACCTTTAAATTAACTAGTAAAGTCAATACTAGTAATATGGTTCTCTATAACGCTGAGGGATTCTTGAAGAAGTATAAGGATGCGAATGAGATTCTAAAAGATTACTTTATGGTAAGACACCAACTCTATATTAAGAGAAAAGTGTATCAGTTACAAGCATTAGAAAAAGAATTATTGGTTCTTAACGCTAGGGTGAGATTTATCTTAGAATTCATTTCTGGAAAGATAGTAATTGCCAATAAGAGTAAAAAGAATTTACTAGAACAGTTACTGAAAGGTAACTATCCTAATCTGAACCATGCTGATATCCAAGGATTACAAGCAGAAGAAATCTTAACCGATAGTGGTTATGACTATCTCATTAAGATGCCTATCTATAACCTAACGAAGGAACGGATAGAGGAACTTAATAAAGAGAAGGATCAGAAGAGTGAAATGTTTAATACTCTACAAGAAACTGCGGAAGAAGCAATATGGTTAGACGAGTTAAAGAAACTAGCTGTAGAATACCAGAAATTCTTAAAGGTAAAGATTGCCAATATGGAAGACTCTGAGAAACCTAAGAGAAAGGTTTTAAAGAAAAAGAAGTAATTAGAAAATAATAATATAAGTAGTCCAAAAACGAGAATAAATTTGTTAAATATGGAATAATGAATAATTTTAATTTACTATATGGAAATGATAGCGATAATGCTTATCAATCAGATAATAGTGAAAATGAATCTGAACATAGTTTTCAAGAAGACGACTTAAATTTAAATAATAATGACTATACTGTAAAAATAAACCATATTTTAATTTCTACACTCAATAGAAATTGGACAGATTCTAATACTAGTGCTTTTTCATTTCCCGTAAAATTTAATACTAGTAATACTAGTTTGGAGTTAAGAAAGGAATATTCAGATTTGATTGATAGAAGAAACGTTACTCTAAAAAAAGAACTGTTCGTAGGTTCTACTTCTTTATCAATTCCTATTGATATTAAGAATATTATTTCAGTTCATATAGAGAAAATTATATTACCCAATAGACAAACTTACTTAGGGAATGGCAACTTTAATAGCACATTAAACTTTAATACTATTTTAGTACATATTGAAGAATTCTCTAATACTAATGGTGGAAGTAACGAGGGACTTAATAGTTGTTTTTGTGCGATGAGTGGTAGTAGTAGTTTTGATAGTTCGCTTAATTATATAGAATTTAGTAATTTGAACGAAACGGGTAAACAATTTAATATGAATCCACTTAATAATATTAATTGTTTAACATTTAAATTAACGGACGACCAGGGAAATTTATTAAAATATCAAAATGAAACTCTAAGTATTAAGAGTATTGTGGAAAACGGAGACTTTATTAAGGTAACAACTAATGAACATTTCAGTAGATTAAACTATTTAGAAGGGGATATATTATGTTTTCAAAATGTGAAAGACTCTAGTAATAATAATATAGAGTTAGTATCGTATTTAAATCAAAAGGAAGGACATAAAATATATTTTGATACTAGTCATACTCCGGTAGTAAATTTACATTCTTTAGAAACATTAGTTAACGAGTTTTATATTACTAAGAAAGGTAGTTATACTAATACTTTTACACCTAGTAGTATTAGTTATACAAGTATTAATACTATTACTTCAGGAAATATAATAAATAAGAATTTACAATTATTGTTAAAAATGAAAATAGAATGTAAAGAGAAGAATTTTTCTTTTTTTAATCCGCAAATTATATAAAAATAATATCTAGTTAAAATATAATGAACGGTCGCATTAATTTTGGAAATACTCCTGGTTCTACATACCATATGTTTGAAAACGCCACTACACCATATAGTTTTCAAAATTCCATTAACTCTATTCAAGGGAAAACCACATTAAGTAATGTTTTCTTTTCCCCTAACAACATTGAACTAATTCATAATTCTATTGTAGGAAGAGTATCTAACAAAACTGGTTTTAAAATAGCTAGACAGAGTGAAACTCAACTACAACTTATTATGAGGTCAATTTTTCTCCAATATGGTAAAAATCAACCATGTAATGTATCTGGACAAGTTGCTGATCTAAATACTAAAGTATTGGATTATGCCGTTAATAGAATTATTACTGAAATCTCACAATACTTAGAATATAAGGATACAGTAAATAAACTACCACTACCACTTAATCATCCACAAAATCTATCTAGTGCAGGACAAAAAACACTATCCTTCTTTAAACCCTTATAAATTAGGCATAATAACTAATATTCTCTTCTTTATTATTTTCTGTTTCCGTTTCCATATCTATTGTTTGATTTCTTAATAAATCCGATAATTCAGTAATATCACTACTAAAATCTTTACTTTTTATACTCTCTTCCAAACTATCCATTTTATTATTTTGATATTTAATTTGCACTGTTAACATTTTAATAATTTTTTTTAAGTCACATACATTTTCTTTTAATTGAGAGACATCTACCACTAACTTATTTATATATCTATTTTCCGAACTTTGATAGGGAGTATCACACACTTTTCTTTTTTTTGATTCCATTTAACCTAACTAAAACGCATTTTTTTTAAGTTTAAATAAATATAAAAATATATTATTATTATTAATGTTAATCCCTAACGATTTAGAGGATAAAAAAAAATTTATAATTACTAGTTCCACAGATTTCAGTAAATTCGAGCATATTGAAATTTTTAAAATCTTAAAATTATATCATATTAAATATAGTGAAAACAGTAATGGTATTTTTGTTAATTTAAATTATTTATCAGAAAATGTCATTAATAAGATTATTCATTTTATCTCTTTTTGTCATAATAATAAGGAAACATTAAACTTAGAATTATTTAAGAGAAGTGAATTAAAAAAAATAGTAAATGTCGATAATATGAAAAATTTGCGTAATAATATAATATTTGAAAATCAGAATGACTCATCCAATACAAATTACGATTCCGGATTTTCTTATGACGTAGATAATTCTATGGATAATAACGAAACTTATTATAAGGAAAATACTTTTATTATTCCTTCTCTCAAAGATTAAATAAAATTGATTTTATTTTTACCAGTTAAAAACTATACATAAATAATTTAAAATGAGCACATTATCACTTTCCGATATTGAAAGAAGTATAAAAAAAGTGTCTGATATGGTAGACGTCAAACTAAAAGACCTTAATAATTCTTTTATGGTGGATAATTATCAATCACAGAATACACTTCGTAATTCTATTTTACGATCTGAATTTAATAATTTATGTAAAGGTAAAACGGAAGCTAAAAAAATGGACGAAGTTAGTTATGAAAACGAAAAAAAGATTTATCTATGTAAGGAAGACCAGATTAGAGATATTCCTCCACTTTTAAAATCGCTATTTGATAATCCCAAAAAATATTATATTATGGGAACTCCGAGTGACTTTAGTTTCTTCTATTCTCTCTTATCAATTTTAGATGCGGAATTCTTATTAGAAGGTAAGAGTCAAAAGGATAAGATTATCGATGATTTACGGAATACCTTAGTTTATAACTTAGATACTTTCTATACTCAAAATAATTATAAAGAAAAACGCTTTAAGAAAAGTGTTATTCGTGATAATATTCTAAATAGTAAGCATTTTCTACCACAGGTGATACATTATATTTTGGACTATCATAAAATGTGTTTACTAGTGATTGATACCGAAACCTACTTATAT
>Ga0115550_1003619_pt1 | contig 9934 bp, 10 predicted proteins | sample COGITO_mtgs_1005_FD_87177 | JGI IMG/M metagenome (GOLD analysis project Ga0115550, IMG submission 87177) | Pelagic marine microbial communities from North Sea - COGITO_mtgs_100511 | ecosystem: Environmental > Aquatic > Marine > Epipelagic | place: Germany:Helgoland, sampling site Kabeltonne... | reverse complement strand
GTTAACGAAACTTCCTCATTAAAACTTTTTTATTACGATTTAAATCAAGCTTTCCCCGTTTAAGTTGGTGGTTAGAATATCACTAAACAAATTAAAAAACGGACGTAAAGTTTTATAAGAAGCATTTACTTCGTTTATAAAATTATCAGATAACACTTCTGAGTCGCTAAAATTTCTAACGGCTATAAAGCCTTTTTTACGTAGTAAGTCAACATCTGGGTGTTCTTTATCAAATCCTCGTGGCGCAGTTTTTAATTCTTCGCCTTCAAATTTTCCACCAAAATATTTGATATAGTTTTTATCTTTTAGAATGTCGCGAATTTCAGTTGCGTCAACTTCTATTTCTTTTCTAATCCTGTATAAATCATCTTTGTTGGGTTCCCAAAATCCGCCCGCTAAGAAACTCTCTCCGGGTCTAATTCTTAAATAATACCCACCACGTAACTGTTTTCCTAAACGAGCATAAGAACCTGCAAAATGAGCTTTATAAGGAGTTTTATCTTTAGAAAAACGAACATCTCTATAAATTCTAAAGAGTTTAAATTTTTCTATTTCATCATGTTTTTCAAGGTTTTCACGAATAGCTGCGTACAATTCCTTTGCATTGTTTTGTGCTTCAAGAAAGGTTGGTTTGGTTTCTGAAAACCAATCTCTGTTATTATTTTTTTGTAAATCTTTTAAGTATTCTAAACTAGATTTATTGAATTGCATGAATGAAATTTTAAAGAAGCTAAAATTACAAAAATTGATCAACAAATGATTTGTATTTTTGATTTCAAAATTCATGAAATAATTGTAATGTTATTTTGAGAGTATTACAGTGACTGAGCTTCTCGAAGTCACAAATGATGATTATACTAAATAATAAAAGCTGTGTCATTTCGACTTCGCTCAATGACCAATATATTGCCTTAATGATCAAAAAAAATAAATGAATATCACCCAACAACGTTTTGAAGGTTTTATAAAAACTCCCGTTTTATGGAAAAATTCGAGTGTTTATAAGCTAACTCAATTTGAAATTGAACAAAGATCACTTTCATTTGATATAGCAATTGATGCCAATCTACGATTGGGGAAATATGTAGAGCGTTTTGTATCATATCAATTATCTAAGGATAATTCTATAAAAACGATTGCAGAAAATATTCAAATATCAAAAAACAAAATCACCTTAGGCGAATTGGATTGTATTCTCTTAAAGGGCGAGAAACCCATTCATTTAGAAATTATCTACAAGTTTTATCTATATGATGCGTCTCTAGGAAAAGATTATTTACAGCATTGGATTGGCCCTAATAGAAAAGATAGTTTGGTTGAGAAGTTAGACAAACTTCAACAAAAGCAGTTGCCACTACTCTATTCTAAAGAATGCTTAAGATATTTACAAAGCATTGATTTAAATGTAAAAGACATAGAGCAACAAGTCTATTTTAAAGCACAATTGTTTGTTCCTTTTAGGATGAATACAGCCATTGAATCAAGTATAAATAAAGATTGTATTGTTGGTTTTTATATCCATCAAGAAGAATTGTCGCAATTTAAAAATGCAAAATTCTACATTCCTAGTAAAAAAGATTGGTTGATAATTCCACACACCAATATAGATTGGTTGCATTATAAAGATTTTGTGAGGGAAAGTTCAACTTATTTACAACGACAATTTTCACCCTTGTGTTGGATAAAGACAAACACTGGTGAACTCAAAAAAATCTTTTTAGTTTGGTGGCCACCGCAGGTGGTATAGGTATTTACTTCTCTCTACCTTTTAATACATCCACAACATCATTCAATTTAAAACCTTTTGCTTGTAGTAGCATTAAATAATGAAACAATAAATCTGCACTTTCACTTAAAAATAAGTCGTCGTTATCATCTTTAGCTTCAATAACAACTTCCACTGCTTCTTCTCCTACCTTTTGAGCAATCTTATTGATTCCCTTCTTAAATAGTGAAGCAACATACGATTTTGATGCGTCAGCGTCTTCAATTCTATTTGTGATAGTCTCTTCCAATTTAGTAATAAAACCATAAGAATTATCATTTCCTTCGTTCCAGCATGTGTCAGAACCTTTGTGACATGTTGGTCCTACTGGATTTACTTGAATTAACAAGGAATCGTTATCACAGTCTAGTTTCATGTCAACTAAATTTAAAAAATTACCACTTTCCTCTCCTTTAGTCCACAAACGATTTTTGGTTCTACTATAGAAAGTTACTTTATTCGTTTTTTGTGTTGCATTAAAAGCATCTTGATTCATATAACCCAACATCAAAACGTTTTTTGTAGTTGTATCTTGAATGATTGCTGGCACTAAGCCATCTGAGTTTTTATTGAAATCTATGTTCATAATTGTTGTTCTTTTTACTTTGTCATTCCGACCGAAATGGAGGAATCTTAATATCAGAAATTTCTCGACTGCGCTCGAAATGACATTTTTTATAATCGCACCACTATATTATTATTTCTTAATTCTTGTTTCAATTCTGGAATTGGAATTTCACCAAAATGAAAAACACTGGCTGCTAATGCTGCATCTGATTTCCCTAGTGTAAAGGTATCTACAAAATGCTGTACAGAACCTGCTCCACCCGAAGCAATAATTGGAATATTTACCAATGCTGATAGTTTTGCCAAAGCTTCATTTGCAAAACCAGCTTTCGTACCATCATGATCCATAGAAGTAAATAAAATCTCTCCTGCTCCTCTACTTTCTACTTCTTTTGCCCATTCAAACAAATCTAATTCGGTTGGAATGGTTCCTCCTGCTAAATGTACAAACCATTTTCCTTCAATTTGTTTTGCATCGATAGCCACCACAACACATTGACTTCCAAATTTTTGTGACAATTCATTGATCAATGCTGGTCTTTTTACAGCCGAAGAATTGATGGAAACCTTGTCAGCTCCACAATGTAATAAGTCATCAACATCTTCAACAGAAGAGATTCCACCTCCGACTGTAAAAGGAATATTTACTTGTTCTGCAACACGTAATACCATATCGTGCATGGTTTTCCTTCCTTCTAAAGTAGCTGAAATGTCTAAAAAAACCAACTCGTCTGCTCCAATTTCAGCATATTGTTTTGCCAATTCTACAGGATCACCTGCATCAATTAAATTGACAAAATTGACACCTTTTACAGTTCGTCCGTTTTTAATATCTAAACAGGGTATAATTCTCTTTGTTAGCATATGTTTCTTCTTATGTCACCTTGAGCGCAGTCGAAAGGTCTTCTTGAGATTTCTCGACTCCGCTCGAAATGATATTCTAGTTCTTTACTATATAATTCTCCAGTTGTTTCAAACTAATTCTATTTTCATAAATTGCTTTACCAATAATAACTCCCTCGCAATTCATTTCCGCTAGTTTTGGAATTTCGTCAAATGTTGAAATTCCACCAGAAGCAATTAATTTTATCTTAGGTGTATTTTCTAATATTCTTTGGTACAATTCAAATGAAGGTCCTTCTAACATTCCGTCTTTTGAAATGTCTGTGCAAATTACATAACTAATTCCTTTAGATTGATAGTTCTTAATAAAGGGAATCACCTCTAAATCACTTTCTTCTTGCCATCCACTAACCGCTATCTTTTCGTTATTACAATCTGCTCCTAAAATGATTTTATTTGCTCCGAATTTTGCAATCCAACTTTCAAATATTTCTGGTTTTTTTACAGCAATACTTCCTCCTGTAATTTGATTTGCTCCAGAATTAAAAGCAATTTGTAAATCTTTATCTGACTTTAACCCACCACCAAAATCAATTTTCAAATTGGTCTTGGAAGCAATTTGCTCTAAAACTTTGTAATTGACAATATGACTTGCTTTTGCACCATCTAAATCTACGACATGTAAGTATTGAATTCCAGCAGCCTCAAAATCCTTTGCTACTTCAACAGGATTTTCATTGTATATTTTTTTTGTGTTGTAATCTCCTTTTGTGAGTCGAACACATTTCCCTTCAATAATGTCTATGGCTGGTATGATACGCATTGATTAACTTGTTTAATCAACCCTGAACTTGTTTCAGGATCTTGTTATTGTTGTCGTTTCGAGCTTGTCGAGAAATCTTTTTTGAGATTCCGTCTCATTCTTCGTTCGGAATGACAGATTCATTTAATGTGATTCTGAAACAAGTTCAGAATTCTAAAGTTTTAAAAAATTCTCTAGAATTTTTGACCCTTTAGAACCACTTTTTTCTGGATGAAATTGTACTCCATAAAAATTATCTTTTTGTAATGCTGAAGCGTATGAAATATCATATGCTGTGGTAGCAATTGAGCTATCATTTTGTTCTGCATAATAACTATGAACCAAATACATATAATCTTTATCTGTTAGTCCATCAAACAAATCAGATTGAAGGTTTGTAATAGTGTTCCAGCCCATTTGCGGAACTTTTACATCCTTAGAAAACTTCTTTACAGTCACATCAAAAATTCCCAAACCTTGGGTATTACCTTCTTCTGTTTGATTGCACATTAATTGCATTCCCAAACAAATGCCTAAAACAGGTTGTTTTAAAGTTGGAATAATAATGTCTAAACCAGATTCTTTCAACATTTTCATTGCCGAACTTGCTTCACCAACACCTGGGAATATTATTTTATCTGCTCCTTTAATTTCTTCAATATTGCTAGATAAAATGGCATCAACTCCTAATCTCTTGAAAGCAAATTGAATGCTTTTGATGTTTCCCGCACCGTAATCGATAATGACTAATTTCATTTTTTCTATTATTTAAACCTATTTGTCACATCGAGTGAATTTGATTTATCAAATTTGTATCGAGATGTTATTTTGTTCTCGATACGATTTCAATGAATTGAAATCAATCAAACTGACATCTTTTGTAATTAAATTATTAAAGCATTCCTTTTGTTGATGGCAAAATCATTTTTTCTACATCTCTTTTTACAGCCATTTTAATCGCTTTTGCGAATGCTTTAAAAATTGCTTCTATTTTGTGATGTTCGTTGGTTCCTTCTGCTTTGATGTTTAAATTACATTTAGCACCATCTGTAAAAGATTTAAAGAAATGCATAAACATTTCTGTTGGCATTTTCCCAACCATTTCACGTTTAAAATCGGCTTCCCAAACTAACCAGTTTCTACCACCAAAGTCAATCGCTGCTTGCGCTAAACAATCGTCCATTGGCAAACAAAAACCATAGCGTTCGATCCCTAATTTATTGCCTAATGTTTCAGCAAATAATTCACCCAAAGCGATGGCAGTGTCTTCAATAGTATGGTGTTCATCAACTTCTAAATCTCCTTTTACTAGAATATTTAAGTCTAATTGACCGTGACGAGCAATTTGATCTAACATGTGGTCAAAAAATGAGATTCCAGTTGAAATATTACTTTTTCCTGTTCCGTCTAAATTTAAATCGATTTGAATTTTTGTTTCATTCGTATTTCTAGAAATACTTCCGGTTCTATCTTTTACTTTTAAAAATTCATAGATTTCTTCCCAATCATTACTTTCTAGAGCAATGAATTGCTTTAATTCTTCTTTAGCAACGGTTAATTCATCTTCACCTTCTGTATTGTTGTCATTGATGAAAATTCCTTTTGCGCCTATATTCTTTGCCAATTCTATATCGGTCATTCGATCTCCTAAAACATACGAATTAGCCAAATCATACTCATCAGAGAAATACTGAGTTAATAAGCCAATATTTGGTTTTCTAGTAGGTGCATTGTCTTTCGCAAAAGTTCTATCAATAATTTGATCTTTAAATACGATGCCTTCTTGCTCAAAAGTCTTCAACAAAAAATTATGAACTGGCCAAAAGGTATCTTCAGGGAAACTTTCTGTTCCTAAACCATCTTGATTGGTCACCATCACCAATTCAAAATCTAATTCTTTAGCGATTTTACCTAAGTATTGAAATACTTTTGGGTAAAACTCTAGCTTTTCAAAACTATCTAATTGATAATCTACAGGTGGTTCTATGGCTAGGGTTCCGTCTCTGTCTATAAATAAAACTTTTTTACTCATAATTATTCTTTTATGATTCCAACTGATTGGGTATCTATTTTATTATTTGCTTCTGTCATTTCGAAATGAACTTAAAAGTGATTGAGAAATCTTTTTAATGAGATTCCTATACTTCGGTCGGAATGACATACTAATTTAACTCTTTTAATACTTCAATCAATCTCTTATTTTCGTTTGAAGTTCCAACTGTAAATCGTAAGCAGTTTTCGCATAAAACTTGGTTGCTTCTATTGCGAACTACAATTCCTTGTTTAACTAATTGATTATATCTTTTATTGGCATCATCTACTTTTACCAATAAAAAATTAGCATCGGATGGATAGATTTTATTAACCAAGTCAATTTCCTGTAAATCAACTATTAATTGATTTCTTTCTGATATAATTTCTTGTACTTCTTGATTCACCTGATCCTGATTCTTCAATCTCTCTAAAGCTGCTTCTTGAGTTAGCTGATTCACATTATAAGGCGGTTTTATTTTATTTAAAACCGAAATTATTTCTGTGGAAGCATAACAAATTCCTAATCGGATTCCGGCTAAACCATAAGCTTTTGATAAGGTTTGTGTAACAATTAGGTTTGGGAAATTGTTCAATCTGCTAATCCAACTCTCTTGTGTAGAAAAGTCAATATAAGCTTCATCAATCACTACAATTCCACTAAAGTCTTGAATTAATTTTTTAATTTTATCAGCATCAAAACTATTCGCTGTTGGATTGTTTGGAGAACAAATGAATAAGATCTTTGCTTGTAAATTATAGAAATCCAAAATTCCATTTACATCTGGTTGAAAGCTTTTGGTTAAAGGAACTTCAATTAGTTTAATATCATTGGTATTCGCTAATACTTTGTACATTCCGTAAGTCGGGGGCAATGCAATTACTGAATCTAATTTAGGTTCACAAAAAACTCTAAAAATTAAATCCAATACTTCATCACTTCCGTTTCCTAATAAAATTTGTTCTTTAGAAACTCCTTTTATGTTGGCTAATTGATCCTTTACTAAATTTTGCTGAGGGTCTGGATATCTATTTATACCTGTATCGAAAGGGTTTTCATTTGCATCAATAAAAACCATGTCTGAAGAAGCATCCTTATACTCATCTCTTGCAGATGAATAAGGTTGTAAAGCTTTGATGTTTTCTCTTACTAAATTTTGAATATTCATATTCAATATTTTATTCTATTTGTCTTTGCGATCACGTGTTAGCGTGAGAAGCAATCTTATTGTTGAGATTCCTCCACTTCGGTCGGAATGACATTATTATTTTAACTCTTTTAATCGTAAAGTTACCGCATTTTTATGTGCTTGTAAACCTTCGGCTTCTGCCATTAATTCTATTGATTTCCCAATATTTTGAATTCCTTTTTCAGTTATTTTCTGAAAGGTAATTGCTTTTGTGAAACTATCTAGATTCACTCCAGAATATGCTTTTGTAAATCCGTTGGTTGGTAAGGTATGATTGGTTCCTGAGGCATAATCTCCTGCACTTTCTGGCGTATAGTTTCCTATAAAAACAGAACCTGCATTGATAATTCTATCGACAAAGAAATCATCATCTTCTGTACAAACAATAAAGTGTTCTGGTCCATATTCATTAATTAATGCCAATGCTTCTCTGAAATCTTTTACCACAATAGATTTTGAATTTTCTATAGCTTTCGCCGCTATCTTTTTTCTTGGAAGCTTCTTAATTTGTTTATCAATTTCTGAAGAAACTTGAGTAACAAAACTTTCTGAAGTTGAGACTAGAATCACTTGACTATCGATTCCGTGTTCTGCCTGACTTAATAAATCAGAAGCAACGAATGCTGGATTGGCTGTATCGTCTGCCATGACTAATAATTCACTTGGTCCGGCTGGCATATCAATTGCAACACCATATTTGGTAGCAATCTGTTTAGCAACTGTGACAAATTGATTTCCGGGTCCGAAAATTTTATAGACTTGAGGAATACTAGTGGTTCCAAATGTCATGGCTGCAATCGCTTGAATTCCCCCTACTTTAAAAATCTTAGTAACACCACACAATTCTGCTGTATACAAAATTTCATAGGCAATTTTCCCTTCTTCGTTAGGTGGAGAACACAAAACAATCTCTTGACAACCTGCTATATTTGCAGGAACCGATAACATCAAAACTGTTGAAAACAAAGGAGCTGTTCCACCTGGAATATATAATCCAACTTTTTGAATGGCTCTTTTTTCTTGCCAACATGCTACACCTGGCATGGTTTCTTTAAATACCATGTCTGTGCTTTGTGCTTCATGAAACACTTCAATATTCGATTTTGCTAATTGTATTGCTTGTTTTAGATCATCAGAAACTGACTTGCTTGCCAGTTCAATTTCTTCTTGTGTTACTTGAAATGCTGTTAATTCTACTCCATCAAATAAAGAGGTGTATTTTTGAATGGCAGTATCTCCATTTCTTTCCACATCTGTAAAGACCTGATTTACAGTTTCTTCAATATCATTAACAGTTTGAGTTGGTCTTTGTACAATCTGTGACCAATCTTCTTTTGCTGGATATTTTATTGTTTTCATTACAACACCATTTTTTCAATTGGACAAACTAAAATTCCTTCTGCTCCTTTTTCTTTTAGTTCATCAATAATTTCCCAAAATTGATTTTTACTAATCACAGAGTGTACAGAACTCCAACCCTCTTCCGCTAAAGGTAAAACTGTTGGACTTCTCATACCAGGCAAGGCATCTAAAATATCTTGTAATTTATCATTGGGTGCATTTAACAATACGTATTTAGAATTTTTCCCTTTTAAAACAGATTGAATTCTAAATTGTAGTTTATTTAATATTGCTTGATTCTCTTCTGAAATCTTTGGAGAAACTGCTAATACAGCTTCTGATTTTAAGAGCACTTCCACTTCTTTTAAATTGTTCTTAAATAAAGTACTTCCACTAGAAACAATATCACAAATTCCGTCTGCTAAACCAATGTTTGGGGCAATTTCTACAGAACCGTTAATGATATGAATATCAGTTGCAATTCCTTTTTCATTTAAGAATTTCTTTACCGTATTTGGATATGAAGTTGCAATTCTTTTATTCGAAAAATACGCCATTCCTGAATATTCTTGATTCTTTGGAATAGCCAATGAAACTTTACATTTAGAAAAACCTAAACGTTCTGTAAATTGTAAGTCTTCTCCTTTTTCAATTAATACGTTTTCGCCAATGATTGCGATGTCTACCACACCATCTCTTAAGTATTGAGGAATGTCTCCGTTTCTTAAATAAAACACCTCTAAAGGAAAGTTTCTTGCCGAAGCTTTTAACTGATCTTTTCCGTTGTCTATTGAAATTCCACAATCTTTAATTAGACTGAGAGAGTCTTCATTTAATCTCCCTGACTTTTGAATGGCAATTCTTAATTTGTTCATTTTTTGTCTTTTTTATTGTTTATCCGTTGATCCTTTTATTTGTTTCAGCGGATAAAAAGATACTGATTTCATTTCGACTTCGCTCAATGACCAAACAGGAAAAAATAAAAACCCGCTTGATTGTCTCAAACGGGTTTCTAAATATGTTGACTTTATTCAATACATTTTCACTTCGCCTGAGCCGAATTGTAAAAATGATGATGATGGATTTGAATAAAATTCATGTCTTTTTTGTTTGAACAAAGTTTCCGAATAAAATTTTAATTAAACAAATGAATTCGAGAAAAGTTTTTGTTAAAAATATCAAAAACTTTGGTTCTTACATTTTATTATATTTTTATAAAAAGCTAGGTATTTTTACTTATTGATTTTTTAAGTAATAATAGATAACTTCGTTAACTCTCTAGATTACAATCCCTGCGGTAAAATATCTGGTAATTTATTGCCAAAACTAGGTGCATTATCTCTATAAGAAACTACTTTCTTTTTAGAAACCATCACTATGATATCTTCGCTTAAG
>Ga0115550_1003618_pt1 | contig 9937 bp, 9 predicted proteins | sample COGITO_mtgs_1005_FD_87177 | JGI IMG/M metagenome (GOLD analysis project Ga0115550, IMG submission 87177) | Pelagic marine microbial communities from North Sea - COGITO_mtgs_100511 | ecosystem: Environmental > Aquatic > Marine > Epipelagic | place: Germany:Helgoland, sampling site Kabeltonne, North... | reverse complement strand
TCTTGCTCTACCATAACTAACGCCGCTCCGGCACACTGAGTCTAGCTGCCTATTGTATAATGAACTCTGGGAAAAAAACCTTTTCTATGCCACCAAAGTCTTCATATTCTTCAAGAATAGAGTTCATGGTCAACCGTAGAGTTTCCGCCATCGTTTCTTGAAAATCCGGACTTTTGACATCTGCTTCAGTAACTTTACGCAGATCAACGATCATCGCTGACCGCAGCGCGATCTGGTGTTTTTCAATATTGGCGATCACTTGCTCATCGTAATGGGTCATGACGCCCACCGACACTTGCATCACCTTCTTTGAATTACCGATGTTAGCCACCAACGCTTGCGGGATCTGATAATAATTGGCCACCAGTTTCGTTTGCTTTGGCGTCTCTATTAGCTGCGGACCTGCGTCCACTGCCTCTGCTGCAGCGTCACTCGCGTCGCCCGCGGCCTTGTCTAACTGCGCAAACTCTTCTTCAATATCACGGTCTTTTTTGTCAAAGTAACCGGTCAAAAACAAGGTGCCACCAATTGCACCACCTAGCAGCAATAGTATCCCCACGAAGATCAATACTATTAATAATATCGGTGATTTCTTTTTCTCTTCTACTTCTGCTTCTTCACTCATGGGTGCTCTTCCTGCTTACTTAATTTGTTAAACAAATAAATCCAAGCCATTACTGGCGTCTAATTCCTGCTCTGTGGATTCGGGGTTTTCCTGCCCCGAATCTGAATTCGTCGAACTCACGGTATCACCTTCACCACGCCCCTGTCCTTGCGCGCCATTTTCCTGACGCCCTTGGTGTAATGCTACGTCAATCGACGATCCCTTGATACCTGCCGCATCTAAACTCTCATCGAGGCGATGCAGCTGACTACCGAGAAACTCCTTAACGGCCGCAGAACTCGTAGAGATTTGCGCTTCTAATCGACCGTCGCGCATCTCTAACTTGACATCCAGGCTGCCCAGTTCCTGAGGATGGAGCTGCAGGTCAAATCGCCAAGCGCCACCTCTGATATTAGCCATTAGGCGCTGTGCCACCATCTGTGACAGCTTATCAGGAAGATCCTGCAGCAGCACAGCACCGGCGGGCGGCTGTGCAGTGCTCAGGACTTCGGACGCCCTTTGGGCTGCAGGCTGTAAAATCAAACTTTCAGTGACATGCTCCGCACCGAGCACAAACGCCGCGCCGGACATGACAGGTTGATTTAGCATCGACTTGTGACCAGCGGTGCTTGCACTAGCCAATGACGCGGCAATCGCCACACCTGGTTCCTGAGTTGGCGCCAGGCCCACATCACGTTTCATCACAGCCTCGGCGCTGATATCCTTGACACTTACGGCGAGTTTTGGCGTGTCAGCCACTCCCGGCGTGAGTGTTTCTTGAGTATCCGCGGCACCTTGCTGACTCAAAAAGCGGAATGGCGTCGCCACACTCGTCATTTGTGCGGCAACAATCGGGGCAGGCACCGCACCCGGCTTGTTCGGTGCTAGTGCCGGCAAGGCCACTGATTGCATGTCAGCTGGCAGCTTGATTTGAGCTGACTGCGCTTGCCCGGCCTGACCTGCCTCTATCCCGAGCGAAGCATTTCGCCCAGGTAGCTGACTGGCCAAGGTCACGGCACTAGTCTTGCCTGCGACCAAATGGTTGTCCCCCTTGAATTGAGATTCCTCCGCAACAGCAAGACCGGAGACATTAGTCAGCGTCATCGGACGAGCGATAGCCGTCTCTGCAGTAGCTGCAGTTGCCGCAGTAGCTGCAGTTGCCGCAGTTGCCGCAGTTGCCGCAGTTGCCGCAGTTGCCGCAGTAGCTGCAGTTGCCGCAGTTGCCGCAGTTGCCGCAGTAGCTGCAGTTGCTGCAGTAGCCGCAGTAGCTGCAGTTGCCGCCGCCTTTTCGAGCAGTGCGGCTTGCCCCGGGTATCGGCCGAACAATACCGCCAAGGCATCATCATTCATGCCTTGCTGCGCCGCAAAGTCTTTCAATGATTGCTCTGTGGGTAGCCCTTCGCCCAACATCACCGGCGTACCACCGGGCAATCGTTGCACGATAGCATCTGCGGGCAGCGCCACTGCGACTGAAACCGGCAAGTGATTGCCGCTTTCTTGGCCCTCCGCTTTGCCGCTTTCGTTGCCACTCTGGTTACCGTTCTCGTTGCCGCTCTCTTTCCCATTCAAGGCAGCGACGTTCATACGAAATTGCTGCTCGAACGTTGCGCCTGACTCCGGCAACGAGGCTGAGTCGCCGCCATGCGGGTCCCGCATCGCAACATCTTCAGGCAGCCTATTTGTCGGCAGGCCGATATTTATTAACTGCGTCACTGTCTATCACCTTACTCAGTAGCTTTCGTCATCAATATCTGAAGCACGATTCATACCACTATCTGTTCTGCAGATTAAAACGCACTGTAGCATTTAGGTCTTGCTCTTTAGCCTCTCGTTGCGCGGCCGCGATCATGCTCCGATTTTGCTGGCGCTCCAGCAGCTTTTTCGATTTCATATGCACCTGCTCTGCGTTTCGCAAACTCAAACGCGCCAACTGCAAATCAACGTCAATCATCGGTAGGTCACGCTCAACACCTTTTTGAGCCTGTTGTATCTCGGCAATAAACTCCTGGTAATTCTGCGTCACCGCCAATCGAGAGGTTTTTTCCTGAGCACGCGCCATATCCTCAAGATAATCTTGAACAAGCGCATCGAGCCGCACCAGGCTGGCTTCTGCCTCCTGCTTTTTTGCGTTCATCGCAATCAACATTTTTTGTGCTTCCTTGACCTGACGCTCGGTCTTATCAAGCATAACGGTCCAGACATCTCTCATTTCTCAGCGCTCCCTAGCAATTTTTCAAGGCTTTTCCAAGACTCCGGCTCTTTGACACAGGCCTCACTCTCCTGACACAGGAAGTCAGTAATCTCAGGTCGTAATCGAATGGCCTCATCAAGATCAGGGTTAGTACCTTCCTCATAGGCCCCCACTTGAATCAAATCGGCATTTTGCTGATAGAGGGTCCAGAGACGTCTCAACTTGTTGGCTAACTTGATTCTCTCGGGACTCAAAATGCTCGACATCACTCGAGAAATCGAACCTTCTAGGTCAATCGCTGGGTAATGGGCGGAATCGGCCAGCGCTCTCGATAACATCACCTGACCATCCAATGACGCGCGGGCGATATCGACAATCGGGTCTGAACGATCATCATTCTCCGCCAAAATCGTGTAAATCGCGGTTACCGAACCGTTGCCATGCCGACCAACACCAGCACGCTCAATCAGTTTAGGCAAGAGCCCAAATACGGAAGGCGGATAGCCTTTCGCTGTTGGCGGCTCACCGATGGCCAGGCCTATTTCTCGCTGCGCATGAGCTACTCGCGTGAGGCTATCAAACAACAGCAGCACGTTTGCACCTTGCTCACGAAAATGCTCAGCAATCGTATGCGTCAGGTGTGCCGCTTTAAGTCGTAGAACCGGCGATTCATTGGCCGGCGCCGCGATCACCACCGACTTTCGTAAACCCGCCCGCCCTAAGGTTTTAGTCACAAACTCCTGGACTTCACGACCACGCTCACCAATGAGCCCTATCACCACAACATCTGCTACCGTATTGCGCGTCAGCATGCCGAGAAGAACACTCTTACCTACCCCAGAGCCGGCAATCAGGCCGATGCGCTGGCCGCGGCCCAGGGTTAAGCAATTGTTAATCGCTTTTATGCCTGTATCTAACGGCACTTCTATAGGACCTCTTTCCATCGGATTCACCGGAAAGCCGTCAAGGCTACAGGTGTCGGTGTAATCAATCGGTCCTAGCCCGTCAATCGGCTCACCAAGCCCATCAATAACCCGCCCGAGGAGCGCCTCACCAATGCGGCCTTTTCCATGCCGGCTAAGCACGGTCACCTTGGCACCAGGCGCGATGCCATCCGTCGTTCCATAGGGCATCAGATACAGGATATCGTTATTAAAACCAACGACCTCTGCTTCCACATTCTCACCAACTTGGGCCCCTTCGATCTGGCAGGTCGCCCCCACCGGCGCAAGCACGCCAACGGCTTCGATCGTCATACCGGCGATTCTCACCAGTCGCCCACTGGTTCGCGGCACGGTTAGCTTGGCTCGCTGCACCTTCTCATCGACGGTCTTGTCAAATAGGCTACTCACCGTTTACATCCTCGGCATCTGTATTAGACTTAGATGACACGTCTGGCGGGACAATATCGTCGGCTTGTTGCTCACCCAGATGTATCGGATCGCCCATCACCTCAGCATCAACAATTTCTGTCTCAACAATTTCCGCCTCAAGTTCAGCATCAGCATCTTGACCTGTTTTTTGATCAGCATCCGACACACCATCTATTTCTACCGGCGCTGATTTACGGCCTCTTTCTGCCGATCTTCGTATCCTATCGTGACCAAGCCCCAAGACCTGATCAGCGAGCTCTTGCAAACGGTCTTCAATAAAATCCTCGATGGACGTTGCGTCCATAGTCACTCGAACCGAACCTGCGGCGAGGTGATGATCTTTGACGAATTCCACGTGGGCATACCGCTCTTTGAACGCCTGATCTAGCATTTCGATGTCAGCAACATTTAAACTGGCGACGATCGGACCTTCGCCGCTTAACTCAATGGAATCGATGGCAGATTTGACTAATCGTTCTATGGTCGTATTCGATATTGTTAACTCACCACGAACTAATTCCTCAGCAAGGTGCACAGCGAGGCGTGTCAGCGGCTCAAAGAAATCGTTCATGTTTGATTGGGATTTTTGAAACCCGGCAATAATGGCTAGTAGCGCTGCCTCATGTTTCTGGACGCTTTCTGTCACTTTTTTCTCGCCGGCGACACGACCTGACTCGTAAGACTCCGCTAGACTTTTTTCAAGCTCCTGTTCTGCTAACTTCAATTGCGCTTCAAGGTCTTCTCTCGACTTGCGCTCAATCGCCTCGTCATGGTCTTCAGCATTTTCTTCCGGCGTTGACTCGCTATCTGCTTCTGCGCCCGACTCCTCACGCTCTAGCAGCTGGATCACGCGAGGCGCCCACAACGAAAACTCGCTCTCTGAATCCGCTCCCTCCTGAACAGCAGAGCCACCGACTTTGGTCGCCAGATATCGCGCTTTTTGGCCGGCGACCAACAGATCATTGAGCCGCCAAGAGACATCAGCACCACTAGACAAAATCATCACCTCTTCCTGAAAGCACTAACTCACCGGCATCTGACAACTTACGGGCCAGACGCATGATGGTTTTTTGGGCATCATCGACATCAGTTACCCTGATAGGTCCTTTCGCTTCCATCTCGTCCAAGAACATGACCTTGGCTCGCTGCGACATATTATCCATGAACTTGTCTTTGACCTGTTCATCAGCACCCTTGAGCGCTACCATTAACTCGTCGGAGTCAACATTGCGCATCAATACTTGGATACTGCGATTTTCCAGGGCCGACAAGTTGGAGAAGGTGAACATGTTGTCTTGTATTTTCAATGCAAGCTCTGCGTCGATGGCAGTCACGCCCTCAATCAGCTTCCCCTCGAGATCAACCTTGGTGAAGTTCATGATTTTTGCCGCCGCTTTTATACCACCAAAGCTTGAAGACTTAGCACTAGAACTGTTTGAAAACTGCTTGCGCATGACCTGCTCTAACTCATCCATAGCACTGGGCTGAACTGTGTCTAATAGAGCAATACGTTGCATTATTTCAGCGCGGGCCCCCTCAGGCACAAAGTTCAGCACATCTGCCGCGACATCATATTCCAGTACCGAGAGGATAATCGCGACGACTTGCGGGTGTTCCTCCTGCACCATTTCACCAATCGACCTAGCATCCATCCAGCGTAATATCTCCAAGCCTTTGCTGGTAGACCCTGGCATAATCCTACCGAGAACCGTTGCCGCCTTATCTTCGCCCAAGGCTTTCTTGAGGATGTTTTCAACATAATCGATCGTACCCAAACCTAGGCTCGTCTGCTTTTTTATGGTTGACAGAAAGTCATCTAACACAACATTCACCGCCTCTTGCGACAAGTCGACCACCGAGACCATACAGGCGCCCAACGACTGAACTTCACGAGGTGACAGATAGCGAATACAGTCGGCAGCTTGCTGCTCACCCAGCAGCAGCATGATGACGGCCGCGCGCTCAGTCGCCGTTAGCGTTTCCAGTTCGGCCTTGACCGCGTCGGACAAGCCTTCACTTTCTTTTTCCTTACCGTTATTTGTCGGTTTTGCCGCAGCCATTTCTAATTCCTTGCCTTTAAACAGGTTTAATCAATTTTTTGAGCACGTTCGCTACCCGACCGGAGTCCTCAGCAACGAGCATGCGAATCAGCGCTACTTTGTCGTCATAAGTGTTCGCCGTGTCGAGCATATCAGCCGATATCGTCGATTTCTTCGGCTTCAGTCTCGCTTTGATATCCTCAAGCGTATCACCTTCGCCCATCTCGATATCTAGGTCGTCAGCACCAGCCGTACCAGACTCCAACAAGCCACCTGCCCCGACCGACCCACCTGCACCACCGCCACCCAAGAATGAGTTCAACACGGGCTTAATGACGATTAGCAAGACAAATATAAACGCTATAAACGCCGCACCAAGCTTCACTAATCCAATCAATGATGGACTTTCATACCACACACTAGTGTCAGCCATCTCTTCGATAACTTCAAATTTTTGGGTGAGTAAAACGACGCTATCACCACGAGCTTCATCGAATGATACTGCGCTTTTCACCAGTCTTGTCAGGCTTTCGAGCTGGGCCTGATCCACGGCCATTGGCACACCATCCAGTTCATCCGACCCACTGGAATCTAGCAAAGCTGCTTCATTTATCACAATCGCAACCGACATTTTGGTCACCGAACCACCGGTTCGTTTAACATAACGGACAGTCTTGTCGATCTCGTAATTACGGGTCGTTTGGCTATTCGTGACCGATTCTACTCCAACGTCAACCGTTGCATCGTTCTGCGTCGCGTCGGCCAACACGTTCGTAGTCGAGCCAGGTATGCCCCCAGCCGCCGCGGGAGCCTGGCCACGCTCAATCGAAATAGACTCTGACCGCGCCTTCGGCCCAGTATCGTTCGTATCGTATTCCTCAAAGGTGGTATTGCGCTCCGTAAAATCTATTTCTACATCGACTTCAGCTCTAACATTTTCCATGCCTACAATGGGCGCAAGCAATGCGTCGATTCGGTTTCTGTATTGCTCTTCAACTGAGAGCTCATAGTCAGACTGAACAGAGGCCGCCTGAACACCCGGGGTATTTGATCTTGTCAGTAAGCTGCCGCGTTGATCCACAACCACAACATCTTCTGAGGAAAGATAGGGGATACTGGAAGCCACCATATGCGTGATCGCCTGAACTTGGTTCGGCGAAACAGAACGTCCAGCATGCGGATTTAGAACCACTGAAGCCTTAGCAGGGACACGATTGCGGACAAAGGCCGATTGCCGTGGCGCCGCTAGGTGGACTCGCGCCGATTTAATCGTTGAAATTTGGCTAATGCTCTTCGCTAACTCATTTTCTATCGCAACCGTATATTTTGCTTGCTCCATGAATTGGCTGGTGGTCAGCGCAGAATCATCACTGAATGCATCCATGGCATTCGAACCCGCGTCTTGAGGCAGACCAGCCGCCGCGAGCAGCATGCGCGCTTGGTGATAATGTTCGACACCCACCATCAACTGACCACTGTTTGCATTTATTTCTACTGGAAAATCGGCACTTTGCAGGGCGCTAAAAGCCGCCTGACGGTCAGAGTCACTCATACCTGGATAAACTTCGCGCAACGAACCGGTTTGAAACCAAGAGAACACAAGCACAAAGATACCGATAACAAACAAAGCAATAATGCCTGGCATAGATCGACGCACGAGCGGCTGTGAAAGCATTTCGCTGACAGACGGCAGGCGATTCAATTCTGCGATTGAACCATCTGTATTGGCCGGCAGGGAAGCATTACCGGCACCGGACATTGCGGCACCTGATAATGTAGAATCTGCGGGTGGAGCGAGTAATGCAGCCATTCTCTATATTCCTGAAATCAATAAGGGTTACGGTAAAAGTTCAACACTAAACAGGCATGTTCATAATGTCTTCGTACGCACGCAGTACTTTATTTCTAATCTGCAAAGTAGCCTCGAATGAGATGGAGGCCTTCTGCGACTTCATCATCAGGTCGGTTAATGACACATCGCCACCAGTCTCATAAGCCGCAGCCGTGTTCTTGGACTCCATTTGCAGATTATTCACTTCATCTACTGCCGAGGCGATTGCCTGCGCAAAGCCAGATTTATTAGTCTCAAGCTCTACTGGCGCACCAAGATTGCCTTGCTTATCATCAATCTGGGACTGCAGGTTGCGAATTTGCGCGAGCAATGATTGTGCGTCAGTGGCGGGGCTAATTTGCATTTTTTATCTCCTTGCGTAGTTAACGAGCGTTATCGAGCATAGGTTTGAGGAACTTCCAAACCTTCATCGCGCAATTTTTTCAGCTTGTGCCGCAATGTTCTCGCGCTGATACCCAATCGATCTGCCGCCTCGATGCGAGACTGCGAGGTCTTAATGGCGCCCAAAATGGCTTGCATTTCCTTGGTTCTAACAAATCCTTGGAGCTGCTCACCAAATGGCATTGAGGTCGGAATTTTTAGGTCTTTATGCCAGTCAAACTGTGATTCCAGGGGCTCTGCGCATGGCATTGAGTCCGCGTTTGAAAGGTCAATCGCGGTCTTATTGGGGCCGAATGTAAGCTCGCAGGAAACAACATCATCCAGCAAAATATGAGCCGCATCGATCGTCCCACCGTCACTCAGCACAACGGCCCTCGCAACCACATTTTCTAATTCTCTGACATTTCCTGGCCAGCTGTAGGCCTGCAGCGTTCGCAGCGCCGCCGGCGTTATCTCCTGACAGGCAACACCAACCGGACTATGACTCACTAATGCTTGCTGCACGAGTGGGGCAATATCCAATGGTCGCTGGGCTAATGGGGGAATGGTTAACTTAAAAGCACTGAGACGAAAATAGAGGTCTTCTCTAAAAACTTTCTCGGCAATCGCGACCGTCAAATTACGATTCGTTGCTGCGATAATTCTGACATCCAGCTCTATCGTCTCCTCACCGCCAATTCGCATCAAGTTACGCTCTTGTAGAACACGCAACAATTTAACCTGCAGGTGATGAGGCATTTCGCCAATTTCGTCGAGAAACAAACTGCCGCCTTGCGCCTGCTCAAACAGCCCGCGCTGACGTCGCGTGGCACCCGTAAAGGCGCCCTTTTCGTGACCAAATAACATGTCTTCAATAAGTTGCTCAGGGATCGCCGCACAATTCAACGAAACGAATGGCTCATTGCAACGGGCAGAAGATTCATGAATAACCCGGGCCAGTACCTCTTTGCCGGTGCCTGTCGCGCCTTGTATCAGTACCGAGACATTGGCTCGGGCGACTCGCTGCGCAAGTTCGAACAGGTTCTGCGACATAGGATCGACATAAATATAGGCGCGCCTAGGTAGCGCGGGCTTCGCCACACCCATTTTGGTTAACGCCGGCGCCCAGGTTGCGGCAGAAAAATCGTCATCGGCAACAACCGCTGCGGCCCCCGCGCCCATGGCAGCGATGCCTAGCTCAAATCGCTGGCGATTGACAATCGCGATGATAGGCGTGCTGCGAAATTGCAACTGCAGTGTTTGGAGCGACTCCAAGGCATCGAGGCTGGCGTTGAGCTCAACAACGATCGCTTGTCCCGGCTTGCCCTGAGTACACAGGTCCGCTGTGCAGGACCAACGCGTAATCGCCAACTGATGGTCGTTACCCAGGCTCGCTAGACTGCTGGTATCCGTCTGCTGACCGACCCAGTCGAGGCTTTGAATAGATTCCGCATGTTGCATAACTCTGCACCTAACTCTTTTAACACAATGGTTTCGATAGAAATAAATGCAATATCG
>Ga0115550_1003612_pt1 | contig 9964 bp, 5 predicted proteins | sample COGITO_mtgs_1005_FD_87177 | JGI IMG/M metagenome (GOLD analysis project Ga0115550, IMG submission 87177) | Pelagic marine microbial communities from North Sea - COGITO_mtgs_100511 | ecosystem: Environmental > Aquatic > Marine > Epipelagic | place: Germany:Helgoland, sampling site Kabeltonne, North... | reverse complement strand
GAGCATCGGCATGATCGAGCCCGGTGGAGCGATCAAACGCTGGCAGGGAAAGCTCAACACAGCATGGAAAAGCCACCAGCTGTATTTCAAAGCCGGCATCTACACCCTGGACAACAGCGGCTATGAAACCGAAGCAGGCGGTGCGACGTTCAAGCAATTGAAAATCGAACATCGATAAATACAGAGCGACAAAATGAAAAAGGCCACTATTCATCTAAAAGTGGCCCTTCTAACTGCGGGGAAAACTCGGATTTATTCTAAAACCCCAAGATCTTCCAGCGAGGCAGGAACATCACCTTCTTCGTCGACCAACTTAATTGCACAGCCAGCAGTAGAAGGCTGCTGAGTAAGCGTATACTTTTTATCTCGCACAGGTATAAAACTTATACCTGCAGAGCATTCAGAAATAGAGCCATAAGAACCATAAGCGGCTGGACGAGCTAGAAGATAGCTCGCTTTAAAATACTTACGCTCGCCTGCGGGTATATATACGGATGCTGACTGCCTTGCAAAATTCCCGTGTTCGATAAGCCGCCCTGATCCTGCAGCGCTTTCAAAACGCGGGTTATCAAACATCCACAACGACTGCCTTTCACCAGGGGCAAAAGATATTTTGGTATAGGTTATTTTGGCGGCGTTAGAAGTATCCGCCATAGGCGGCATATCTTTTACACATCCTTGCAAGCCAATAACAAGCAACAAGCAGAACACAATCTTCATATAACCCCAAAATTAATATCAGACTACCGCCCAGGGAAAGGACAAATTTATATATTGCCCAATAACACTTGCCAAAAATAAATCTACGCCTTTTACGCGCCACATAATTTACTACTCACTACTCACTACTCACTACTCACTACTCACTACTCCAGCAACGGCAAATCATCCAACACACAATTTCTTGCCAGAGAAGGGGCTTTGATCTTTTCGACACGAGAACCAGAGTCCAAATCGAATATTTCAATGTAACAACCACTCAACGTCGAAGCATCATCGACCAGACCGCCCTTAATCACGTAGCGTGCGCCCGGTCTAAACTCACTGACAAAATTTACAGTGCAACTACGATTGCCACTGGCCCACCCGTGCAGCACTAAGTGCAGCGGTCGCCCCGCCTCAATGGCAATAAAGCCGTCAGGTTTCGAGACGTCCGGGGAGACGGAAAAAAGCCGATTCCCGGGTTTCACGACCACTGTCCGACCATACTTGCAAGCCGTGGTGGCTGCTTCGGTAAGATCAAGCCCATTGCGGCGATTATATAATGCATCCAGCTCACTTTTAACTTGAGCTTGAGGCACTCCGGAAGGAACTGCGTACTGTGGAGTTTGCGAACACCCCGTAACAAACAGAAAGACCAATAAAAAGAAAACTGACTTCATAACCAATCCTGTAAAATTTTAATTCGGCTTAAACGAAATAAATTAATAGCTCGACTGCGCTTAACTTGCCAAGCCAAATACTGGCCCGGCGATTATTCGGCGCAGCTCTTCTCGCTCGGTTTAACAGAGCTGAGCCTTACCGGATAGGTAACGGTGCTGGTAGGTATCTGCATCAATTCATAAATAGAAAATATGCAGGCATTCTCAGCATTGCCCTCCTTATCGGCGCGCACAAACATCCCCGCCATCATTTCATAATACTTGTTCGCCTCGAACTGGAAGACACCACGCTCACCGGGGCACGCGCTGTATTGATTACCAACCCCGCCAGCACTGGCGCCAATGCTATGCAAGAGGAAGGGCTCACCAGCGGGTACACGGTACTCAGCAACGATTTCGGCGTAAGAGCCTTCTGCTCTGCGCAATACTGGCGGCAACTCAGGCAACGCCGGCGCTATGCGCGCAGGCATCTGCAAACGTGGTGGGTGCTCAGGTTGCTGGATGTAATTGATGCTTGGCGAGCCATTCTTGAAACGCCCAGCAGTGGCCAAATTCTTCCACCCTCCCAGACAGCCCTTGTAGGAGCCCCCTCCCACACCACCGTTAGTGATAACGCGAAGTGTAGCGGTTGGTGTGCCCAGGGCGGGCTCAACGTAAGGTTCCACCGGTTTGATGCTGCAGCCAACCAGGGAAAGAGACAGTGCGAAGCACAGCCAGTGAAGCACAGTTGTTTTACGTGGCATGTGCATGTTTCTCCAAAAATAGGTAATCAAAAAGCAAAAAGGCGGCAGGTCTATTTTTGCAACTGAGTGCGCGGCCTGCCTTGGCCACGCTGCTCTACTCGCAGCCCGACAATCTGCTCCACCTCATCCACAAACCGGCTGGTGCCGGTCAACTGGCCGCGCTGCAGAGCATTGCGGATCAAGCATATTTCATCGCTAGGAATGGCCTGACGGACAAACGCCTCGTAGCGATAACGTCTTTGCATCACGGTATCGCCTAAGGCAACAAAACAGGGATCTGCGTCCAGCCACAGGCTCTCTGGCACATCCTCAATTCGACCGCGATAGCTGGACCACGGATAATCCACCGCGTCTGCAACCATGCGAGCGCGCACGGGGTTCAGCTCGATATAACGGCAACAGGCAAGCAGGTAGGTATCCGACTGCACCACGCTGGACTTGTAACGGCTTTCCCACAGCGTCCCAGAGCGCCCCTCCAGTCGATTGCGATATCGCGTAGCACGGGCCGCCAGCGCCTTCATCAACTGCCCCAGCCCAGCGACCGAGTCGCCCGGTGCCAACAACAGATGAACATGATTGGTCATCAGGCAATAGGCGTAGACCTTTACCCCAAATACATCTTTAAGCTCGCGAAGATCCGTGAGATAGCGCTGATAATCCTCGGCAGTGGCAAACACCACCTGCCGGTTATGACCACGCTGCACAACATGGTGCGGGCAGTTCGGTAAAACGACGCGGCCCATCCTAGGCATAAGCAATCCTCCATCCGTGGAGCTTTCAGACTAGCTAAGATCAGGGAAAATAAATCTGTCCCCTTTTTCTAGTCCCCTTTTTCTAGCTGCTAACAAATTCTGCCAATCGCTCTGAGTTCAAATCATTCACCAGTATCCAAGCGAGTGAATCATTGGCGCACACACCAAATGTAACTTGACTAGATGTCATCGATCTTGTGGCAACAGTATCGCTCAGGAGAATCAGTAACCGTGTCTCGTCGACAAACACCTGAAATGGCTTAGGCTCATCCATAACTCGATCATTTGGCCAATCATGAATACGAAACAGGGGAAGCCCCTCTGATGAATTAAGCGGCAAGCCCAATACAGGAAACTTCTTGCCTACTCGGCCCGGCAGTAGCAAAGCAACAGCAGTAATCTGACCATCAACCGGATTAATTTCCACTTCAATAAGAGTCGACTCTAGATTTCCCGCGCGCCAATATAAATGAGGCGATTTACTTTCAACCAAGCATCGAAACTTAAATGGTACGTAATCGCCGAATTCCACGACAACCGGAGCCGGAAGCTTTTGTCCAAAGATCGTTAGCATCTTATTCCGCCTTATATAGCGCATGATAGAGCGCTGGAAATTGGCCTGCCGATTTCGGTGCCGCAAATATTAGCTCCCAGCCATCGACCCTTATCACTTGACGGTAGGAGATTCCATTTGCCACCGCTGTATTTACTGCGGAAGAAAGACTTTCAAGCTGAACCTGACTAGCCAAGCGAACAGCTTCTGGAGTGAAATAAACCGACTTCCCAACAGCGTATTCAGCGACGTGCTTTGTGGCATTTCCATCCACCCATATTTTCTGCCCACTATCTAAGGTAAGTTCAAATTGCCTTGGAATAACAGATCCAGGATGAACTGTTCCAGACGACTGAATTGAATCCCAAACAGTTCCTGTTTTGTTTGAAACAACCTTCGGCACCCCAGTCGGAGCTGTGCCAGCTAGCTCTTTTGCCCCCCCCAATACTGGCGACGTTGTAAGCCCGATACCGACTCCTAGCTCAGTCGATGATGCCGCATTCTGCTGCAAAACCCCTGCACCCTTGCCCTGCATGATATGCAGGTTATCCAGATAAGCTTTGTAGCTCAGCTCCTCCGGCAGAGTACTAACCGTATCCCAAGCACTCTGGATGTCACCCAAAGCACACGAAGGACAATTCGCGGCACCCATAAGCCATATGGCAGCCTTTGACGGCCCAGAAACTGCTCCTTCAACCGCATTTCCAAACCCTTCCTGACTACCAAGACCTTTGGCATTCAGCGCCTCTTGGAAGTATTTAGGATCTGTTTTGTAAGCTAGTGGATCAACCAGCGCGACGTCCCGTACCAGCGTATTCAGTGCATCCCGATCACTGAACAGCTCTTTCAACCCAAGTCGCTCGTTGTTGTATTCCGCCAAGGTAACCTGGAAAAGACCAGACTGACTCTGCGACAACTCGGCTCTCAAGAAGCTAACAGCCTGCAAGGTATTGCCATCTTGAGCGCTCAGCGCTTCGTTCCAACCTCTGTCCACCATGGCCGCAGCAGAGCGCAACAACTCTTGGCGCGCAGCATCTTCCGATATTCCAGCTTGATCGGCATAGCGTTTGACACGCTCCGCGTCAGAGGCGAACTTGATTTCATCCGGATGCAACTGCCTGTTATACGCCGTCGCATTCTTCGCCAACTCAGCCGCTTTGGCCGGATCACCGCCCGAAGCAGTTGCCGCTGCCACACCGATCAGTTGCGAAACCACCAGTTCCAGGCCTTTGTCGCCCTTGATCACGCCCGACAGACGCTCAATCAGCAGTTCATTGGCACCGGCTGCCAGTGCGCCGGTCTTGAAGTCACCGCCTGTCGCTTCGCTAAGCAGACCACCCACTACAGCATGCAGGGCAATCTTTTCCGGACTGCCGTCAGCCCACTTGACGCCCTCCACCCATTTGCCGTCGGCAAAGTCGCCCGCAAAGTTGAAGACACCTGCCTGCAACAGATGTTGTACCTGGCCAGTCAGCGAATTTTTAAGGTTATCGCCCAGGCTGCCGCCTTGAACGGCGGTCTGGGCCACCGCTTGCACTGCGCCCTGCGCACCAAGATAAGTACCGAATTTGGCCAGGTCACCAGCCTTACTAAGATCGAAACCCTTGGTGACCTTGTTGACGTTGTCACCGGTTACGCCGAAGGCACTGTCCAGCACACCAGAGGTAACGCCTGCGGTTAGAGCCGAGGTGGCATAGCCTTTGAGGTTATCGCTGGAGGTGACGTCTTTGACCACCGCACCCAAGTTACCCCGGTTGTTGATGGTGCTGATTGCTGCGTTACTAGTCGCAGACGTCGCTACCGCTGTCAGTGCAATGTTCGCCCAACCGGCTGAGGTAGCAGCCGTCGTTGCTGTCGCAGCCGTACCGGCAGCCATGGCTGTGCCCGAACCTGCCGTAGCACCAGCCGCTCCACCAATCAATCCACTTGCCGCCCCCGCAGTCAGGTACGTCACGATGATTGCAATGATGATCATCGCCGGCCCACCCAACCCGGAATGACTGTATTTGAAGGAGTCATGCACCTCCTTCACCTGACGCCAGTCCACATCACCGCGCTGCTCGGCTTCCTTCAGCCAAGCCAGCTCCGGATCGGCGGCAACCATCGCGTTAATTGTCTGACTTACGCTCTGTTGGTTGACCTGCTTGACGTCGATTTTCAGCCCTTCAACGGCCTGAATCACGATATCGCCCTGAACAATCAGTTGGCTCTGTTGCAAGGTTTCATCGGTATTACCTTTGCCCTTGGTGGAGGTCCAAGCCCAGCTGTTTTTGCTCTTCTCGTGACTCTCCTGATCCAGATCCTTCACCCCCTCGAAGGTGATGCTGCCACCACTGTCCAGCGTCAGGTCACCGCCACTTTCCAGGCGAGCACGCTGATACAGCTGGTTGCCCTCACTCACCAGAGTCAGGTCGCCACCCGTGGTGATGTTGCTACCCACATTGCGTACGGTAGTGATTTCGTCGCGCTGGGTTTTCTTGCTGCCCCAACCGCCTTTTTTCTTCATGTCGTACAGTGAGTAATCACTGTTTTGCGCTGCCAACAGATTGATCTGCTCGCCGGCATAGAGGTAAGCCTCACCACCGGCCTTAAGCTTGCTAGCAGCCAATGTTAAATTGGCCTCAGTGCTCAGCAGCAGGTCACCACCCGCTTCAATCTCAACCCCCTGCTGCCGAACGGAGGAGTTCTCCTCCTTAACTTTCTTACTCTTGCTGCTGCCGAATGAGCCCTTCTTTTTCTCCGACATCTCATAAAAACGGTAATCCTGATTTGCCTCTGGCAGCAGGCTTAAATCTCCTTCGGCAACCAGTTGAACGTCACCAGCGGACTTGAGCCGACTGGCGAGCAGCGTCATATCGCCACCGGCACCGACCAACAAATCACCACCGGCTTCTATTTCGGCCATTTGCTGGCGAACGGAGCTGTTTTCCTGATTGATCTTCTTCTTGCTACCGCGGTCATAGCGGTACTCACTGCTGCTCTCATTAGCAGCAGCCCCGATCATCACATCACGCTCCGCCAATAGATCGACATCACCACCCGCCTTAACCTTGCTGGCGATCACCGCCAGGTCTCGACCGGCCTCTGCCGTGAGGTCGCCACCGACCTGCACATCACTGCCGTACTGAGTGGTGCTGGTGCTGCTCCAGAAATGGCGTTTGTCCTTGCGCATCTGGCCGTTTTCGGCTTCGGCGGAGGCGATGATCAGGTCCTGCCCGGCACTCAGGCTGGCGTCGCCGCCGGCCTTGAGGCTGCCACCGATATTCTGGATATCGCGACCTGCGGATAGAGTCAGGTCGTTGCTGGCTTCGATGCCCGCGGCCTTGTCGACCACACTGGTGAGCTGGCTGAAGTTACGTCCGCTGCGTGCTTCCTGAGTGATAGTGCGCTCGTTGCTGATATCACCGGTCAGGGCAATCGCCGTGACGTCCTTGCCGGCAATGATGCCGCCCTGAGCATTGCGGATGCTGTCGGTGGCCAGCAGCGAGAGACGCTCGCCCGCTTGCATCAAGCCGCTATTGCCGATGTTGTTGGCCGTCGCACTGAGGTTCTTAGTGGCGCGCAGGGTGCCGCTGTTGTTCAGGTTGCCGCCACTAATCAAGGCGACATCCTGCCCTTGAATCAAGGCACCTCCCGGAGCCAAACGGTCATTGGCCTGAGCCAGGTAGAGCACCGGCACCAGAACCTTCTGGCCATTCACGACCTGCTCTTGCATCCAGACGATGTCATGGGTCAGGGCTGCCACCTGTTCGGCCGTCAGCGCGATGCCGGGGGCCAGGTTCAGCGCTTGCTTGCTGGCGATGGCGTTGTCCATCAGGTACTTGAACTGCGCTTCGTCCGAGTTCAACCCCGCCAGGAAGCGCTTGCCGGTACGCGCGGCAATGGCCTGCTGGATCAGGCGCTGTTCATACAGGCCATCACCCAGACGGCGCTGAGTTTGATCTGGGTTATAGCCCACCGCATCCAGCAGGTAACCCGAGTTAAGGAAGTTGCTCAGGCTGGCAAACGCCGGGTTGGTTTCGATCAGGTAGGGGTAGCCCGGGTCGTTGTTGAGCTGGAACAGCCCATTCTGCCCTTGCGGCAACGCAAAACCAGGCAGTGCCAGCGGGTCGACCACCAGTTGCTGACTGTCTGCCGGTAACTGCGCATTAAGCTGCACGACCAAGGGTTGGCTGCTGCCGGTGACCTGGGTGTCGAGGCCCGGCGCATTGCCAGCCTGAGCGGCCTGGTTGTTCAGCACCGAGGAGTTGGTCAGGCTTTGCGTGGCTTGAATGCTGACATTGCCGCCGGCCTGGATAATGGCCGGAGCACCGGAGCCATTTGGCGTCTGGGTCTCAATATCGCTGGTCAGTGTCCAGGCATAGAGTGCGCGGGGTACTTCCTTGGGTAAAGCTGCGGCGTTGTAGGGGTTGATATGGTTGTCGCGGAAGCGCTCATCGGTGCCATCAGTGACACGCCCGGTATTGAAGCGCCGAATGCGCTCGATAATGCCACTGGCCGCGCCCATGTTTTCCAGGGTGATGCCGGTGATGTTGATATTGCCGCTGGCACTCAGGCTGCTGTAACGGTTGGCAATGGCGTCGCCCTGGATTGTCAGGTTGCCGTCACTGTGGATTCTGGAAGCCGCGGAGTCTTGGTCCACCGTGATATTGAAGCGTTCAGTGGCGACGTAATCGACGTTATGGTGATCACCGCTGCAGTCGTAGCACACCACGCTGATGCTGCCAGCCGTCAGCTGCTTGCCGGGGGTAAACACTTCCTTGCGGTTGGTCAGGGTGGTCGCCCGCAGGCTCATATCGCCACTGGACTCGATGCTGCCAGAGCGGTTCTCCAGCAGAGTCGACTTATTGCCAGCACCATCCTTGGCAATGGTCAGCGTACCCAGGCTGTAGATATCGGCATACAGGTTGCTGATGCGGTCAGCCAACAACTGCATATCGCTGCCGCTAAACAGCAGGCCGCCCTGGTTGATCAACTGCGCCGCTTCGATGTGCAATGCCGCCGCGCTGCCAAGGGTGCCTTGGTTGTTGAGGCTGGCCGCCTTGATGCTCAGGTCATTGGCCGAGGTGATCTTGCCGGCACTGCTCAGGCCAGTGGTGATATCAATTTGCACGCCGCCGGCACTGCGCAACTCGGCATCGCTGCCCAGGTCGGCACTGTTTGCAGTGAGGGTCAGGTCGCCTTGGGCCAGCAGCTTGCCATTGCCGGTGTAGGCATCGCTCAGGGTCAGGTTCAGTGCGCCGTCGGTTTCGATACGGCCGTGGTTTTCCCAGCGCTCACCGCTGGTGGTGATGCCATCCACGGCAAGCAGTGCGCCGGTAGCGCTTTGGCTAAGACGATTGATAGCGATGTTGAGCGTCTTGGCTTGCAGCGAGCTGATATTGCTCCACTCATCCAGACTGAGATCGACCGCACCGTTGGTGATAAAGCGACCGCCAGCCTGACCAAGTGCCGCCAGGTCGATAGCAAAGCCCTGATCGCCCACGTGACGAACCGTACCGCCCAGGTTGCTCAAGCCAACGCTGCTCAGGGCAAATGCACCACTGCCAATCTCGACCAAGCCGGCATCGTTATTGAACAGGCCACCTAGAACAAACCGGCTTTCGCCGTCACCACCCAGGGCGCGCAGTTTGCCGCCGTTGTTGCTCAGGGTATTGGCAGCCAGTTGCAGATCGCTGGCGGACTCGATCAAGCCGCCCTGGTTGTTCAGGTTCGCGCTGAGTTGCAGATCAAGCGCACCGCCGGCCAGGGTGCCGTCCTGGTTATTCAGGTTGGCCGCCGTGACCTTAATCGCCTGCTGTGCCAGGACTTCACCGTCCTGGTTGTTCAGCTGGCTACCGCTCAGGTCGAGGTTTTTCTGCGCAACGATACGCCCGCCCTGGTTTGCCAGGGTCTGCGCGTTGAGCGTTGCGTCACCGGCACTGAGCAACTTGCCGGTACGGTTATCCAGGCTCTGCACATCAGTGTTCAGGTTGCCGTGGGAGGTGATGGTGCCGGGGTTTATCACCGCGCTGGTTTGCAGGCTCAGCGTGGCCGTGTTGTTCAGGCTGCCATCGGCACGTACACCCGCCCCGACCACGCCTTGGTTGAGCAACTCGCCACCTTTAACGGTGAGCTGCTGGGTAGCTGCCAGACTTTCTTTGACCAGCGTCTGGCCACTGGCTTGCACCACGGCATTGCGCCCGGCGAAGGTGTCGGCATTCAGTTCAATATTCTCGGCCTTGAGTTGCAGGTCGCGGCTGGTAGCGGTGCGCGCCATGCTCAGCTGGCCATTGGCATCGATCTGAATATCCCCGGCACTGGCGGCCATATCACCGGCCAGTTTTACGCCTACACCGGCTTCGGTACCGACCAGACGAATCGCCCCGGCGTACATACCGCCCAGGGCCGAGCTATCGATGGCCAGTTGCGGTTTGGCGCTGCCATCATCGGCTTTGGCGGTGGCATTGAGGCTGGCGGCGTCAACTTCGTTACGCCCGGTAATCACATTCAGCTGGTTGGCATGCAGTTCGGCGTTGATCTGCGCACTGCGGG
>Ga0115550_1003610_pt1 | contig 9965 bp, 7 predicted proteins | sample COGITO_mtgs_1005_FD_87177 | JGI IMG/M metagenome (GOLD analysis project Ga0115550, IMG submission 87177) | Pelagic marine microbial communities from North Sea - COGITO_mtgs_100511 | ecosystem: Environmental > Aquatic > Marine > Epipelagic | place: Germany:Helgoland, sampling site Kabeltonne, North... | reverse complement strand
CTGATGGTGGCGGCCAAGACTGTCGGTCACGGCCAGTTGCGGGTCTTCACCCATGGCGCAACCGCCCATCACGTGGGCGCTGCCCAGGCGGGTGCGGTACAGCTCCAGGCTCAGGTTGTCGATCAGGCGCTTGGCTTCACTCAGCGTCTTCACGTAGCCGGCGTCGGCGTGCAAGGGCAGTACGGCCTTGGCACCGGCGGCGAATTGAACCTCTGCCATCGTATGAAAGGCGCGGCGTACGCCGTCCCAGGTGTAGTCGGTCATCTGGTAATCAAGGACCGGGCTGCCGTCGCCGCGCAGCTCGACTTTACCTTCGGCGCTGTCCGGGTGGAAACCGTCGCGCAGCAGCGCCAGCATGACGTTGGTGTTAGGCAGTTGCTCCATGCGCATGGCGTTATCGATGCCGAAGCGGCCGAGCAGGGTGGCGGTCAGCGCCGGTTGTAGAGGGGGTACTTCCAGCTTGTAAGAAAGACGCCCTGCCGCGCCGTCATCCCACTGGAAGTGGTCGGAGTAGATCGATTGTGGCGCCCCGTAGAACGGGTTGATCACCTGCTCGAAGAGGGCGGCAGAGAAATTCACCAAATGCAGGTAAGTGCGCTTGCCAGTGCGTTTATGCGGGTCGGGAGCGCCTGAGCGCAGAAGAATGCCCGGCGTGTTTATGCCGCCACCTGAGAGCACATAATGCTTGGCCTTGACCGTTATTTTGCGGCCGTTGGGCGCGACGCTGCGTTCGTCCATGCCCAGACATTCAATGCCAGTGACTTTGTCACCGTCGAGCAACAGACGCTCGGCACGTGCCAGATACAGCAACTCACCGCCTTTTTCCAGGGTTGCCGGAATGGTGGTGACCAGCATGGATTGCTTGGCGTTGGTCGGGCAGCCCATGCCGCAATAGCCGAGGTTCCAGCAGCCGCGCACGTTGCGTGGAATGACTTGCCACTCGTAACCGAGCTTTTCGCAGCCCGTGCGTATCACTTCGTTGTTGGCGTTGGGCGGGACGGCCCAGGGGGCAACGCCCAGGCGCTGTTCCATCTGCGCAAACCAGGGGGCCATTTCTTCGGCGCTATGGCCTTGAACGCCATGCTCCTTGGCCCAGTGTTCCAAGGTTGGCGTGGGTGTGCGAAAGCTGGAGGTCCAGTTGATCAGCGTGGTGCCGCCGACGGCCCGCCCCTGCATGATGGTGATTGCGCCATCTTTGCTCATGCGACCGATGCCTTCCTGGTAGAGGCTGGCGTAGGCCTGGTCTTCGAGCATTTTAAAGTCGCTGCTGGTCTTTAGCGGGCCTTCTTCAATCAGCAGCACCTTGTAACCCGCCGCGCTGAGAATTTCTGCGGTGGTGCCGCCCCCTGCGCCGCTACCGACGATGGCCACATCCGCTTCAAGCGTTAAGTCGCCGTCCAGCTGTGAGCCGTTATAGGTTTTCCAGCCACGGGCCAGGCCCTCTTTAAAACTATCGGGTACAGGCATTTCAGATTCTCTTTTTTATGATCGCGCTGCATAAAAGGTTGAGCGAGCTAGAGCCAGGCTAGGCGCAGATGCGCGAGGACGCGGAGTTTACGAGTTGTAAATGAGCAGTCCGAGCGCATCTGCAACAACGCCTGGCCGACGCGCAGCCAGCCGTCAGACTGTAGGCGGACCGGGGTAGCCGCAATGTGCCCAGGATTCGGCGCGGCTGTACCAGCTCATCATCACCAGCTGGAGCAAAGAGGCGTGGCCCATTTTCAGCAAACCGATCGAGCTGTTCTGCCAGCGTTCGAGAAAGGCCTGCACGTCGGCGGGCGCTGCGGTTTCCCAGCTGCCCCAGACCCCCGTCAGCGGGCCTCGGGTGATCGGCATGGCCAGTACGTCGAACAGTTGCACGGTCAGCTTTAGCAGTTCTGGCGAGACGTGATTAAGGCTGTAGTCGAGGTTGGTGAGGGTACCCGCCACCGCTTGCGGCATTTTCTCGGGCGTCACCGCACCGGCCAGCATCACCGGAATCAAGGCGTTCAGGAAGGCCAGGTCGGATTCGCGGATCACCGCAAAACCGGCTTTTGGCGTGCTGGCCGAGCAACCGCTGAGGCTGGCGGTAAGCCCGGCCGTGGCAAGCAAGGCCGAGCCCATCAGACCGATTTTAAGCAGGCCGCGCCGTGACAGGCCGGGTGCTGCGAGAGTGCTGTCGTGCATGCTGTGATCACCGCTAAAGGCGTTCGTAAGCGCGGGGTGTGCCCGCGCCTACAGGGAGGGTTAGCGAACGAAAAATTTGTAGACCAGTTTCTGAATCGCCTTGCCATAAGGCGGGTAAATCATTTTGGCGGCATTGAAGCGCTGTTTAATAAACACCCCCTTGGGCTTGCTGAAGGTCAGGAAGCCTTCATGGCCGTGGTAGTGGCCCATGCCGGAGGGGCCAATGCCGCCGAACGGCATGTCATCCTGGGCCACGTGCAGCAGAGTGTCGTTAATGCACACGCCACCAGAATGGGTTTCGACCAGCACGCGCTGCTGCTCGCTTTTGTCGTAACCGAAGTAGTACAGCGCCAGCGGCCGGTCGCGCTCGTTGATGAAGGCGAAGGCGTTTTCCAGGGTGTCGTAGGGGATGATCGGCAGCAGCGGACCGAAAATCTCGTCCTGCATCACCTTCATCTCGTCCGTTACATTCAGCAGTACGGCATACGGCATGCGGCGGCCCTGGGCAGCGGGGTATAGCGGGATGACAGTCGCGCCCTTGCTTTCGGCGTCCTGCAAATAACCGTTGAGGCGTTGCTGCTGGCGCTCGTTGATGATGGCGGTGTAGTCGGGGTTATCCGCAAGCGTTGGGTAGAAACCCTGTACGGCATTGCGGTAGGCCTCGACAAAACCGTCGACGCGGTCTTTCGGCACCAGCACGTAATCCGGAGCGACGCAGGTCTGGCCGGCGTTCATGGTCTTGCCAAACGCGATGCGTTCAGCCGCATCGGTTAAGGGCACGTCGGCGGAAACGATGGCGGGTGATTTGCCGCCCAGCTCCAGGGTTACCGGGGTGAGGTTCTCGGCCGCAGCGCGCATCACGTGCTTGCCGATGCTGGTGGCACCGGTGAACAGCAGGTGATCGAACGGCAGCTTGGAGAAAGCCATGCCGACTTCTGCCTCGCCCAACACAACACTTACCAGGTCCTCGGGGAAGACCTTGGCCAGCAGGTCCTTGATCAGCAGCGAGGTGGCCGGGGTCGACTCACTCATCTTAATCATGACCCGGTTGCCGGCAGACAGCGCGCCCACCAGCGGACCAATGGCGAGAAACAGTGGGTAGTTCCACGGCACGATCACCCCGACCACGCCCAGCGGCTGGTAGATCACCTTGGCGGCGGCGGGCATGAACTGCATGCCAACGCTGCGCCGCGACGGCTTCATCCACTTTTTGATGCGTTTGGTTGCGTAATGAATGCCGTGCAGGCTGGGCATCAGCTCGGCAAGCAAGGTTTCATCCGCGCTGCGGTTACTAAAGTCCTGGGAAATCGCTTGGACCAGCGGCTCGCGCGAATCGCTGAGCAGTTGCGCGAGCGCTTTCAGCCACTGGATGCGCTGTTCGGCCGAGGGCATGGGGTTGGCCTTGAATGCCTGGCGCTGCCGGGCAAAGCTGCTCTCCAACTGGCTGAGCTGTTGTTGGCTGTTTTGCAGGCTTTGTTCCAGATACGTGACATCGGCGACCATGGTCTTGCTCCTCGGCATTCCAGCATGCAGTGCGTCAAACAAGCTCGCGCGCTGCAGAAAAGGTGTGCTGGATTTTTAGAGCAATTGCTCTAATCTGTCAAATAGCATGACGCAGTCAGCCGACGAGTGCAGCCCAACGAAACGTTAGCGCGTTGTTGGGCCATGCTCGGCTAGCACGTTAAGCGTTTCTGCCTGTACCTTTGCCGGGCTTTTGAGCCGAGAACGAGTCGTTATGTCAGCCCCACTGAAAACCCGCGAGCGCATTATTCAGGAGAGCCTGGGGCTGTTTAATGCCCAGGGTGAGCGCAACGTCACCACCAACCATATCGCCGCGCACCTGGGGATTTCACCGGGCAACCTGTACTACCACTTTCGCAACAAGCAGGCGATCATCGCCGAGCTGTTCGCCCTCTATGAAGGCCAGGTAAGCACCTTTCTGCGACGCCCCGAGGGTCGCGCCCTGACGGTGCAGGATAAGACCTTCTACCTCGAAGCACTGCTGGCAGCCATGTGGCACTACCGCTTCCTGCACCGCGACCTTGAACACCTATTGGACAGCGACGCCGAGCTTGCCGAGCGCTACCGGCTATTTGCCCAACGTTGCCTGGTGCAGGCGCAGAGCATTTATCAGGGCTTTGTCGAGGCCGGCATTCTGTTGATGGACGCCGCGCAAATCGAAGCGTTGACCCTCAATAGCTGGATCATCATGACGTCTTGGGTGCGTTTTCTCTGCACCACGCGTGGCAACCCAGGCGATCTCAGTGAAGAAATGCTCCGGCGTGGTGTTTACCAAGTGCTCGCGTTGGAGGGCGGCTACATCGCGCCGCCAGCACGTGAGGCAGTGGAGGCGTTGTACGCCAAGCTGCATGTGCCGCTCGATCAGGTGATTTGAGTCGCATTTGTAGGGTGGGTTAGCGGCGTACTGCCACGATTACCCTGATGCCGCTGGTTCTGTGAGCCGCGTAACCCACCACTGCGTCGGTAGGTATTACGCCTGATGGGTTACGCCTCGCTCAGATAAAGGCTTCGCTGCGGTGCTGTGTCCTTCGCCATTAATCCACCCTACGGATTGGCTGCTGCCTGTTCGGCAAGCCACTGAGGGATGCGCTGTTCTAGGTAGTAAACCGGCTTTCTTAGGCTGCCTGCGACAAAACCGACATGGCCGCCGTGGGCGTGCAGTTCGAATTCGATGCTGGGCGACAGCTCGCTGGCTTCGGGGAGGCTGTGGGGGAACACAAAGGGATCGTCGGCGGCCTGGATGATCAGCGTGGGTGTTTCAATCCGGCCCAGGAAGTAGCGGCTGGAGGCGCGCCGGTAGTAATCCTGAGCATCGTCGTAACCGTGCAGGGGCGCGGTGATGCGCCCGTCGAAATCCCAGAAGGTACGCATGCCATCCAGGGGGCCGAGTTTCTCCAGGGTGGACAGCCTGTCCGCCATGCCCTGATGAGCGAACAAGCGCTGCTTATCTTTCACATAAGCCACCATCTCACGCATAAAGCGGCGCTGGTAAACGCGTGAAAAGCCCATGCCGATACGGTCGGCGCACTGGTCCAGACGAAACGGCACTGACACAGCCGCTGCGCCCTGCAGCTGGCTGTCTGCGCCCGTTTCCCCGAGGTACTTGAGCAGCACATTGCCGCCCAGCGAATAGCCCACGGCATACAGCGGCGCCATTGGCCGTTGCGCGCGCAGGTGGCGCACGGTTTCCGCCAAATCTTCGCTGGCGCCCGAGTGGTAACCGCGGGCCAGCAGGTTGGGCTCACCCGAGCAGCCGCGCCAGTTCAACGCCACACTGGCCCAGCCTTGAGCCGCCAACTGCTGTTGCAGGCCCAGTACATAGAGTGAGCTGGATGAGCCAGTCAGGCCATGCAGCACCAGCACCAGCGGTGCGTCCGCCTGATGCGGGCCGTGCCAGTCGAGGTCGAGAAAGTCACCATCCTCCAGCCACAACCGCTCACGCGTGCGCTCAAGTTTCGCGGGCGTGCGGCACATCGGGTTCCACAGCGTTTGCAGGTGCGGGCCGGGCAGCCACCAGGCGGGTTTGAAGGGCGTTTTCATGGCGGTTATCAGTTGGGAAAGCGCTCAGGCTAGAGCCTGGCGCGGCGCAACGGAAGCTAAATGAAGCACCTGAATGGCAGAGCCTGGCCTAGGGAGGGCTTTATAGCGCGTGGTCTATTGCTTGGTGGGTTACGCCGTAGGCTAACCCACCCTACAAAAGCTTTAGCCGGCCGTACGCTGCCACAGTGCGTAATACACCTGGCCGGCCTTCTGTTCGCGGTGCAAGCGCCAGTTGCCGGGCATGCCGAGGCTGGAGGGGGCGTTTTCGCTTTCGGTATAGACCCAGGCGTCGGCGGCCAGCCAGCCGTTCTGCTCCAGCAAATTACAGGCTGGGAGCAGCAGATCCTGACTGAACGGCGGATCGAGAAACACCAGGTCGAAAGGCGTGGCGGGCTGATTTTGCAGAAAGAGCAGGGCGTCGATCTGCTGCAGTTGGCCGTTGTCGCAGTTCAGCGTTTGCAGGTGGCCGCGCAGGCTGGCGATGGCGGCTGGATTAAGATCCAGCGCTAGGGCGCTGCCGGCGCCGCGCGACAGTGCTTCAAGAAACAGCGCGCCGCTGCCGGCGAACAGATCGAGTACTTTGGCGCCTTCGACATAAGGCGCCAGCCAGTTGAACAGGGTTTCCCTTACCCGGTTTGGCGTTGGGCGCAGGCCCGCCGCCATGGGGAAGTTGAACTGGCGTGAGCGCCATTGCCCGCCGATGATCCGCAGTTGGCCATCGCCACTGTGGGCGGGGTTGGTTTTTGGCGCCTTGGGTCGCTTGCTCATCAGTGCTCCGGGATGGCAGAAGGTTGCTCGGCGGGGTTGTCGGTCGGCGGCGGCAGTTCTTTCTGTGCAACGGTCGGGCCGGCGGTGACGATCACCAGGGCTTGCGGGTCGAGGTGTTTGGCCATGGCGGCCTTGACCTGCTCGACGCTGAGCGCTTGCACGTCACGCATAAAGTCTTCCAGGTAGCTCAATGGCAGATTGTAGAAGCCCATGGAGCCGAGCTGACCGACGATCGCGGCGTTGCTCGCGGTGGACAGCGGGAAGCTGCCGGCCAGCTCGCGCTTGGCATTGTCCAGCTCCTGCTCGGTCGGGCCGTTCTTGATAAAGTCGGCGAGCATGCTCTTGACCAGCTGCAGGGTGCCGTCGCTGAGTTCGGCGCGGGTTTGCAGGTTGATCATAAACGGCCCGCGCGCCTGCATGGCGGTGAAACCGGAGTAGACGCCGTAGGTCAGGCCGCGTTTTTCACGCACCTCGGTCATCAGGCGAGTACCGAAACCGCCGCCACCGAACACCTGATTGCCCAGGTAGAGCGCGGCGTAGTCCGGGTTACGGCGGTCGATGCCGAGCTGGGCAATCATCAGATGGGTCTGGTTCGATGGAAACTCGATATGCTGCAAACCAGCTTTCGGCTCTTCAGGCTGGGCGATACGTGGCAGCGCCGGACCTTTAGGCAGAGCCGCAGAAACCTGGTTGGCCAGGGCTTCGGCATCGCTGCGCGAGAGGTCGCCGACCAGGGCGATAATCGCGTTGCTGGCGCTATAGGCCTTGGCGTGGAAGCTCTGCAGCTGCTCACGGCTAATGGCCGGGATCGACTCGGCATTGCCATCGCTGGAGTGCGCGTAAGGGTGGTTGCCGTAGAGGCGCTCGAACAGGGCCAGACCAGCCAGCTTAGCGGGGTTCTGTTTTTGGTATTCGAAGCCGGCCAGCAGCTGGTTCTTGATGCGCGCCAGTGAGTCTTCGGGGAAGGTCGGTTGACCAAGCACCTGATTGAACAGTTGCAAGGCCGGTTCGCGCTGCTCGGCGGCACTCAGGCTGCGCAAGCTGGCAATGGCCATGTCGCGAAATGCACCGTTGCCGAAGTTGGCGCCGAGATTCTCGAAGCCGGCGGCGATTGCGCCGACATCCTTGCCCGGTACGCCTTCGTTGAGCATGGCGTTGGTCAGCATGGCCAGCCCCTGTACGCCGTCATCATGACTGCTGCCTGCGGCAAAGGTCAGTTGCAGGTCGAACATCGGCAGCTCGCGGGCTTCGACGAACAGTACCTTGGCGCCTTCGGCGGTTTGCCAGGTCTGGATATTCAGGTCGCGCCGGCTGGGCGCTTGATCACCCAGGGCGGCGAGGGATTCAATGCTGGTGGATTCCGCAGCGGGCGCTGGGGTAGCTGCTTGGCTGTTGGTCGGACGGTTGATCACCAGTGTCAGCAACGCCAGCAGTATTAGTAGCCCTAAGCCGAGCAGGCCATAACGTAGGCCGTTGCGCTCACTCATTGCCCTTCTCCTCAGGTAAAACGTGGGCGACGCTTAAGCGGTCGCGGGTAAAGAAGGTGCTGGCGGCTTGTTGAATATCCGCCGGGGTGACGGCTTCCAGTTCGGCCAGCTCTTGATCGATCAGTTTCCATGACAGACCGACGGTTTCCAGTTGGCCTATGGCGGTGGCCTGGCTGGTGATCGAGTCACGCTCATAGACCAGGCCGGCGATCACTTGCGCACGCACACGCGCCAGTTCTTCGGCGCTCGGCGGGGTGGTTTGCAAGTCTTTCAGTTCGCGCCACAGGCCCGCTTCGACCTGCTTCAGGGTCTTGCCGGTCTGCACGTTGGGGGTGGCGGAAAGAATGAACAGGCTGTCGCCACGGGGAAAACCGTCATACCAGGCGGATGCGCCGGACACCAATTCTTCGCCACGCTCCAGGCGTGTGGGCAAGCGCGCGCTGTAGCCACCGTCGAGCAAGGCGGCAGCCAGGCGCAGGGCATGCACCTGACGCGGCTGCTCGGCGGTAGCCAGGCCGGGAACGTTGAAGCCCATCATCAGGCTCGGTAACTGGGTTTTCAGGTGCAGGGTAATGCGTCGCTCTCCGGGGGCCGCCAGTTCACGCGGGATCTTTGCCGGCGGTACGGTGCGTTTGGGAATGGCGCCGAAATAACGCTGGGCCAGGGTCTGTACTTCGTCCTTGGTCACATCGCCCACTACCACCAGGGTGGCGTTATTCGGGGCGTACCAGGCTTGGTACCAGGCGCGCAGCTCTTCGACGGTCATGCGGTCGAGGTCTGCCATCCAGCCGATGGTTGGGGTGTGGTAACCGCTGGCGGGGTAGGCCATGGCCTTGAAACGCTCATAGGCCAGGCTCGACGGTTTGTCGTCGGTGCGCAGGCGGCGCTCTTCCTTGATGACCTCGATTTCCTTGGCGAACTCATCGGCCGGCAGCTTCAGGCTGGCCAGGCGGTCGGCTTCCAGCTCCAGGGCGATGGCCAGGCGGTCACGGGCTAATACCTGGTAGTAGGCGGTGTAGTCGTCGCTGGTGAAAGCGTTTTCTTCCGCGCCAAGCTCGCGCAGGATGCGTGACGCGTCGCCGGGGCCGAGTTTGCGGCTGCCTTTGAACATCATGTGTTCAAGGGCGTGGGACAGGCCGGTCTGGCCCGGCGTCTCGTAGCTGGAGCCGACCTTGTACCAGAGCTGGCTGACCACCACGGGGGCGCGGTGGTCTTCGCGCACGATGACCTTGAGGCCGTTGTCCAGGCTGAATTCGTGGGTCGGTTGCGGCGCTGCGGCAAAGGCCAGCAACGGTGTACAGAGCACACCGAGCAATAAAGCGGCGGTGCGTTGGGCAATCATAGGCATAGAATTTTGACCTGTCGGACGGGCCCGCTTGGTCTTAGCGTCGGCGGGCGCGGAGGTGCTAGGATACGCATCCGTTTTACTGGCGACCACGCCTGCTATGGCATCTGGATATTACAACGCACACTCTTCAGCTTTTTAGCGCTGCGTGAGTCACGCCCCCAGAGCCGTTCGCTGCGTGTCGCACCTTTGAGATAGCCGGCCTCCATGTTTGGTTCCAACGACGACAAGAAGACCCCCGCGCCTCTAGCGCCGACCTCTGCCGAGAAATCTGCCGAGAAAAAAGACCTGTTCGGCTGGCTGCGCAAGAAGCCGCAAACGCCGGCCGATCCTGAGCCGCAACGCGCACCTGTGAATGAGCAAGCCGCGGCACCGGCACCTGAAGTCGAGGCGCCTGCTGCGGTTGTTGCTGTTGTGCCTGTGAGCGAACCCGCTGCGCCCGACGTCCCACCTGTGAGTGCGCCAGCCGCTGAACCGTCTGTGCCTGCTGTGCCCGCAGGGCCGCAAGCCAGTGAAGCAACGCCGCCGCGTCCGTCGCGATTCCGCATCAATGCCGGCAGTGAAGTGTTGCATGCGCATGTCGAGGTGCCGGTGGTGGTTGAGCCGGTTGTCGAGCCGCCCGTGGTGGCTGCGCCAGT
>Ga0115550_1003607_pt1 | contig 9968 bp, 6 predicted proteins | sample COGITO_mtgs_1005_FD_87177 | JGI IMG/M metagenome (GOLD analysis project Ga0115550, IMG submission 87177) | Pelagic marine microbial communities from North Sea - COGITO_mtgs_100511 | ecosystem: Environmental > Aquatic > Marine > Epipelagic | place: Germany:Helgoland, sampling site Kabeltonne, North... | reverse complement strand
TCGGCGCAGCAGCAGGCCAACAAGGCCGTCGCCGAATCCACCAAGCAGGCGGTCAGCAGCGCTACCACCACGGTACAGCAGCAGGCCACTAAAGCCGTCGCCGAACCCGCCAAGCAAGCCGTCAGCAGCGCCACCACCACGGTGCAACAGCAGGCCAACAAGGCCGTGTCCGAATCCACCAAGCAGGCTGTGAGCAGCAGCAAGGCCACCCTTGATGCGGCAGCCAAGGCCGACGCTGCGCGGCGACAGAGCGAACAGGCGCGCGCCGCCGCCGAAGCAGAGATGGAAGCGCTGCTCAAATAACCCGGACAGGCCATCATACGATGGCCTGTTTTCCCTCCCTCTCTCCCGAATTGTGCTGCGAATCCCCCCCTTGCAGCAGAAACCATGAACTTCTCGATATAGCCCCCTAAACTGGAAAAGATAATTTTTCGCAAGGAGTGCCGTCATGTCACGTCTGCTCAGCCTGATCATTTGCTGCTGTCTCGGAGCTGCACTGCCCGCCTCCGCATTCACCTACTATTCCGAGCAGAACATGCCGTTCAACGGCCAGGATGAGCAGGGCAACAGCACAGGGTTGGCGGTCGAACTGTTGAGGCTGATGTGGCAGGAGATGGGGGAACCGGAGCAACCCATTCACTTCATGCCCTGGGCCAAGGCCTGGTACCTGCTGACCCAGCAACCGGATGCAGTGTTGTTCACCACGGCACATACGCTGGCGCGGGATCCTCACTTCCTCTGGGTCTGTCCCATCAGCCACTCCCGGGTCTCCTTGGTGGGCCGCAAACGGGATGCCCCCAACGTCAGCAACAAGGCCGACCTGGCCAAATTGCAGATTGGTGTCATGCAGGCCGATGTAGGGGAACAACTGCTGCTCAATCGGGGCATCAGCCCCGCCAACCTGATGTCGGTGGAGCGGATGGATCAGGTGGTACGCCAGCTCATCATGGCCCGCACCGATCTGGTGGCGGGCAACGAGGTGATGCTGTTTCATCAAGCCAAACAGCTGGGTTTTCCACCTGACACCTTCGTCACCGTCGCGACCCTGGCAGAGCAGGACAACTGCTTCGCGTTCAATCCCGCGGCCGACAAGCAGCAGGTCGCTCGCCTGCAACAGGCGCTGGACAAGGTCAGACAGGGGGAGGCATTCAAACGGCTGATCGCCCGCTATCAGGATGTGGTGCAATCCCCGCCAGCGGATCACCTGCCCCTGATTGAATGAAGACAGATGCAAACAGGCCACCCGAAGGTGGCCTGTTTCATTGCAGCGCACTGTTACTGGAAGTGGCTGTCGTGTTCGGACTTCTTGGCCTGGGTGCTTTCGCTGTGCTCGATGGCAGTGCGGATGAGATCCACCCCGGCGCGGATGATCAGCACCCCCATGTTGACCAGCTTGACGCAGACCCACATGAATGTGATGAGCAGGATCAGCTTGAGCACTGTCTGGAACGCTTCCAGGAAGTTCTGTTCGAGCTGGCCGGTCAGGCCGCTGGCACTGGTCATCAGCCAGGTGTAGACCTCACGCACGAACGGGATTCGGCTCGGCATCTCCAGCACATCCAGTGCGGCAGGCAAGGCCTGAAAGATAACGATGCTGCCAAACAGTATCAGGATGACTCCGATGGCAATGCCCAGAAAAAAACCAAACTGTTTCATGGAAGGTCCCAAGGTTTGCTGCATGAAAATAACATAGCTGCCAATACTAGGGACTGCCTCACCCCACGGCAATCCTTCCTCGCCTTACTGCCGGGTGCCAAATCCGCCATTAGCTGGCATCCAGACAGGAAATCATTGCCCAACTATCTGATTTCTGTGACCCTTGCGCTCATCCACACCCACAGTTCAGGCGCCATGTTTCGCTACTGTTTTTTACTGCTTTGTGCCCTGTTGCTGGTGCAACCAGCCTCAGCCGATCCCACCGCCGCCGTCTGCGTGGTCAAGCATCAGCAACAACTGCTGCTGGTGCAGGACAGAGTCTCCTCCCGCTACAGCCTGGCCGGGGGCTACATAGATGCAGGCGAGACCCCGCAACAAGCCGCGCAGCGCGAGCTGTTTGAAGAGACAGGGTTGCGAAGCCGGATCAGTGGTGAATTGGGACAATGGCAGGGAGCTGTCCTGTTCGCCTGCCAGGCCCTGCAACCCATCAGGGTACAAGCAGGCTCGGGCTTCGTCTCACTGTTGCAGGCCCCCAACCTCGGCGGTGAAATACTCAATGCCAGGTTGATCGATCCGGCACAGTTGCCACATGCACAACGCCGCTTCCCGGCGCAGCTCGACTGGTTGGCCCCCAAATTGGCCGACATTCCCGACAGCCCTGTGTTGTGGCAGCACGACTTCAGTACCGACGGCAACGAGTTGCACCGGGCAGAGCTCCCGCTGATCCGGCAGTTGCAGAGCTGGCTCGGTGCTGACGTGCTCTGGCTTGATGCCAGCAATCTGTTTGGTTCAGCCGCGTTTCAGCTTGCCCTGTTACCTTTGCTGCTGCCGCTGCTGGGCTGGCCTCGCCTGCGTCAGCTGTTGCTGGCCATGCTGACCCTTGCCCTGATGGTGCTCGTGGTCAAGGAGGGTATCGGCTGGCCCAGGCCCTTCCACCTCGATCCTGCACTGGCACAACAGAGTGCACAGGGCTTTGGCATGCCAAGCGGCCATGCTGCCTCGGCGCTGCTGTTCTGGGGCGTGCTGCTCAGGCTGTGCTGGCCCGCCAATCCCTGGCGCAGCGCAGCGTTGGCACTCTTGCTGGCTGCCACGACAGGGTTGGCCCGGGTCTGGCTCGGCGTTCATTTCTTCTCGGACGTGGCGGCAGGACTGCTACTGGGCGCGCTGATGCTGGCAATTCACGCCGGATTATCCGGTATTTCAGCAAAGCTACCGAGCTGGAGCTGTCTGACCTTTGCCTGCGCACTGGCCGCCTGGTGGACCCAATCCTCGGCCCTGGCTGGCCTTGCCATGTTCAGCCTGGGTCTGATGCTCGGCATGCTGCTACCCTTGGCGCGCGCACCGACACAATACTTGCGAATGCTGACGGTTACCCTGCTCGGTGGCCTGCCCCTCGGGGCGCTGCTGTGGTCGCTGCCAGTCTGGCTGACCAGCTCAGGACTCACTCTTCTGGGCCAGTGGCTACTCTATTGTTGCCTGGGGCTCTGGTTGAGCGCCGGCCTCTGGTGGATACTCTCACTCATGAACTCTGACCCGTTACCCAGGGGCTCCGGCTCCGACAAGGGATTGTTATGAATATGAAAAAAGTGGATTTAGCCAAGATCACGCTGGGGGTGCTGTTTCTCAGCATTCTCATCATCTCGTGCTTCATGGTGCTGCGCCCCTTCCTGCCTGCGCTGGTGTGGGCCACCATGATCACCATAGCCACCTGGCCACTGATGCGGATGGTACAGCGCCTGCTGTGGGGCAAGCGCATGCTGGCAGCCCTCTTCATGACGCTGGTACTGCTGCTGATGTTTGTTATTCCGCTGTTCATGGCACTGGCCAATGTGGCGGAGCAAGCTCCCATGCTGATCGAGCTGGGCACCACCATCAGCCACTCACCGCCCCCCGAGCTGCTCTGGCTGCAACAGATCCCTCTGGTGGGCACCAAGCTGTATGAGTTCTGGCAGCAGATCCTGGCGAGCGGCGGCCAGGTACTGTTTACCAAGCTGGCCCCCTACTTCGGTCAGACAGCCCGCTGGCTCGCCTCCCAGGCAGGCAATCTGGGCTTGCTGTTCGTGCACTTCCTGCTGACAGTCGGGATCTGCGGCGTGCTCTATCACTCGGGTGAGATGGTGGCGACCGGCATTCGCCGCTTCGCCCACCGCCTTGCTGGCGAGCGCGGTGACAATGCCACAGTGCTCGCCTCCCAGGCGATCCGCGCCGTGGCCATGGGCGTCGTGGTGACCGCTCTGGTGCAATCATCCGTGGCCGGTATCGGCCTGCTGATTGCAGGCATCCCCTACACCATGGTGCTGGTGGTGGTGATGTTCCTGCTGATCGTGGCCCAGATCGGCCCCTTCCCTGTATTGCTGGCCTGTATCGGTTATCTCTACTGGAGCGGTGACACCACCTGGGGCACCTTCCTGCTGGTATGGTCACTGTTTGCGGGCACCATGGACAACATACTGCGTCCATTCCTCATCAAACGAGGGGCGGATTTGCCGCTCATCCTGATACTGGTGGGGGTTATCGGTGGCTTGCTGGCGATGGGGATCATCGGCCTCTTTATCGGCCCGGTCGTGCTGGCGGTGGGTTACACCCTGCTGGATGCATGGATCAAGGAAGATGACCACCCGGCGGCGGCCGTGGTTGAACCACCCAAGGTCGAATAACGAATCAGTCACCATCGCTGATGCCAAGGAGTCGCCCATCGGGCGGCTCTTTTGTTTATGGCAATAGCATCAGGTTTGCTAATTCGTTCCAACCTGCATACCCCACATATTACCGCCCCATGCAGGTTCGATTGGCAAAACGTAATCGGGCGATCAAGATGCCGCTGTCCCGGCGTTTCCGTGAATCAGCGGCATCTGTCAGAGAGGGGAATGCGGTGGACTGTATATAGCTGGATAAGTGATTTACGCAAACGTCCGATTACGCCTTACGGCTAATCTACGAGCAGGCCTGATACTTACACGTTATCAGGCATTTACATGGGTAAACTCAGCTTCGATGGCCTCGGCCTGCTCGCGCCATTTGGCAAACTGCGCCTGGCGCTCCTTGCTGTGGCGCAGCGTCTGCTCAAGTCCTTCAAGCTCGCCGTGCATCACGACGTAGCCTGCGAAGAAGCGATCGACGTAATCCGGTGCGTTCAGAATTTCAATCAGCTCTTCACGCTGGGCGCGGAAGTTCGCCACCATGCTCTGAATGCTTTCGGCAAACAGTTTTTCACGCTTCGCCTGCGCGTAAGAGTCCCAGGCTTCCAGCGCCAGCCCGGCGACTGACAGCAATCCATTTAACCCTTTCGCCAGGTTCACTGCCCCCCATGGCTTAAATTTCAGCATCTTGCCGAGATCCAGCCCGACCATTTTCGCCAGCGACACCACGCCATCGCGGGTAGCAAGCACGGTAGCGTTATTGATGACGTTGCTTTTCACCACATAGTCCAGCCCCTGTTTACCCATCGCGGTCAGAGTGCCGTTGTAGTGGCTGATTTCGGCGTTATAGCCCACCTGCATCTTATCCAGCGCCTGGGAAACGGTCTGCAGACGGCGATCGAATTCGTTTTGCAGACGCGTCGACAGCACAATGCCTTTATCGCCAACCTCGCGTTCGAAAAAGGTCTGGTAGGTCTCCATGCTCAGCCCTTCGGCCTGAAGGATCAGATCGGAGAAGTAGTCCGTGACGAAGGTGCGCAGTGACGTGCGAATGTCGCTCATTTTGGCCTGCATGGCGCTCATCTCTTTCTGCATCCGCTGGTGGATCACAGCCAGATCCGCCACCTCTTCGCGAATGCGCTGATCCTGCTCGATGGCCACAGGCAGTTTGCGGGTCAGAATGTCGCGAATCACGCTCTTTTTCGTCTCTTCGCCCAGCGCCTGCAGGCCGCCGCTGACGGCGATTTTTTGGCTGGTCGCCGTTTGCAGAGTGCTGATGTGAGACAGCGCGCGGAATTTTTCCGGGTTTTCCAGCCAGTATTCCGTGCCCATATCGAATGGGTTAGCGGCGACGGCGACGATGCTCAGGGCGTCGCGCTCATCTGGCGTCAGGGCGATCAAGTCTTGCAGGCGTGACGCCACGTTCTGGCACTTCACGCGCGCATTCGACTGGTAATCCTCCTCGTCTTCCACGTCCGCCACTTCATCAAAGCGGCTGAGGACGAACACCGTGCGGTCCAGCAGGTTCAGGGTGCGGAACAGCCACTCCAGATCCTGCTTATGGCTCTCTTTAATCGGGTTAGTCGAGTTCATGACATACAAAACGAGATGCGCTTCGCTGACGTATTTCTTGGTCATGTCTTTGTACTTTTCCATCGACTGCGTCCCCTCATCGAACTGCTCTTTAAAGCCGAACAGCCCGGGGGTGTCGATCAGCACAAAATCAGAACCCACGTCGTACACTTTCACCTCGTTGGATGACTCCTGGTGGCTGATGTTCATGCTCGCCTTGTCCAGTTTCTCCATCCACGCCGCCGCAATCGAGGTTTTGCCCTCGGAGAACCCTCCAATTAGCGCAATGTGCAGTTTGCCGTTGGCAGCGTTCTCTTTCGCCATCTCTAATTTGTGCAGCAGATGCGGGTCCATCTGAATGCCAAAAGCCTCGCCCTGCAGCAAAAACGCGTTCAGATTGGTGAGGATTTCGAGGTTCTTCGCCTGCTGCGATTTAAATACATCCAGCGTCTTTTCCATTATTTCTCTCCTGCGGCCGCAAGGCTGTGTGACAGATGGCGTAAATTAGTGGTCGCGTTAATCAGGATTTTGTTGATCTCAGCGGCCTGGCGGGTGGGCTCTTCCAGCATGGTTTTCAGCTGTGTGACCTTCTCTTCCAGCTCCGGGAAGACGTTGTCGATGCCGTCCTCAATCGCTGACTTCATGTTGCGGGCGATTTTGTTGAGGTTGTCGTCCGCAGACTGTTTTTGCTGGGAGATTTTATAAGAGGAGCTAAAGAAGCTGCGCACCGCTTTGTAGGCGGCGAACACCATTCCCGCCAGCGCCGGTGCGAGGATCAGCCAGCCCGCCGGGTTCCAGAGCAGCAGTGCGCCGCCTGCCAGAGTCGCCACCAGGCTGGTGAGCTTCACGCCATTATCGATATTGATCTTCAGTTCGAACTGGTTATCGAATTTCTGCTGCTGGAGCTTCGAGTAGGTGGCGAGAATATCCTGCGCGTATTTCTGAAACCGCTGCACAATCTCTTCCGTTTCCTCTTTGAAGGTATCCAGTTCGGCTTTGAAAATACCCGGCAGCGTTTTTTCCAGCGTCGCGTGCTGCTGCCGGATGGCGGTTTCCAGCTCATCCTTGAAGCGATCGTTGCTGATGTCGTCTTCAATTTCGCTGTACACCTGCTTTCTCGCACGGCTGCGGAAGGCATCGACCGCCTCTTCGGCCTGATTAATCAGGCGCGTTTTTAAGGATGCCAGCGCAATGTCCAACAGCTGATGGGCGCTAACGGTGTCGTTTTGCAGCTGTTTCGCGAGTTTACCGTAGCTCTCTTTTTGCAGCGTCGACAGCTCGGCGGTGACATCCTCCACCGTCGTGCGGGCTTTGTTGAAGTTGGAGCGGGCGATCTTGGCCTTGCTGTCAGAGACCAGCCGTTGGGTCAGCAAGGATAAAAATCCGGTCAGACCGGTTTTTTCGAGGATCGTCTCCGATTCTAATTTTTCTAATAATTTGACCCGCTTTTTGGCGTTTTCTGACCCCGGAACCAGGTGCTCCGCCACGCTCAGGAAGGCCGGCATGGCGCTAACGGACCAGGTATCGCGGTAATTATCGCCCAGCTGCTCGCGCATTTTTTTATTCAGATCGTCGAGGCTCAGCTGCTCGTCATCGCTGACGAGAGTCGGGCGATTCAGCTGCACGGCGTTGGTGATGCGCTTGTTAAACAGGGTCCAGACTTCGGTTTGCGCATTCAGATGCGCTTTGATTTTTTCCAGTGTTCCCGGCGCGTTGTCATCGCCTTTCTGCGGCGCGGTTGGTTTGCTGGTGACGTAGAACACGGCGTGGGCCTTTTCGACCGCCTGCTGAATTTGCGTCAGAACTTTGCTCTCTTTCCCTTCAATGCCCGGCACGTCCAGCAGGGCAAAGCGCTGGTTGTGGGCGTCGAACGGGTAAAGCGTGGTGTCCATGGTGAAGTCAGACACACCGGTGCCGATGATCTCGCCGTCGGCCAGCAGGGAGAGTTCGTCCAGCTTGCTTTTCTGCGCGGCCTGCAGTTGTCGCAGGGAGGCCGCGTGGGAATCGCACTCCGCTTTTTGCGTCTGGAGGGATTTCAGCGCGTTAGCCTTTTCATGCGCCAGCGCCTGCCTGAGGATAATCTGGCTCTCTTTCTCTTTTTGCTCGGCGGTTTTTACCCACAGGTGGATGAACTTCCGCCACAGGGAAAATTGTTTGCGCTGGTCGGCGATGAGGGCGGAGATGGCGTCAATCTGACTCTGGAAGGTATGTTCGCGATCGGCGTAGTCCAGATTGATCGCCTCAATGGCGTGAGCCAGCTCGGCGGCCCGTTTTTCGTTCTCGCTCAGGGCGTGCTGCAGGGTTTCGATATCGCTGTCCGTCAGCTGATGTTCCTGCTGAAAGGCGCGGAACGCCTGCTGGCGTGAACGCTTACTTTGCTCTTTGAGCAGAATGCGCAGGGTTTCGATGATCGTCGATTTGCCGGCGTTGGTTTCGCCGTAAAAGGCAATCGTGAAGGTATTCCACTCGGCATTTTTTTGCAGACTATCAATGTTCTCGTTCAGCTTCTGACGAAAAGCATCCAGTTGCTGGTGCGCATTTTCATTGGCTTTTTGTAGCGTTGGATCGCTAGTGGTCTGCGTCAGATTTCGCAAAATGCGATCCACTTCAAGTAATATTGTTTGGTAGACCCCACTTGGAGTCAAAGCTTCAGTTGGCACAAACTTCCCCTTGATACAGATACAGAACATCGGAAGGAGTTTTAAAAAGGACCGACTGCTTAAGGTTCTGTATATGAGGTATTACTAATCCGTTCATCAAGCCTTCCTTATAACCTTGAGCGCTCGGATAACCGCCACGAAAAACTCAATTTGAATCAAAATGTTAACAGCTTGTTTTCGGTGCTAAATGTATGTGCCAAACATCCTCTTTTGGCTCTATGTTTCGTTCAGTTGGGCAAAATACACTGAAGGATCGGTAATGAAAAGCCCCACCCAGTCTCAGCAACTTGAATAACTCGGGAGTGTGATGGAGGTGACACGCCATATGACATAGCTGGCCAAGATACAGAACGGCGGTGGGGCCGGGGCGCGTGGTTAACAGAAATGGCATGGATAAATAACCCGGCTCGTGGCAGCGCCACGGGTTATCTGTCGGTAGAGTAGGTCAGGCCGGCTGGTGGAGGGTGATGCAGTGAATGCCACCGCCACCGGCGGCCACCGGATCGATATTGATCTGCACGATTTCGCGGCCCGGATAGAGGCGGGTCAGCAACTCGTGGCAGTAGCTGTCGGCCGCCTTGTCGCCAAACTCGGGGGCGATCACGGCGCCATTGATCGGCAGATAGTTGATATAGCCGGCGGCAAAATCGCGGCTACGGCTGAAACGGTTGGCCCGCCCGTCCAGCGGTGGCGGCAGCACATGCAGCTCCAGCTTATTGCCGTCGGCATCGGTTGCCTGTTTGAGGATGGCCAGGTGCCGGCGGGTCACCTCGTAGTCGTGGGACTGCGGGTCGTTGTCCAGATTGACCACCACCACCCCGGGGCGCACGAAGCGGGCGTAAAAGTCGACATGGGCATCGGTGATGTCCTTGCCCTTGATGCCCGGCAGCCAGATGATTTTGCGCAGCCCCAGATTGGCCTTCAGCTCCGCCTCCAGTTGCGTCTTGCTCACTTCCGGATTGCGGTTGCTGTTGAGCCAGCAGCTCTCGGTCAGGATGGCGGTGCCGTTGCCATCCACCTCGATGCCGCCCCCCTCGCCGGTCAGCTTGCTCTGCAGATAACGGACCTTGGCCTGCTGGCTGACCAGCTCGGCGACGCCTGCATCCTGTTCGTGCTCCTGCTTGTCACCCCAGCCGTTGAAGTTGAAATCCACCAGCCCCAGCTCCCCCTCTTCGTTCTGGACGAAGACGCCGCCGGTATCCCGCAGCCAGATATCGTCCAGCTCGGCGACGACAAAGCGGGTGTTCTGCTCGCCGCAGAGCTGGCGGGCCAGCGCCTCCTCCTCTTCGCGGCAGAGCACACTCACCTTGGTGTAAGGGGTCATGGCTTTAACCAGCCGCCCTATGGTGGTCTGCACTTCTTTGTAGTCGCGGCCCCAGATGGCTGAGCTGGCGGCAAAGGCGACCCAGACCTGCGCCTGAAGGGCGGCTTCATCGGGCAT
>Ga0115550_1003600_pt1 | contig 9977 bp, 6 predicted proteins | sample COGITO_mtgs_1005_FD_87177 | JGI IMG/M metagenome (GOLD analysis project Ga0115550, IMG submission 87177) | Pelagic marine microbial communities from North Sea - COGITO_mtgs_100511 | ecosystem: Environmental > Aquatic > Marine > Epipelagic | place: Germany:Helgoland, sampling site Kabeltonne, North... | reverse complement strand
GCTTTGGTGTGATAAAAGGGGGTTATCTTACGGTGATTAGGATAGTAAAATGCCAGCCTTTCCATTCAGGGGGTTACGATCCGGTGCTGCCGGTAGAACATTCTGGTAAATCGGATGCTACAAACGCCATAAACGATCATCACACAGGATCATAAATAGAATGGATTGGAAGAAAAGCCTTAATATCGCCGCAATTGGTATCGTCGCCTGGTTGTTGATTGTTGAATGGAACCAGTTTCAGAATAATGCTGCCAGCCAGGTTGTGACGCAGGCTCCTGAGTTACTGATTCCACAATCTCCCCAGCAAGTGACATCAAGCCCTGAGCCATCAAGCAGCCAGCAAAGCCCGTCGTCTGTGAATCAGGTTGCGAACGAATTGCCGGCATTAGCGGAACTGCCTGTCCCGGTAGTGGAATCTGCGCTCGATACACGGCTGGTCAAAGTCACCACAGACACAGTCGAGGTGACCATTGATACCCTGGGTGGAGATATCGTTCAGGTTAAGCTGCTTAAGCATCTCACCAAAATGGATGAAGATGGTGGCGAAGCTTTTACCCTGCTGACACGAACGTCACGCAATGAGTATATCGCCCAGAGTGGATTGATCGGCAAAAACGGCACCGATACACGAGAAGGGCGAGCTGTATATGCCGCTTCTAGCAGTGAATACAGTCTGCAAGATGGTCAATCGACACTCAATGTTGATTTAACAGTGAATCAAGATGGTGTCAGGTTGGTTAAGCGTTTTAGCTTTACTCGATCTGACTATGCGATCGGGGTCAGCTACCTAATCAATAACACCAGTTATGAACCCTGGGAAGCAACTTTCTATGGTCAAATTAAGCGTGATTCCCATCAGCCGCTTATTGAGTCTAGTGGTGGTATTCGTCCGTACCTTGGTGCCGCGCTGAGAGAAGTAGACAAGAATTTTGCCAAACATGATTTTTCCGATATTGAAGACGGTTCTATTAAAGCCTCTATTGAAGGTGGTTGGGTGGCAATGGTTCAGCATTATTTTATCAGTGCTTGGATTCCACCTGCGGACCAGCTAAACAGCTTTAGTTTGCGTAAACTCAGTGGCCAAGATGTCTATCTATTGGGCTTTACTGGCGAAAAAATATCCCTAGCGCCAGGCGCCTCAGGGCAGTACACAGCACAGTTTTATGTTGGGCCAAAGGATCAAGAGAGGCTTGAAGAGTTAGCTGAGTATCTTGACCTGACTGTGGACTATGGGTTTTTGTGGATGTTAGCAAAACCTATTTTTGCTGCCATGCAGTTTATTCATGAATTGGTGGGCAATTGGGGTTGGTCGATTATTCTGCTGACGATTGGCATTAAAGTACTGCTCTATCCCCTGTCGGCGGCTAGTCTGAAATCAATGGCCAAGATGCGTAGTTTGCAGCCTAAGATGGAGCGCTTGAAAGAGACCTATGGTGACGATCGTCAGAAGATGTCTCAGGAATTGATGGGGCTGTATAAAAAAGAAAAAGTTAATCCTGCTGGCGGTTGTTTCCCAATGTTACTCCAGATGCCTGTGTTCTTGGCGCTCTACTGGGTGTTGCTGGAAAGTGTTGAGATTCGCCATTCACCATGGATATTCTGGATTCATGATTTATCAGCTAAAGACCCTTACTTCATTTTGCCGCTGGTGATGGGTGCCAGTATGCTGTTAATGCAGAAGATGCAGCCCATGCCGACTGATCCTACCCAGGCGATGGTGATGAAAGTAATGCCTATAGCATTTACGTTCTTTTTTATGATTTTCCCATCTGGTCTAGTTCTCTATTGGACAGTCAACAACCTGCTGTCGATGTTGCAACAGTGGTATGTAAACAGGCAGTTAGAGCTGGCGAGCGCCTCAAAACCAGGCAAGGGCAAAGCTAAAAATCAGGCCAAAAAGTAACCGCTGGGGGATAGAGAAGCCCCTGGGTACCAAGACAAAAAGGCCCTTTAGAGGGCCTTTTTTATCTGAGGGTAATTTGTGCAAAACAACCTCGATAGTATTGTAGCGATTGCCACACCACCTGGTCGTGGAGGTATCGGTATTGTGCGCCTATCTGGCGCCAATATGGCTTATTTCGCAGACCACATTACCGGCAAAACGCTCTCCCCTAGAGTTGCAACGTTCTGCCCGTTTCTCGGTTCAGATGGGACGATGCTGGATGAAGGTGTGGCGATCTATTTTCCTGCGCCAGCATCATTTACCGGAGAACACGTGCTTGAGCTGCAGGGGCACGGTGGTCCGGTAATCCTTGATGCGCTGGTAAAGCGCTGTGTCGAGTTAGGCGCTCGATTGGCCCGCCCTGGGGAGTTTAGTGAGCGCGCTTTCCTTAATGACAAGCTGGATCTAGCTCAGGCAGAGGCGATAGCGGACTTGATCGATGCCTCATCAGTGCAGGCGGCACGCAGTGCGGTGCGGTCACTGCAGGGTGATTTTTCGCGTTTGGTTAACCAGCTTGTTGAGCGAACAATTGCTATTCGAATCTATGTTGAAGCGGCTATTGATTTTCCTGAAGAGGAGATCGATTTTTTGGCGGACGAGCGCTTGGCGGACAATCTTGCAGGGCTGGTCGAGGATCTCTCAGGTACCTTGAACAAAGCACAGCAGGGGTCATTGCTGCGGGATGGCATGACGGTGGTTTTGGCTGGCAAACCAAATGCCGGCAAATCGAGCTTGTTAAACGCGCTGGCCGGTCGGGAGGCTGCGATCGTGACGGCACAGGCGGGTACCACACGTGATGTTCTACGTGAAACGATTACTCTGGATGGTATGCCGCTGCATATTGTCGATACTGCGGGCTTGCGCGAAAGTGACGATATAGTCGAGCGAGAGGGTATTAGACGAGCATGGCATGAAATCGAGCAAGCCGATCAAGTATTGTTTCTGGTGGATGCGACCGAGACGGATAACCCCGATTTACGCGCCATCTGGCCCGAGTATTTTGAGCGTCAGGGCAGCTCTCGTCAGCCGATTACTGTAGTGCTGAATAAGGTTGATCAGTCAGGACACAGAGCTGGGCGCCACCAGATCGGAAGTAACACTTTTGCTCTGTCGGCAAAGTACGGTGCCGGGGTTGATGTATTGGTTGATCATTTAAAGTCGAGTATGGGTTTTGAGAGTACCGGCGAAGGACTCTTTTCTGCGCGGAGACGCCATCTCGCGGCACTGCAGCAGGCACTCGATCTGGTCACCACTGGGCGGCGACAACTAAGCTGTAGTGGCGCCGGTGAGCTGCTTGCCGAAGATCTCCGACAAGCACAAAGTTGTCTCTCTGAAATCACCGGTACTTTCACTTCAGATGATCTTCTTGGGCGAATCTTTTCTTCATTCTGTATCGGAAAGTGACCATTATTATTGCTGCGGTCACCTTCCGGGATTGGCTTTAACGATATATTTAACAAGTACTAATATCCACTCCTTAAAACACTGGTTCTGAACTGGTTATGTACAGGATATCCACAAATGTTGGCTAAAATTTAAGCAGATTATTTTTTAAAGCTGTTAATAAATATAAATTTGATATTATATAACATGTTGAATTTAATGGGATTTATATTTTTTGCGGCAAAAGCGGTTAAATTTTCTGTGTGGATAAATTGTTTTTCCACGTATAGAATCCATGTTTAGCCAAAGGTTACTTTTCGCTGTCATTTTGTGGGCTTTCTCTGTTATTTGGTGCGCAGCAGCAGTGCACGCACTATTGGTTTTTATGAGTGGGTCAGTCAGCGGCCAGTAAGGTAATGGTTCCATGAGGTTTGTGCAGTTTCTCTGGAAGCCTTTATTCACGGGAAACCATTGCGGGCGGCAATACTAATAAAAAGAAAGTGATGGGTTGGTCGGGCGCGAGCTGTCTTTAGCGCACGTCAAAAGCTTGGGGTTGGCATTGAATCGAGAATCAAAAACAGTGGAATTACATCCATTTTCAGAGCACGGGTCTGGCACTGCAGCAAGCGGTGATCACGCCCTTATCAGTGGTGAGCAGCGAATGGATGAAAAAGGTCTGGAAACAGTTTGGGCGAGCTGCATTAGACAGTTATCTGATGAGTTGCCGGCACAACAGTTTAATACCTGGATAAGGCCTCTGCGGGCCAAATTGTTTTCTGGTGACGCATCCTTAGGTGGAGGGGATAGTCTGCCTCGGGTTCAGTTGGTTGCACCAAACCGGTTTATTGAAGACTGGGTTCAAAATAAGTTTTTGAGCCGGGTTGAGCAACTTTTTACTCAGTTTGGCGGTGAACGATGCAGTGTTGCGGTCGTGGCCCAGGCAGAGAAGAGCCCAGCGTTCAGAGAGGCGAAACCGGGACCAGCCAGTGGATATCAGCAGTCCGAGCCACCTGTTTCTGGGGTTTTACCCGATAGTTCCATCAGCCGCTCTTTACATGGCGCGGCGGTCAGCGCAAATCCCGGCGAGCCCCGCCTGTCGCACTTTGCGCGCCAAGATCAGCCGGTTGTTGAGCGCATTGCCGCTCCAGCTATTATTACTTCAGCCGCTGAACATAGCCTTAAAAGTAATCTTAACAGCGCTTTCACCTTCGATAGCTTTGTTGAAGGCAAGTCTAATCAGCTGGCTCTCGCTGCAGCACAGCAGGTTGCGGAAAACCCTGGTGGTTCTTACAACCCGCTGTTTATCTATGGTGGTGTTGGCCTCGGTAAAACGCATTTAATGCATGCTGTCGGTAATGCTCTGCGTGAGCGCAAGCCTGATGCGAAGATCGTCTATCTACATTCTGAGCGATTTGTTGCGGATATGGTTAAGGCCCTGCAGTTGAAGGCGATTGACGAGTTCAAGCAATTCTATCGCTCGGTGGATGCGCTGCTGATTGATGACATTCAATTTTTTGCTGGTAAAGATCGAAGTCAGGAGGAGTTTTTTCACACCTATAATGCGTTGCTTGAGCGTGGTCAGCAGATGATATTGACCTGTGACCGGTACCCTAAAGAAATTGACGGAGTAGAAGAGCGGCTTAAGTCTCGCTTTGGTTGGGGTCTTACCGTTGCGGTTGAGCCGCCGGAATTGGAGACGAGAGTAGCGATCCTGATTAACAAGGCAGAACAGGTTGGCATGGATCTGTCACGAGATGCGGCATTCTTTATCGCTCAGCGAATTCGTTCCAATGTGCGCGAGCTTGAAGGGGCCCTCAAGCGGGTTATGGCGCACGCCCAATTTAGTGGGCGTGTAATTGACATCGATTTAATTCGTGAATCCTTGAAAGATTTGTTGGCGCTGCAAGACAAGCTGGTTACCATAGACAACATTCAGAGAGTGGTGGCGGATTACTACAAATTAAAGATGTCTGATCTCCTCTCAAAGCGCCGCAGTCGCTCGGTTGCGCGACCACGGCAAGTGGCGATGTCCCTGGCTAAGGAACTGACCAATTATAGCCTTCCAGAGATCGGTGAGTCATTTGGCGGTCGTGATCACACTACGGTGCTACATGCCTGTCGCAAGGTAAAAGAGTTAGAGGCCACTGATCGTGAAGTGGAGCGTGATTTAAAGAACCTGTACAGAACGCTATCCAGCTAAGCTGGACGTAGTATTAGAGAGCGGTCGTGCGAAGAGAGTGTTACAAGAGCCATTAAACAGTGCTGGAGATAGAAAACTACCATGAAATTTAGCCTTGCCCGAGAAGTATTGCTTAAGCCGTTACAGCTGGTTGTTGGTGTGGTGGAGAGGCGCCAGACACTTCCCATTCTGTCGAATGTTCTGCTTACTCTTGATGGATCTCGTTTGGCCGTTACAGGCACTGATCTTGAGGTGGAAATTGTTGGTAGTGCTGATGTCGCCAGTGCTGAAGAGGGCGGCGAAGTAACCGTCTCGGCTCGCAAGTTGCTCGATATTTGCCGCTCGCTACCAGATGGCGCCAGCCTTAGTTTTTCCAGCAGTGACGGTAAAGCCCAGGTGGTAAGTGGGCGGAGCCGGTTTACGCTCGCCACGTTGCCAGCTAATGAGTTTCCTTCGGTTGATAACGGTGAAAACAACATCGAATTCGAGGTTGATGCCGCGACCCTGAAAAGCCTGATTGATTCGACTTCTTTTGCGATGGCGCAGCAGGATGTCCGTTATTATCTAAACGGTATGTTGTGGGAAGTAAGTGCTAACAAACTGCGCGCGGTTGCCACAGATGGGCATCGTATCGCGCTGTGTGATGCTGAGTGCGCGATCGAAGTGTCAGACTTGACGAAAGCCATTCTGCCACGAAAAGGAGTTATTGAGCTGTCGCGCTTGGTGGCCGACGAAGGAATTGTAAAGGTTGCAATGGGCTCAAACCATATTCGCGTCAATGGTACAGACTACTGTTTTACCTCAAAGTTGGTTGATGGTGCTTACCCTGATTATGATCGGGTGTTACCCAAGGGTGGCGATAAGCTGGTTACAGGAGATCGCGCAGAGCTTAAGCAGGCCTTTGGTCGCACGGCGATTCTATCCAATGAAAAATACCGCGGTGTTCGCATCATGTTGTCAAACGGCGCAATTAAAATGGTCGCCAACAATCCCGAGCAAGAAGAGGCTGAAGAAGAGGTAGGCGTCGACTATAGCGGGGAAGAGTTGGAAATTGGCTTCAACGTCAGTTATTTACTCGACGTGCTGAACGTGCTCAAAGGCGACAGTGTGCGGCTGACGCTCTCTGACTCAAACAGCAGCGCGCTGGTTGAAGATGCGGCCGACGGTTCGGCCGTCTACGTTGTTATGCCCATGCGACTATAAGGGATAGCTCTCACGCCTTTATAGTAGCCTGCGCCGCTACCGATGTTTCTCTCCCAGTTAGATATCTTTCAGGTTAGGAATCTGCAGACCGTTCGTGTCTGCTGTCACCCGCAAGCGAATATTATTTACGGCGCCAATGGTAGCGGTAAAACCAGCTTTCTTGAATCGATCTATATGCTCGGCCGTGGCCGTTCGTTTCGCCACCGCGATTTGCGAGTGGTGGTCAATAATCAGGCTGAAGAGTTAGTAGTGTCCGGACGGCTCCACCGCCAGCCGGCTGGCACTCAGCACCAGATCGGCATCAGGCGCACCTCGAAAGGGCAGTTCGAAGCGCGCTTGGATGGTAAGTCGCTACAATCTGCGGTGCAACTGGTCTCCGAGCTTCCCTTGCAGCTAATTGACGCCCATAGCTTTATGCTTTTGGAGGGTGGAACGCTACAGCGGCGGCAGTTTATCGACTGGGGCGTGTTCCACGTGGAACATGGTTACACAGATGTCTGGCGCCGGTTTCAAAAAACGCTAAAACAGCGCAATCAATTGCTGCGTCATGGTAGAATAGACAGCGATTTATTGAATACCTGGACCGCCGAGCTTGCTCCGCTTTGCGAGGTGATTACCGAGTTCAGGCGGGGCTATCTTGATGGCTTGGCAGATCACTTGAGTCGTGCGATAAGCGCTTTTGATGGTTTGGGTGAGGTCTCGCTTGAATACTATTGTGGTTGGGATGATAGCTTGTCGCTAGATGAGGTGTTCAGCCGTGATCGGGTGAGAGACATTGCCACTAAAACCACCAATCACGGCGCTCACCGAGCGGATATAAAGATAAAGGTAGATGGCCGGCCTGCGGCGGATCATCTGTCCAGGGGCCAGGTAAAGCTTCTGGTTTATGCGCTTAAATTGGCGCAGGCTGGGCATTATCGCGATCAATCCGGTGATTCCTGCCTGTTCTTGCTGGATGATCTGCCTGCAGAGCTTGATTACCAGCATCGAGGCCAGGTGATTACGTATTTGAATAAATTAGGCTGCCAGTACTTCATTACAGGTGTTGATAGACGAGATTTTGAGGCTTTGGTGGAGGCTGTGCCGCACGCGATGTTCCACATGGAACATGGCGTGGCTTCAGCTGAGCAGGTTTGATAGATAGTTGCATTAAACGCGGAATAAAAACGGGAAGTAGAGGGCTTATGACTGACGAACAGAACTACGATTCTTCGAGTATTAAGGTACTTAAGGGCCTTGATGCGGTGCGCAAGCGCCCGGGTATGTATATTGGTGACACCGATGATGGCACTGGCTTGCATCATATGGTCTTTGAGGTGGTCGATAACTCTATCGATGAAGCGCTGGCAGGCCACTGTTCCGAGATTCGAATTGTTATCCATCCTGATGAGTCGATTAGTGTTTCGGATAATGGCCGCGGTATTCCGACAGAGATGCACGAGGAGGGTGTGTCAGCAGCCGAAGTGATTATGACCGTCCTCCATGCTGGCGGTAAATTCGATGACAACTCCTATAAGGTCTCCGGTGGGTTGCACGGGGTGGGCGTTTCAGTGGTTAATGCGCTGTCAGCAGAGCTGCGGTTGACGATTCGTCGGCAGGGCAAAGTCCATGAGCAGACCTACTCTCACGGCGTACCTCAGGGGCCACTTAAAATTGTTGGTGACACCGAGGAGTCGGGCACACAGATTCATTTTAAGCCCTCGGTTGACACCTTCACTAACATTCAGTTTCACTTTGATATCCTGGCCAAGCGGCTACGCGAGCTTTCATTTTTGAATTCTGGTGTGCGCATCGTTCTGCATGATGAGCGCACTGGCAAAGAAGAGGTGTATGCCTATGAGGGTGGTTTGAGTGCCTTTGTAGACTTTCTTAACACCAATAAGACCACGGTTAATAAAATTATGCACTTCACCACTGAGCGTGAAGACGGAATTAGTGTTGAGGTGGCGCTACAGTGGAATGATGGTTTTCAGGAAAACATTCTCTGCTACACCAACAATATTCCCCAGCGAGATGGTGGTACGCACCTTGCGGGCTTCCGTTCGGCACTAACCCGCGGGCTAAACACCTACATTGAGAAAGAGGGCATCAACGGCAAAGCCAAGGTTGCCACTACTGGAGATGATGCGCGTGAAGGTCTGACGGCTATTGTTTAGGTTAAAGTGCCCGACCCCAAGTTTTCATCTCAAACCAAGGACAAGCTGGTGAGCTCCGAGGTTAAAACGGCTGTTGAGCAGGAGATGGGTGAAAAATTCAGCGACTTTTTGCTGGAATTCCCTCAAGACGCGCGTGCCGTGGTCAATAAAATGATCGATGCAGCACGTGCCCGTGAGGCAGCGCGAAAGGCTCGAGAGATGACTCGACGCAAAGGTGCGCTGGATATTGCTGGGTTGCCCGGCAAGCTAGCGGACTGTCAGGAGAAAGACCCGGCGCTATCAGAGCTCTACCTTGTGGAGGGTGACTCAGCGGGTGGTTCTGCCAAGCAGGGACGTGACCGCCGGACCCAGGCAATTCTGCCGCTGAAGGGCAAAATTCTTAATGTGGAGAAGGCGCGCTTCGATAAGATGCTCTCTAGTGCTGAGGTGGGCACGCTTATTACGGCGCTCGGCTGTGGTATTGGCACTGAGGAATTTAATCTCGAGAAGCTTCGTTATCACACGGTTGTCATCATGACTGACGCCGATGTCGACGGATCGCATATTCGAACTCTGTTGTTGACCTTTTTCTTTCGCCAGATGCGCGAACTAGTCGAGAATGGCCATATCTTTATTGCCCAGCCACCGCTTTACAAGGTCAGTCGCGGCAAGAGTGAGCAATACGTTAAAGACGATGATGCCCTTTTGGTCTACTTGACCTCAAAGGCGTTGGAGAACGCCAGCTTGCATGTCAATGCCAAGGCGCCGGGCATTCAGGGTACAGCCCTTGAGGCGCTGGTTAGTCAATTCCGTCATGTGATGGGTTTGGTTGAGCGGATGTCGCTTGTTTATCCTAAAGAGGTGCTCAAAGCGCTTGTTTACGCACCCAAGTTATCCGGCGAACTTCTTGAAAAAAGCGACGATCTTGATGTTTGGTGTAGCGATCTCCAGGAAAAACTCGAAAAATGTGACAGCGGAACGCACCGCTATAAAGTGCTCCAGAAAGAGAACACTGAGCGGCATATTTTCGAACCCAAAATTGAGATTACGGCCCATGGTATACCCCATTATCACCTGTTGAGTCGCGAATTTTTTGCGTCTAATGAATACAAGGCGATTGCTGGCCTTGGGGAAT
>Ga0115550_1003594_pt1 | contig 9986 bp, 10 predicted proteins | sample COGITO_mtgs_1005_FD_87177 | JGI IMG/M metagenome (GOLD analysis project Ga0115550, IMG submission 87177) | Pelagic marine microbial communities from North Sea - COGITO_mtgs_100511 | ecosystem: Environmental > Aquatic > Marine > Epipelagic | place: Germany:Helgoland, sampling site Kabeltonne... | reverse complement strand
GTGGAGACTCATCACTCCAACTTTTCTGCATTTTTCACTTACTCACCTAATATTTAATTGCTTGTGGATATACATCCTTGGTTCAAAAATTGAAATCGTTGATGGCAAAGGAATATTTTTAACTTTATTTTTGTTTGCAGGTCTTTTAAGCAATCTAGGCCAATACTTTTTAACTGGTGATTATTTGTTTGGAGGATTAAGTGGAGCCGTATATGGTCTTTTGGGCTATTGTTTTATATTGGACTTAGATCAACAAGGCCAAAGGTATGATTTGCCAAATGCTTTGTATATTTTTATGTTTATATGGCTATTGGTTGGTTTTACTGGCATCTTAAGTATTTTTGGCTTTGGTAATGTTGCAAATATAGCTCATTTAGTTGGTATGATAGCTGGGTTTATATTTGGTTTAATTACCAGATTTACTTTTAAGTTTTAGCCTAATGAAAAAAATTACCAAAGCCGTCCTTCCTGTTGCTGGTCTTGGAACGAGATTCTTGCCTGCAACTAAAGCGATTCCCAAAGAAATGCTTCCAATTATAGACAAGCCTCTAATTGAATATGCTGTAGAAGAAGCTGTTATGGCTGGTATAGAAGAAATAATTTTCATAACAAGTCACACCAAGCCATCTATCGAAAACCATTTTTCTCAAAATCTTGAGCTTGAAAAAAAATTACTGAATTCAGGAAATACTAATGCCTTAAAAAAAATAAATAGAGAGATATTTCAAAATGTTTCATTTACATATGTACGGCAAGAATCACAAAAAGGTTTGGGGCATGCAATTCTTCAGGCCAAAGACTTAATACAAGATGAATATTTTGCTATTTTGCTTGCTGATGATCTTATTTTTAATGATCCTTCCCCCACTCAGCAATTAATCAATGTTATGCAAGAGACAAATTCATCTGTAATAGGTTTAAATAATGTTCCAAAAGATAAAATTGGTAACTACGGAGTTGTTTCTTTTGCAAAATCATCCAAGCAAGAAAAACTCTTTCTTCTCGATGGAATTGTTGAAAAGCCACAATCAAACCCTCCTTCTGATATGGCCGTTTTTGGCAGATATATTTTATCTCATCACATCTTTGATTATTTGGAGAATTTAGATCCTGGAGTTGGTGATGAAATCCAGCTAACAGATGCAATCAAGTTAATGTTAAAAGATCATGATATCAATGGATATCTTTATGAAGGTATTAAATTTGATTGTGGATCCAAGGAGGGGTATGTGAAGGCAATTACTCATCTAGCATCTGATCTCCTAAATAAATGAAAGTCTTGCTCGCATTCTTTAGAATGTTGCCTCCAGAGCTTGCGCACTCAATTGCACTTTATTCGTTACAATATTTATACAGATTTAAATTAATTGGTATATTTTTTCCATATAGATTATCTGATTCTCCTTACCATTTTAAAGGTCTTCAGTTTAAAAATAGACTCGGCATAGCAGCAGGATTGGATAAAAATGGTGATTTTATTAATTCATTGGGAGCTTTGGGTTTTGGTTTTATTGAGGTTGGAACTATTACTCCTAAAGCACAGCCCGGCAATCCAAAGCCAAGAATATTTCGTTTTACAGATCAGGAAGCAATTGTAAATAGATTAGGTTTTAATAACAAAGGAGTGGATTATTTAGTAGAGAAGGTTAAAGCTAGAAAATATAATGGAGTTTTGGGAATTAATATAGGAGCCAACAAAGATTCCATTGGTCAAAAGAGGATAGATGATTATATTGAGTGCTTCCAGAAGGTTGCTTCTTTTGCTGATTACATTACTGTAAATATTTCTTCACCAAATACTCCAGGGTTGAGGGCGCTTCATTCCAAAGAAAATTTCTTACCACTATTTCAAGCTATTAATAATGTTAGGGCAGAAGAACATTTTACTAATCCTATTTTTGTAAAACTATCTCCAGACGAAGACTTGGAAACAATTTCTGAAATCACCAAAGCCATTAAAGAATTTAATTTTGACGGAGTGATTGCATCTAATACAACAATAGATAAGAGCAATTTAATATTATCCTCAAAAGCTGAACTTTCCGGGGGTTTATCAGGCAAGCCTTTGCTTCAAAAATCAAATGAGCTTCTTGATTTAGTACATTTAAAAGAGCCCGAACTTTTAAAAATAGGAGTTGGTGGAGTTCATGATAAAGAAAGTTTTGATATGAAATTAGAAAAAGGAGCTTCTTTGGTGCAAATCTATACTAGTTTTATTTATCATGGCCCAGTAATTATTAAAAAATTGTTGAGCTAGAATTTTTGATGGAATCCTTAATCTCTGTTTTCATAATTCTTTTTTTAATTGGCGCAATAAGCTTTTTAAAGCCTTCAAAGAAAATGAAAGCTCTTAGTCAGATTAGAATGTTGGCTGCAAAAGAGGGTTTTAAGATTGGCTCCACAAATGAATTAAGAAAAAAATTTAAAAATTGGAATCCTCAAGTTGCCATATATCAAATTAAAAATTTATCAGAATATAAAAATTTGCATTATATAAAACGAGAAAATGATCTTGAGCTGTATCATCCAATTTCAGTTAAATATGAAAAAAACTTTGAAATAATTGATGAAAAAATATCTCAATTACCATCTTCTATACTTGAAATTATTTTTTATCAGTCCAATATAGCAATCGTCTGGAATGAAATGCTTGGTATTGAAGAGCTTCTAAGAATTAAGGAAGCTATATTTAAAATATGAACTCTTAAAATTATTTTATCAATTTATGTCAAAAACTCTTGTTATAGTCGAATCGCCCGCTAAAGCTAAGACTATTTCTAAATATCTAGGATCAGAATACATAGTTAAATCCAGTGTTGGCCATATCAGAGACCTTCCCAAGGGGAAGTCTAAAAAACCATCTCAGAGGAACACCATTCCTAAAGATCTTCCAGAAGATGAAAAAAGAAGATTAAAAAAGATCAATGAGCGTAAGCGACTCATTAGAAGAATGGGAGTCGATCCTGATAATGGATGGGCTGCAAATTATGAAATCATTCCTGAAAAAGAAAAAGTTATAAAAGAATTAAAAACAGCTGCAAAATCTGTAGAATCAATTTTTCTTGCAACTGACCTTGATAGAGAAGGTGAGGCAATAGCTTGGCATCTTAAAGAGGCCCTGGGCGCAGACAAATTTAATTATTCCAGAGTTAGATTTAATCAAATTACCAAAGACGCAATTTTAGAATCTTTTCAAGATCCCAAAGAGATAGATGAAAGTCTTGTGGAGGCTCAGCAAGCAAGAAGATTTCTTGATAGGGTTGTTGGCTTTGAATTGTCCCCGCTTTTATGGACAAAAATCGCCCGTAATTTATCAGCTGGAAGAGTTCAATCTGTAGCATTAAGGCTATTGGTGGAAAGAGAGCATAGCATTCAAAAGTTTAAGCCAGATGAGTTTTGGGAGATTTCATTTAATGCCGAGAATGATAAAAATGCTGCCATTGAATTTAATCTCAATAGAAGAAAATCTGATCCATTGTTGCAAGCCACGGAGGCTAAAAAAATTGAGGAGCTTATTAAATCTTCAGATTTGCTTGTAAGCGAGGTCACTCAAAAGCCAGTTAAATCAAAACCGAAACCCCCATTTATTACATCTACATTGCAACAAGCAGCAAGCACAAAACTAGGGTTCAATGTAAAAAGAACCATGAGAACAGCGCAAAAGCTTTATGAAAATGGCCTTATCACATACATGCGAACTGATGCACCTGCTTTATCACCCGAATCAATTGCAGATGCAAGAATGTATATTCAAACCAACCTTGGGGACAAGTACATTACAAATGCTCCAAGAATATATTCCTCCAGCGAAAATGCCCAAGAAGCTCATGAGGCAATAAGACCTACGAATGCATCAACCAAATCTGAGGGTTTAATCTCTTCCTCGGATGAAGAAAAAAGATTGTATGAATTAATTTGGCAACAATTTATTGGATCACAGTTACCAGATGCAGAATATTTAGCAACTAATGCAAAAATTCAATTAGAAGAATATATTTTTTCGGCAACCGGAAGAGAAGTTATTTTTGATGGCTTTACAAGAATTGTTAAGACAAAATCTGATGATCAAGATGCCAATATTTTACCTCCCCTTGAAGTCAATCAAACATTAACTCTAAAAGACCTAGAAAATAAACAAAAGTACACCAAGCCCCCAGCAAGGTTTTCGGAAGCTGCATTAGTAAAAGAATTGGAAAAGAGGGGAATTGGAAGGCCTTCAACATATGCGAATATTATTTCTACGATACAAGATCGTGGTTATGTTGAAATTCAAAATAGAAGATTCTTTGTTAAAAAAATAGGGATGATTGTGACAGACAGGTTGGTCAGCAGCTTTGATGACATAATGGATTATAGCTTTACTGCTAATTTTGAAAATGAATTAGATAGAATTGCAAATGGTGAATTAAATTGGAAAGAAGTTTTGAATTCATATTATTCAGCTTTTCAAGACGACCTTATATCTGCAATGGACGAAGATAATGGAATGGTGCCTAACCTTCCCACGAAGACAAATATCAATTGTCCAGAATGTAAAAAAAATAATCTAACTATAAGAAATGCTAGTAATGGAGTTTTTCTTGGATGTGCCGGTTATAGCCTGCCAGGTGATGATCAATGCAAAAAAACCTTGAACCTCATTTCAGGCGATGAAGCAGTTAGCGTTGATGATCAAGAGGAAGCAGAGCATTTGGTTGCAAAACGCCGTTGTCCTAAATGTGATATGAGCATGGACAATTATCTTTTGGATGAAAATCATAAATTGCATGTTTGTTCAAATAATCCTGATTGTGATGGGTTTGAAGTGGAAGAGGGCACATTTAAAATTAAAGGATACGATGGCCCAACACTTTCTTGTCATAAGTGCGGATCTGAGATGCAACTTAAAACAGGTAGATTTGGTAAATATTTTGGCTGCATGAATGATAATTGCGGTGCAACCAGAGCCTTGCAAAGAAATGGAGAGCCTAAACCTATAGTTATGGAGCCAATTACCACAGATATTCCTTGCATGAAGTTCGAAGACAATTATTTACTGAGAGATAGCATGAAGGGGTTGTTTTTAGCAGCTAGCAAATATCCGAAGAACAGAGAAACACGCGCACCATCTGTTGAAGAGTTTAATAAAGTAGTTACCGAAGAAACATTACTTGATGCCTGCAAATATCTTGAAGATCAAGGCAAGCATACTCATCTCTTGAATGCTCCCAAACATGATATTGATGGAAATCCTTATATTATTAGATATAACAAAGTTGAGGACACGCATTATCTTGCCTCCGAAAAAGATGGTAAAAAAACTGGAAATACTGCTTCCCATAATGGAGATAAGTGGGTTGAAGTTTCCAAGTAATTTTTCCTTGATTAATCTTAATTAGTTCCCATATAAATAATGAACCCTTTCATTTATTACATGAAGGATGTTAAAGTTTAAGAATAAAAAATATGTCTAATTATCTAGAACTAACTCAACTTCCTGACGGCACCATCGTCCTTAGAAGATCCGATGATCATGAAAATCCGATAGTTAAAATTGAGTTCTCAGGTGAATCCAAGGAATTTTTAAATGGAACTGAACTTACTGTTGCCAAAGAAATGATTCGAGCTGGCATAGAAAGTGTTAGTGGCAATTCAATTGATTTTGATGATTTTTTTGATAGTGAGAAAAATAGCCTGAGAAAAAAACCAGTAGTTCTTCATTAGTGAGTTCTAATTAGGCCCACGCTCTTGCCCTCAACAAATGCTTCTTGTTCCCTTAGATCCACTTTAATTGTTGAGAAATCTTTATTTGCTGGAATTAACTCAAGATTGTGATCAGCTTTTTTGAAATATTTTAAAGTTACTTCATCTTCTAGCCTCACCACAACTAGATCACCATTTTTGACATCAGTTGTTTTTTTAATTGCCACCAAATCATCTTCATGAATGCCAGCTTCAATCATGCTCAGGCCCTTAACTTTCAAAAAATAGTCAAAAGTATCGGAAAACATATTTGGATCGCATGGAATTCTTTTTTCTATATTTTCCTCAGCAAGCGTAGGAGAGCCTGCAGCAACCAATCCAATAACGGGCATTTGATCTCCAATTTGTTCAAAAGATTGTTGGCTTTTCACAATAGAGATACCTCTTGAAGATCCACTTTGAATTGAGATGTAGCCTTTCTTTTCAAGGGCTCTTAGATGCATTTCAGCCGCATTAGGCGATTTAAAGCCTAACTCTTTACATATTTCAGCTCGAGTTGGTGGAAAACCAGTTTTATTAAGATAAACTTCAACACAAGCTAAAACTTTTGATTGTTGTTTTGTTAATTCTTTCATATTATTTATTATACTGTATATTTTTACAGTATATAAATTTTAATATATAACTGCAACCCTCTGAAAAATATGAACTCAAAATTGGTAATTGGAATTTCATCGAGAGCACTTTTTGACTTAAGTCAAAGTCATCAGATTTTTGAAAAAAATGGCATTGAGGCCTATCGCGATCATCAAATTCAAAATGAGAATGAAATTCTTGATCCAGGCGAGGCTTTTAATCTCGTGACTAAAATTCTGAAAATTAATGAGCTTTATGAGACAGCAGATAGGATTGAAGTAATTCTGTTATCAAGAAATACAGCCGATACTGGCCTTAGAGTATTTAATTCAATTGAAGCTCATAAACTAAATATAACTCGTGCGGTTTTTTGTGGTGGAGAGAGTCCATATAAATATGTAAAGGCATTTGGAGTAGATTTATTTTTGTCTAGTAGCAAAGATGACGTCAAGATGGCCATTGAAAATAATGTTCCGTCTGCAAGAATTATTCCCTCAAAAACAAAGAAAAAAGTTAAAGGCGGTGATCTCCTTAAGATAGCTTTTGATGGAGATTCAGTTATTTTTTCTGATGAATCTGAGAAAGTTTTTGAAGAAGAGGGCCTTAAAGCGTTCTTAGATAACGAGCGCAAGAAAAAATCAATGCTAAAGGCTGGGCCATTCAAGTCATTTTTAGTCGAGCTGAATAAACTTCAATCCGAACTAGATTCCGGAGCTAACCCAATTAGAACAGCGCTTGTCACTGCAAGATCAGCTCCATCTCACAAACGAGTTATTAAGACGCTTAGGAAATGGGGGGTTAGGATTGACGAGTCTCTTTTTTTAGGAGGTATGAATAAGTCAGAATTTTTAAAATCATTTGAAGCAGATATCTTCTTTGATGATCAGCAACAAAATATTACAGATGCATCTGCCAAAGTTACTTCAGCTCATGTACCATTCGGCATTAAAAATAAAAATTAATCATGGATATAGTTTGTTTTGACATGGAAGGCACCCTCACTCCTGAGATATGGGAACAGGTTGCTATAGATTCGGGCATCTCTGAGTTAAGCAAAACTACTAGAGACATACCATCATACTCAGATCTCATGGACTACAGAATTGAAATCATGAATCAGCACAATCTAAAGCTTGCTGACATAATCAATGCAACAAAGAAATTAGATTTACTTGATGGAGCTCTAGATTTCTTGAATCAGGTAAGGCAAGAATTTCAAGTGGTTATTTTGTCTGATACTTTTCATGAGATTGCATATCCATTAATGGAAAAGCTTGGTTATCCTCTTCTGCTTTGTCACACCCTTGATGTAGATGCTGAGGATAATATTCTTGGCTATAAATTAAGAGATCTACAGGCAAAAAAACAAGCCATCTTAGGATTTCAATCCATGGGTTACAGGTGCTTGGCTGCTGGAGATTCATTTAATGATTTGCAGATGTTTGAAGTTGCAGACCAGGGCTTCTTTATCAATGCGCCAGAGGCTATTGCTAATTCAATGCCTGACATACCTTCTTTTAATACATATCATGATCTATTAGACGCTTTAAAGAAATTTGATTAACAATTATGGATAATCCTTTTTCACTAAATAATTTTTCCAGACCGAAACTGGAGATGCCCGGAGATGAAAAAAAACTTTTGCTGCATAGTTGTTGTGCACCATGCGCTGGAGAGATTATGGAGGCTGTTGCAGCATCCGATATTCAGACAACCGTTTATTTTTATAATCCCAACATTCATCCACAAGAAGAATACGAGATTCGAAAAGATGAAAACAAACGATTTTGTGACAAGCTTGGATTTGATTTTGTAGATGCAGATTATGATAAAGAAAACTGGTTTGAGAGGATAAAGGGTCTAGAGAATGAACCTGAAAGGGGTAAAAGATGCACTCAATGTTTTGACATGAGATTTGAGAGGTCTGCTCTTTACGCTCATGAAAATGGTTTCAAGGTATATGGGACTACCCTTGGTATTTCTCGTTGGAAAAATATGGATCAAATCAATGAATCTGGCAATAGAGCTGCACAAAGATATGCAGATATTGATTATTGGGATTTTAATTGGCGAAAAAAAGGAGGCTCTTCCCGAATGATTGAAATTTCTAAGAGAGAAGAGTTTTATCAACAAGAATACTGTGGATGTGTCTACAGCTTAAGGGATACCAATAAATGGCGCCAAGAAAATAACAAAGATCGAATTATTAGAGGTATTAAATTCTACAATTAATTTGGGAATCATACCCTTGGCAAAGTACAATACAAACCAATGAATACTCCGGGGAAAAAATTCAGACAAGCCATAGCTGATAACAATCCTTTAATGGTTGTTGGTGCAGTCAATGCTTATTGTGCAAAAATGGCTGAAAATGCAGGTCATAAAGCACTTTATCTTTCTGGGGCTGGAGTTGCAAATGCATCTTTTGGATTGCCTGATTTAGCTATCACAACATTAAATGATGTTGCCGAAGACTCAAGAAGAATCACCCAAGCAACAAGCCTACCCCTTTTAATCGACATTGATACTGGCTTTGGGGGCGCATTTAGTATCAGCAGAACCATAAAAGAAATGATTGCCGCAGATGTTGCTGCTGTTCATATTGAAGATCAAGTTACTCAGAAAAGATGTGGCCACAGACCAAATAAAAGTCTTGTTGATAAGATTGAAATGAGTGATCGAATTAAAGCGGCTGTTGATGGCCGAACAGATGAAAGTTTTTTTATCATGGCAAGAACAGATTCTTATGCAACTGAGGGAATGGAGGGCGCGATTGACCGATGTAAGGAATATATTGAAGCTGGAGCAGATGGATTATTTTTAGAGGCAGTATCTAGCTTGGAGGATTACAAGCTATTAAAAGATGCATTAGAAGTTCCAGTTTTAGCAAATATTACCGAGTTTGGGAAAACACCTCTTTTTACTGCGAAGGAGCTTGCATCAGTTGGAGTTGATATAATGCTATTTCCATTATCGGCTTTTAGAGCAATGAATAAAGCTGCAGAGTCTGTTTATCAAGATATTGCTGAAAATGGATCACAAGCAAATTCAGTTGAGATGATGCAGACAAGAGATGAACTGTATGAGTATTTAAACTATCATTCATTTGAGCAAAAATTAGATGAATTATTTAAAAGGAAGGAGAATAAGTAAATGGTTAAGAAGTTAGAAGGTGCTGGACTTCGTGGTCAAGTTGCGGGTGAAACATCACTTTGCACTGTTGGCCAAGAAGAAGGTTTGGCTTACAGGGGACATAAAATTGAAACATTGGCTGAAAAAGGTACATTTGAGGAAGTTGCTTACCTTCTTCTGTATGGCAAATTACCCAATACATCAGAATTATCAGATTACAAATCCTTATTAAAAAGTTTAAGAGATCTTCCTGATTCATTGAAGAAGGTTCTTAGAGAAATACCAGCATCGGCTCATCCAATGGCAGTCATGGCAACTGGATGCTCTATGTTAGGAAACCTAGAGCCTGAAGAGTCAATGGATGCACAAATGGATTCTATCAATCGAATGGTTGCAACCATGCCCTCAATTGTTACCTATTGGTATAAATTTTCTCATGATGGTGAAGATATTAGTCTTGTTAATGATGAAGAAACAATGGCAGGTCATTTCTTACATATCCTTCATGGCAAGACTCCGTCAGATCTTCATAGACG
>Ga0115550_1003587_pt1 | contig 9993 bp, 7 predicted proteins | sample COGITO_mtgs_1005_FD_87177 | JGI IMG/M metagenome (GOLD analysis project Ga0115550, IMG submission 87177) | Pelagic marine microbial communities from North Sea - COGITO_mtgs_100511 | ecosystem: Environmental > Aquatic > Marine > Epipelagic | place: Germany:Helgoland, sampling site Kabeltonne, North... | reverse complement strand
TCAATAAGAGTAAAACCTTTATTTTTAATTTTTTTCATTAAATCCTCATTTGTGTTTAATATTCTTATATTATGGAGACTATCTTTAAAAAGGTCAATAAATTTTATTAAACCTAATTACTAACAATTAACCAATTATTGCCCCTACATTAAATATAGGCGCATACATAGCTAACATTAGACCCCCAATAGTGATACCCATAAATACGATCATTATGGGCTCAATTAAGCTTGCAAGATTTGCAACTGCTACATCAAACTCTTCCTCATAATAAAGTGCGACTGAACCAAACATTTCATCCAAGCTACCTGTTTGTTCACCAACTGAGATTAGCTGACTAAAAGTTGGAGGAAATATTTTTTCTTTGTTAAATAAATCAGCTAAAGTTTCTCCTGAAAAAACTCCCTTCTTAATTCTTTCTAATGCCTCAACAACAATTACATTGTCAGTTACTGATTTTGCAATATCTATACTCTCAATTAAATCAACCCCTGCTTGGTTAAGGTTTCCTAAAACTAAAGATACTTTTGCTAAAATTGATTTTCTTATTAAATTTCCGAAAATTGGAAGCTTCATCATAATACGATGCCAATTTTTTCTTACTTCATAATTTTTTTTAATTAAAAATTTAAAACCAATTACAAAAGATATAATAAACATAAGTAAAAAAAATCCACCAGAAGAACGAACAAATTCACTCATAGACATAATAACAGCTGTTGGCGTTGGTAGGTCATCTGCCATACCCATGCCTTCATACATATTTACAAAAGTTGGTACAACGTTCATTAACATAAAAACTGTAACTAAAATTGCAACTGAAAATAAAACACCTGGATAAAATAAAGCACTTTTGATTTGAGATTTAATTTTTTCTCTTTTTTCAAGATTGGTGACTATTTTTTGTAAAAAAGTGTCAAGCTTACCACTGGCCTCCCCAGCTTTGATTAAATTAACAACAACTGTATCAAAAATCTTTGAGTGTTTTTCAAAACATTTTGACAGTGCATTTCCAGACTCTAAGTCTTTTTTAATAGTTGAAATAACTTTTTTCATAGGAGGTCTTGATGTTTGACCCTCTAACATATCAAGAGTATTTAAAACAGGCAGTCCAGCTCTAAGCATGGTTGCAAACTGCTTACAAAAAATTAAAATCTCTTGTGGTTTTATTCCAGTGCCAAAACTAAAAGATGTTTTTTCTTTTTTGCTAACTTCTTTTTTCTTTTTAGTTTCTTTTAATTTTGTGATAATAACTTTTTTGTCTTTAAGTTTATGAGCAGCCTCTGCATTATTTAGGGCTTCAATTTCTCCCTCTACATATTTGCCGAGAGCTATTCCTTTATATTCAAAATTTAACATTAGTTAGATTGTAATACTCTTTCATATTCTGCAAATGAAAGATCACCACTTAATAACATTTCTTGCCCCATATCTTGCATGGTCCTAAAGCCATTTTTTTTGGCTATCGCATTTAATTCATTTTGTTGAAGGTTTGATAAAATCCCTGCTTTTAATTCATTTTCAATTTCAAGAATTTCATAAATTCCCATTCTTCCCTTGTACCCTGAGCCACTACATTCAGCACAGCCACCACCTTTATAAATTTTAGCTCTTGCAGATTGTTCGGGTAAAAATCCAATTGAATTTAATAGTTTTGGAGTAATATTTTCGTCAATTACACGGCAATCTAAGCAGGTTTTTCGGGCTAAACGTTGTGCCATAATAAGCGTTAAAGCTGCAGATATTAAATAGTTTGGCGTTCCCATATTTAATAAACGAGTTATAGAACTTGGGGCATCATTAGTGTGAAGTGTGCTAAATACTAAGTGGCCAGTTAAAGCAGCTTTCAATGCAATATCTACTGTAGCTTTGTCCCTGATCTCTCCAACCAAAATCACCTCTGGGTCTTGACGCAAGAAAGATCTTAGTGCCTCCTCAAAAGTGTAACCAATTGCCTCCTTAACTTGTACCTGGCCAATTCCTTCCATTTCATATTCAACAGGATCCTCTGCTGTTAAAATGTTCATACCTGGCTTATTAATATGTTTTAAAACACTATAAAGAGTTGTTGTTTTACCACTACCTGTTGGACCAGTAACAAGCACCATCCCTTGAGGTGATGAAATAGCTTTAGTTAATTTTTCTAAATCTTTAGCTTCAAATCCAAGGTCAGCCAAAGCTTTGTCTCCTGCATCTTTATTTAATATACGCATTACAACACGTTCTTTATTTTTTGTTGGTAAAACCGAAACCCTTAAATCAATTTCTTTTGTATCGGATTTAAATGTTGAGGCACCATCTTGAGGAACTCTTCGTTCTGCTATATCTAATTTACTAATTATTTTAATTCTTGCAATAACCGCATCATAGTTTTCATGTAAAAACTTTGAATATTTATCCATCACTTTTAAAATGCCATCTACTCTAAATCTTGTTTGTGCACTATCTCTAAAAGATTCTATATGAATATCACTTGCTCCCAAATTGATCGCTTCAGTAATTAGTTTATTTCCAAAAACAATTACTTCTGAGCCAACCTCAACTAATTCATCATCAGTTTTTTCAAGCTTTTCAACTTTTACATTTGCATCAGATATTTTTTGTGTTTCACTTTTCGTAAATCTTTCAATAAAAGAATTTAAATTACTTATGGATGCAGCATATAATTCTGGCTCCATCTTTGTCATTGTTTTTAAATTTTTCATCAAACTTAATTTTGATGCATCTGCTATTGCAATTTTTAAAACTCCACCACCCATTTGAAATGGAACAAGTGAATTATCTTGAATATATCTCATATCAATAATTTTTTTAATTTTTGGATCAATTACAGTTTTTTTTAAATCTATAATATCCATAGAATAACTTGTTGATAAAATTTTTACTATCTTGTCTTCATCAGTAAAATTTAATTCAAAAGCAGTTTCTAATTTTGTTTTACCTATTTCTTGGCTGGTGGCATTAATCTTAGACATTTGCTCAGTTGAAATGGATGAGCTCTCCATTAACATATTTAAAATGTTTTGTTCACTAGTGGCATCTAATTTAGTTTTGCTCATCTTACTCAATCACTCTAGGTGCAATAAAAATTAATAACTCCACTAATTCATCACTATTATTTTTACTTTTAAACAGATTGCCAATAACAGGTACTTTGCTTACCCCGGGAGTTTTGCTATCTGTATTATTTGTGGTGTTTTTTTTAATGCCCCCAATTACAACTATATCACCATCACTAACTAAAAGTTTTGTGACAATTGAATTAGTTTTAATTCCTGGTTCGTCAGATCCAGCAACTGTTACCGGAGAATCATTATTTACTTGAATATCTAATAATACATTTCCATCCCCTATAATACTAGGAGTAACTGTTAATGATAATGCAGCTTCTTTGAATTCAGTAGTTGTTGTTCCATCTGCTGTTGTTTGGTAAGCAATCTGTGTTCCTTGGGTAATTGTTGCTTCCTGATTATTTAACGTAAACACACTTGGTTGAGATAGTGTTTTACTTAAACCTAAAGATTCTAAAGCTTCAATTTCAACCTTAAGAGCACGCGCTCCAATTTGTTTAAGTATTCCTATTCCACTTGTCCCAGAAATTCCTTGATTTGAAATGGTTCCTGCCGCAGACCCTAAAGCTATATCTCCTGCGGTTGTTGCTGCATTTCCTCCAGATGTCATTCCTGAAATAGTAGTTGTTCCCTTAACACCTCTTTCACTTACACTCATCGCTCCAACTCTAGCTCCTAATGCCTTTGCAAAAGTAGAAGTTGCATCAATTATAAATGCTTCAATTAAAACTTGTTTAGTTTTTACATCTATCTCTCTGATAACTGCATCGATAGTATCAAGGTCTGGTTCGTGGCCTCTAACAATTATTGATCTAGTAGTATTCTCTACTGTAATTGAAAGATTAGACATAGTGTTAGTGCCCTCTGCACCTTGTGTTGCAAATAAAGCCTCCAACGTGGTTTTAGCCTGTGTGGGACTAATATAATACAATCTAAATATTTCAGCTAAGATCGGCTCAACAGACTCTTCTAATTGAATTTTTTTCTTTAACACTTCCGCCCTTGCAGATTTTGCAGTTTCTTGTGCGGTTAATTTTCAGGAGTATGAACTCTTATAATTCCATTGTTAGTATCAACATCAGCTACTAATGTTTTCATATCTAACAAAGTTTGAAATGCAACATCCCAACCCACATTATCAATTTTAGCATTTACTGTACCACTTACTTCATCTCCTACTAAAATATTTATATCCGCTATATCCGCCATCAATGACATCACATATTTAAAATCTAGCCCTTGAAAATTGATATCAATCATTTGTTTAAGATTGGTGTATTCATCTGAAATATAAACGTAATTTTTAACATTTTCAGTTGTTATTGTTTTACGTTTATCTTCTCTTGGTATGCTTGTGTCATAAGGCTTAGGACCATCAATAATTTTTTTGTCCATGTCCTCACGACCTTCAACAATAATTTTAGCTGTATCGATTAAGGGTTTATCACCGTGAACTGATTTAGGATTTTTGCCTGTTGTTGCACAGGACTGTAACAAAACAATAAATGATAGTGTTATTAAAATTTTAAAATATCTATTCACTTGTTACCCTTCACTCGGTTTAATTATATTGTCCATATAAACTTCAAAAAAATTGTTTTCTCCATCTTCAACAATTACTACGTCTGTATAAATATCTCTAATTGTTGTGGTATCTGTGATGGCTTGATTTTCCTCATACTTATAAGCCCCTCCATCAGCAGCTGAAAAAACTGCTATTTTATTGTTTGCACCAATAATTGTTCCGACCAATCTCATATTATTTAAAAGCCCATTATTTGAGCTTAACTGAGTATCTGTTTCACTTACCTGGTTTGTGGAGCCAACTCCTCCTGCAAAAGGATCAATTGCTGGCAACTCCTCATCATCTATAGAAGAATGTTCATCTGCTTTTAAACTTATCATTTGAAATTGACAAAGCATAATTGTCATTAAAAAGATTAATATTTTTTTATTATTTATATTCATTTGGTAACCCCACAATTGAAATAGTGCCTTTTGATAAAATTTGTCCTTGAATTTCAGCTATCGTTGTAATTTCCTCCTTATCAAAATTAATAACTTTTTGAGATTTTGATAATGCCCTTCTAAACTTAAGATAACTTAAAAAATTTCCTTGAATTTCGTACTCAACAGGAATTGTATAATACATTACATTTTGGCCATCTTGATTTTCTGTTGTTTGTTCTGTGCTTTGACCCTGTACTCCAGCAACACCCTTGGGGTTCCCTTTTTTAAGATTAGTTATTGATAAACCATTAATCAATGCAAATTTACTTATGTTTTGGTAAAGGTCTTCAACTTCTTTTTTGCTGTGAAAAAGTTTACTATTTTTAGCATAGTCAGGCTCTAATGCTTTAACAGCTGCTGTTAAAGTACCAATATTATTTTTAAATTCTTCAATCTTAATTTTATTTTCGTTCATCAAGCTAATCTGCTCTTTTTGTTGATTTACTACTGGAGACACAAAAGCATAATAACCTATTAAGAAAATTAATATAGCAACAAAACTAACACCAAATTTAATTAGTGTTTTTTTATCAGCCAAAGCACCACTTTTAAGCTTTGTAATTATATCATTTAGATCTAAATCTTTTAAACTTGCTAAATCCATTATATCAATTTCAATTTACAATTAATTGTAAATCCCTTTTTATTATTATTTCCTGATGCTTGGTCCCCAGTTTTATTTTTCATTGCAGCTAAAGATGCCTGTTCAATTAATGATTTTGCATTTAAATTTGAAATAAAATTCAAAATATCTTGATCTGAAAAAGCAACCCCTTCTATAATCAAACTATCTTTTCCATCGAAAGTCATTTTCGTAAATTGTACTCTTTGAGGAACACTTCTCGTAACTTGTGCTAATGATCTGTAAGATCTTGCCTGATTTGAATTAACTAATTTTCCAAGATCTAATGCTCGCTGCATTTCTTTTCTTTTTTTTGCTAATTTTGAAAATTGAATATTATTTTTATCAAATTCTAATTGCACTTGGTCAAATTCTAATAATTTGTCTTTATTGTTACTAATTTGAAAGAATGAAAAGACCGTTAATATCAAGTAAATACCTACAATTGTACCTACGGCACCCTTAAAAGCAAAACCTGATAAGAATTTTAGTTTATTTTGCTGACGGACAGCATCTCTATTAGGTAATAAGTTAATATTCTTAACAGCAGTTACAAATTTGTAATAACCAAATACATCCAATTTTCTGTAAGCTAAACCAAGTACTGAAGATAATGGTGAATTGTTATCACCAGCTATTTTTTCACTATTATATGAGGGTATGCTTATACTTTGCAGGGGATCAAAATTAATAAAGCCTGTTGTTGGTAAATTCTTTTTAAATGCTGGAAGTATAAATGAAATATTTTTTAAGCTGGAGACTACTTGAATAGATGTAATTTTATTTTCATATTTACTTTCATAGTCAGTTATCGCTTGTTTAACTTGCATCGCATATCTTCTAATAACTGCGTCTGCCTCAGTTGAAAGTTGTTCACTTTTTATATCTTTAATATGTTCTTTTTCTTGAGGTCTTAAAAATATATCAGTAATTACAGGAATATTATTATGAATAATCATAATATAATTTTCATCAATTCCTAATTCTAAAATAGCTGAATTTCCTTTATCTGTAATAGATTTAAATTTTGTATTATCATGTGCATTCTTTAAGGTAAAACAACGAACATCCATAATAACTGGATTAAGTCCAGCTTTTTTAGCAATAGATGAATAAGCATTTACGTCGGCCAGTTTTGAAGCAACAAATAAAATTTCCATTGTATTAGTTTTAGAATTTCTATTTATAATTTGATGAAAAATTGAATAATCATTTAAGTTATCTGTAAGCTGAACAAGGTTTTCCCAAAGTGAATCTGTTTCAATTGCTTTTTGGAATTCTTCATCTGTCATTAGTGGGCTGGTAACTACTCTAATAATTGCACTTGTAACCGGAATGGATAATGCAATATTCTTTGAAGTAATTTTTGCATTAGCCATAGCTAATTCAATTTCTTCAGCTAAATAATCTTTGTGTTCTAAAATATTTTCACTAACTTTTTCTTGATCCAATATACGATAAGAAAATTTATCTAATATCCACTTTTCATCTTTGTCTTGAGAGACTTGAGCAACTCTAATAGCTTCTCTTGTCATATCCAAACCTGCTATTTCTTCACCTGCAACACTTAATTTACTAACTTTAGATTGAAAGAAGTTTTGAAAAACTTTTTTTATATTATTTGCTTTAGTTTTTAGATTTTTGTTATCTCCAGCTGCCCCTTCACTGGTTGAGTTATTACTTTTGGCTTTGGAGAATTTAAAATTTTTTAATTTATCCAACATACTTATTGTTACGCCTTTTGCAGGTTCCTGCATAGTCTCATTGGACATATCTGAACCAGCAACTGGGCTAACAGCTTCGTTATTTTCTTTAGTAATTGTTGGGGTAGGAGTAACTTCGTCAATTTTAGGATTTTTTTCTTGAATTTGTTCAATAACTTGCTCTTTGGCTAAAATATTCTCATTTTTTTCAAGTTGGAGATCATCAAACCACTTCTCCAATATTGGAATTGCTTCTTCAAGATTGGGTGTTCCTGATGAAGAGATCTTCTGTTTACCGTCAATATATAGTCTTCCGACCCAATTTTTGGATTTTAACTCACCTTTATACTTATCTTGTCTTACATATATATGTAAACGGCCATCTTTCTTGTGGATTACCTCGTGCTCACTCTTTTTATCAACTTTAGATTGTATTTCTTCTTTATTATCAACTATTTGTGCATCACTAGGAATATTTTCACCTTGAAGTTGATTTTCCTCAATAGTGCTTTCCTTTTCAGTATTTTCTTCCAACTGATTGTCTAAATTATTATTATCTTTTTCATCAATCATAATTTTATAAAAATAAGCTTTTTCTCTAACACAAAAAAACGAATCTCTAACACATCTCTAACACAAACTAACATATTGTATATAACTTAATCAAAATTTAGTGCTCAAAGTAGGCTATTTATTAAAAAAATGTAAAAATAGTCAATAAAATCAATGTTTTTTATATAAAATAAATAAAAAGTAATTTCTTTAAATAATTTTATTAAATTTTGTTTATTCTAACACAAAATAAATATTAAAATTGTGTTAGAGTTAGCTTATTTTATGATATATTTAAAAATATGAAAAATATCATATAAATCAACACTTTTAGTAATTTACCTAATTTGTGTTAGAGTAAATAGTATTTGTGTTAGACTTTTTTTATTTTAATAATTTTCTTTCCAACTTTCAAGCTGAACTGCTCCTGAAATTTCATCTGCATCAGATTTACCAGTAATTAGGTTATCTTTTGCTGTAAATCCATCAATATTACCTTTAGCTTCTCCAGCTAGACCAATATATAGGTTATCACCCTGTTTTACAACTTTTGAGAGCACTCCTTTACCCATATTCACATTAAGTAATGAATTACCACACTTTGTATCATAGGCAGTGAAATAAGCATTACCTATCCCACATCTGTTGTTTGTAGCACTTGGCTCGTATAACGGGAAATATACCCTATCTCTATCAACTGTTGGTTCAGCAGTTAATTTTTTTGCGTTATTAAGGTTAACATACCAGCCTAAATCAGTCCCAGATGGACATGTAGGTGCTGTTTTACACATTGAAACATTACCGGTTGGATTAACCTCTACAAAATTTGGAAAGTTCACATCTTTTATACCATAAATTCTATTTTGTATCTGACTTGATTGTGCTTGAAGCTTTTGGGTGTTTCCAGTTCCAAAATATAACCATAAATTGTTATCACTGTTAATTGTAACCTCTGGCCTTGTAAAAATATTTCTTCCATTTGCAGAAGTAGCTTCAGCTGTAAACAAAGTAGTTTGATGTATTTCTTTATCTGATGCATCGGAACGTATAATTGAATTATAGGTAGAGCTATTTTGATCAGTATCCATAACAAAGTCCTCTGTTAAATCAATTTTAGTTATTTTACCCTCTAAGTCCGTTGCATAAATTAATGCTCCATTATAATTTGCTTTATTAGTACCATCTGCGGTAATGACACTTAAATCTGCAGGCAATGAATTAGCTATATCAGAAGCAGCCTCATCTTTTATATCAATTACTTTTAATACTTTTCCTTCATTTTCTAAATCTATTACAAATACAGCAGAGCCAACATTAGGATTAACGCCACCATTGTATCCTCCACCAAACACTGCTACCCATCTATCCTTACCATCAACTTTAATTCTAATAATTCTTGGAGTTGACCAGGTTTCTCCTAACTTTCTATAATCATATTCTGGAGTAATATTTCCACCTACATAACCAAATTCAAATTTACTCGCATTGACATCCCAATGTTCAACAAATTTATTAGTTTCATCATTGTTAAAAGCAAATAAATGAGTGGGACTATTTGGATCTGTGACATCGAGTGCAAACATACCTTTTCCTCCTGCACCAAGCCCACTTAAAAGAATTGTTCGCCATCTTGGATTATCTTTGCCGTCATTTGGAGTATCATCAAAATAAATATCTTTAGCGACTGGAGAACCATCTATACCATAAATAGCATTTGTCGAATTAGCCTTGCTAGATGGGATTTTTTCGAGGACACCTAAAACATTTGGTGGAATATATCCCCACAACTCTTCGCCATCTGATGCTTTAAATGCATGAAGGATACCATTATTGGCTCCTGCATAAATAATTTCTGCTCTATTAGCACATGGTCCCCCACAAGTTGCTCCACTTTTAAAATTATTATAATTATTCTGCAGTCTATAATATGAGTCTTTTTTTTGAAAATTAGATGTATTATCATCAACTGCTGATGCTTCTGGATTTGCAACTACAATTAAATCAGAATGATAAATATCTGCAAGCTTATGTATAG
>Ga0115550_1003585_pt1 | contig 9996 bp, 11 predicted proteins | sample COGITO_mtgs_1005_FD_87177 | JGI IMG/M metagenome (GOLD analysis project Ga0115550, IMG submission 87177) | Pelagic marine microbial communities from North Sea - COGITO_mtgs_100511 | ecosystem: Environmental > Aquatic > Marine > Epipelagic | place: Germany:Helgoland, sampling site Kabeltonne... | reverse complement strand
CGCTCATCATAGTCCGTTTTAATTATTATGCCTCGCAGCACATCGCGCGACATCTTGTAAAGAACTGTGACCTTTTTACAGTCATTTCATAGAGTGACTTCCTAGCCAACATTTTTGATTGGGGTCGCTTAAATCCTAAGGCTTGCTTGTCACCGTCGGGCCTTATGAGATATTAAACCACCTCTTTCGTAAATTTGAAAATTTTCATCACAGGCATCTGCGGTTTCGTAGGATCGACCCTAGCAAAAGGTCTGGTCGAGTCGGGCCACAAAGTCATTGGGCTCGATAACCTGATTCGTCCTGGTAGCCAACTGAATGTCGGACCGTTGCGAGCATTGGGAATTAAGGTTTTGCATGGAGACATACGGGTCCCGGCTGACTTGGAAAGCCTGCCTTCGGTTGACTGGGTCCTTGATTGCGCAGCCAACACCTCCGTTTTAGCTGGCGTTGACGGCCAAACAAGCTCCCGGCAACTCATTGAACACAACCTCATTGGCACCGTTAATCTACTTGAGTACTGCCGCCGCCATCGGGCCGGCTTCGTTCTCCTTTCCACCAGTCGGGTTTACTCAATCAACCCCCTATCGGAAATGCCTCTGAAGATTGATTCTACAAGCGGAAAAGACCGCTACGCTGTCGACTTTGGCAAATTAAAAGGGCTGCATGAAGCGGGTGCAACGAAGGTCGGTTTGACCGCCCTCTGCAAAGAGACGCTTAGCCCTGATGGCATCAAGGAAAGCTTTTCAACCACCGCCCCAGTCTCTCTTTATGGGGCCACCAAATTGGCCTCAGAACAGCTTGCTCTGGAATACGGCTACACCTACGACTTCCCCGTCTGGATCAACCGCTGCGGCGTTATGGCTGGTGCCGGACAATTCGGCCACCCGGCTCAAGGCATTTTCGCCTTTTGGATCCACAGCTTCGCTGCAGGGAAGCCCCTAAAATACATTGGCTTCGACGGACGTGGCCGCCAGGTCCGCGACTGCCTGCACCCCAGAGACCTCCTCTCCCTTCTTGAAAAACAATTCGTAGCCAGAGAAAGAGAAGCAACTGCGCCCCGTGTTATCAATTGTGCCGGTGGCACTGAAAACTCAATGTCTCTCGCCGAGCTCACCGCATGGTGTAATGCTCACTACCATTTGAACTATGAACCTCAGCATGATCCGCAGGACCGGGCTTTCGACATTCCATGGATGATTTTGGATGCATCACTGGCCGAATACATTTGGGATTGGAAACCTAAAACAAGTATGACTGCAATCTGCGAAGAGCTGGCCCTATTCGCAGAGCAAAACCCGAACTGGTTGAGCCTCTCCGGTAACTAGGAGCAACGAATCATCTCAAGCCATGCCAAACGTTTTTAAAGCTCTTGCGGATATTTGCGCCAAACTCTACTTTCTAACGGCGCCCTACAGCCGAAGAAAGCCGATTCTTGTATTGGCAACAACCCTCTTCCAGGGCCTCTTTCAAGTCATTGGCGTCACCTCCATTTTCCCCTTTTTGGCCATTGCTGCCGATCCGTCTGGATTTCGAACTTCCCAACTAGGGGCGACAATTTTAAGCCACCTACCCGAAATTTCCGATGGAACTCTTCTCGTCTGGACGGGCCTTTTTTCTATCAGCATGCTGATCGCTGCCAATATAACCAACCTTCTCAGCGATTATGCACGTGCACGCTATGGTCAAGACCTTGCGCATTACCTTCGCCTCCGTTTGCTTTCCAGAATCGTCTCGCAGCCATGGGGGTATTTTCTTCAAAACAATACTGGAATACTCCTGAAAAAGGCAAACGGTGATGTGATGGCGATGACTGTTGGCGTCCTTTTCCCTGCTCTCGAAGGCCTGAGTCGGCTCGTCACATTGCTTTTTTTGGCCGTCACCCTCATTGCCATCGATCCGATGATCGCAGTAAGCGCACTGCTCGTGCTGCTCTTTTACTACGCTACGATCCTAAGCTACCTTCGTTTGCGGTATAAACGAGCCTCTGAAGATCAAAAAGTCGCCCACCGAGGCACGATGCAGGAAGCTCAACAGGTCCTGAGTGGCATCAAGACAATCAAAATTCAACAGGCGGAGAACACCTTCCTTCAACGATATTCCAAGCACTCTCTCACCCAGGCTCAGGTCAACGCGAAACTTCCGATATTTTACCATGCACCGAAGTATATTCTCGAGCCGATCGCATTTGGCGGAATCGTTGCCGTCATCGTCGTTCAAGCGGGGCTCGGGCATGACTTTAAGGCGATGCTCCCCGCCCTTGGGGTGATTGGACTAGCAGGCTACCGGATGCTGCCAGCAGCACAAATTCTCTATGGTCAAATCTCGCAAATCGCGACAAGCCGCCATCACCTTGAAGAAATCTGCGATGAATTCGACATCTACAACCAGGTTCAAGAAACGGACTTCAACTTCGCCGCCCCAGCAACGAAACCCTACGAATGGCGAGACCAGATCCAACTCGATCAAATTAGTTTTGCCTATCCCGGATCCAAAAATCCAGTGCTCGAAAACTTTTTGTTGACCATCCCCCGTAAAACCTCCGTGGGAATCGTCGGACCAACTGGATCCGGAAAATCGACGCTGGTCGACCTCATCCTCGGACTTCACCAGCCAACAAGCGGCCGGATCCGAGTCGACGGACAGCCTCTTGAATCGGAGCACATCCGCGCGTGGCAGGCCGGCATCGGCTACGTGCCTCAGGATGTTTTTCTTACCGACGATACCCTCGCCCGCAATATCGCAATGGGGGTTCCCGACGACCAGATTGACCCTGACAGGCTCCGCGAAGTTGCCTCTGCAGCCCGCATCCTCGATTTCATTGAGAACGAACTCAATGATGGCTTTGAAAGCACCGTCGGTGAGCGTGGCATCCGACTATCGGGAGGCCAACGCCAGCGAATCGCCATTGCAAGGGCACTCTACCACAGGCCTGGCTTATTGATCCTCGACGAAGCCACCAGTGCCTTGGACAATGCCACCGAGGCTGCCGTGACCGAAGCCATCGCCTCTCTGCAAGGAAGTGTTACGATGATTGTTGTGGCCCATCGACTATCCACTATCGAAAGGTGCGATCGAATCGTCGATCTATCCAAAGAGGCTCCTCTGAGTCCAAGCTGAACTTCACCCGACAGGTCATCTTATGAAATACGACGTTCTTGTTGTCGGAGCCGGATTCGCCGGCTTAGTGGTCGCTGAAAGGCTCGCGACTCGATTCAACTTGCGCTCTCTTGTTGTCGAAAAGCGACAACATCTCGGAGGTAATGCGTACGACAGGTATGACCAACATGGAGTCCTCATTCACCCTTACGGGCCACACTATTTTCGGACAAACTCAAAAAGAATTGTGGACTACCTAAACCAGTTTACTGAGTGGAAGCCCGTTGCCTACGAAATCAAGTCCTACACAGAAGATCGCTATTGGAGTTTCCCGATCAACCTGAACACATTTGAGGAAATGCTCGGTAGGCCATCGAGCACCGAGGAAATGGAAGCATGGCTGGCAGCCAATCGCCAGGAGTATGACAATCCACAAAACTCTGAAGAAGTGATTCTCAACCAGGTTGGCACTGAACTCTATGAACGTTTTTTCAAGGGCTATACACTGAAACAATGGAAACGGCATCCCAAAGAGCTCGATGCATCGGTTTGCGGACGAATCCCCATTCGAACCAACCGCGACAACCGATATCTCGAAGCGTCCTTCCAGGCCCTTCCGAAAGCAGGCTACAGCCGACTCTTTGAGAATCTTTTTGCAGCTTGCGGAAATCAATCCAAGGCCCTCCTCAACACTGATTACAGAGAAGTGATGGATTCTATCGATTATGATTACCTTGTCTACACTGGACCAATTGATGCGTTCTTCAACCATTGCCATGGGCCCCTCCCTTATCGATCGCTTCGCTTCGAGTACGAAAATTTTGATGCAAATGCACTCAAGGAGCGCGAATCAATCTCTGGAAAAACCGGCTTTTGGCAACCAACGATGCAGGTCAATTATCCCAATGAAGGGGAATTTACAAGAATTGTTGAGATCAAACATGCGACCGGTCAAGCCTGCACCAACTCGACCATTGTGAGAGAATATCCCGATGATTACGAGCCAGGCAAGGAGCCCTATTACCCGATCCCCGCACCCGACTCTGCACTGCGCTATCTGAAATACAAAGAACTGGCAGATCACACTCCGAACACCAGCTTCATTGGACGCCTCGCAACTTATCGCTATTATAACATGGATCAAGTGATTGGTATGGCGCTGAACGAAGCGGAAAAGATCGCTGCGAAATTGAAGTAGATCGGGCGAATTTCCACCCATCGACTTGCATGCGATTGAGCACAATTCAACCATGGTATGAAAGAGCCAAAATATACCTCTATCAGTGTTTGTATCGCAACATTTCAAAGGGACGATGCATTGCTGAATTCGCTCAGCGAACTCAGCAAATCCAGCTTCGTCGACTTTGAAATACTAATTCTCGATAACGGGCAATCCAAAGCCCTTCCAGGGCTCTTGGAAACGCTACCGGTCAAGCAGCCTCTCCAACTCGTGCAAGCCTCCGAGAATTTAGGTTGTGCAAACTTGAACCGACTCTTCCAGAAAGCAAGGGGTCAGATTGTCGTCTGCTTTGACGACGACAGCTATCCCGCCGAGGACTGCCTGGAAAATGCTTATAGGGCTTTTCAATCAAATCCGGAACTGGGCATGATCGGGTTTAAAATGCACACCCCGGAGACCGGAGAACCATGGCATGACCCATGGTGGAATCCGGAAGAAACGGAGGTTAAAGCAACCGTTTTTTGTATCGGATGCGGAATGGCCTTCCGAAGGGATTCAAGGCTCCCGGTAGATCTCTGTATCCCTGACATTGTATCCCAAGCTCATGAATTGAGTATCGCAGCTGAGATCCTGAGACTTGGCTATGCAATTGAGTTTCACCCTGAATGTCGGGCCTATCACCCGGATACCGGAACCGGCTACACCGGCAAGAAAGCGGAATCCGGAAACCTCAACCAATTGCGCTTCCTACTTCGTTACTCAGACCCAAAATCGCTTCGCTTGATCCGGTGGACGCATCGACTCCTCCGCTTGCGCGGGATGCCCCACAGCTGCGCATTTATCCGAGACTACCTGCACGAATCTCCTCGCATGCCGCTTAGCCGTCCATTGATGCAAAAATTCCACACTGTTCTTGATTGGCATTTACATCCCCGACTGAAACTTTTTGCTGCAACACCGAGTCCAAAAAGATGATAAACCAACAGCACAAATGTATATTCATACACATCCCGAAGACCGGTGGAACCAGCATCGAAAAAAAGTTGGGGCATTTCAGGGACCTGAGATACGGTGTTCAAGACCATCGAAACATTCGAGAAATCCGACCTAGAACTTTTTTCGATAAGGCTGGATTACTGTTCTCAAGGAATTCCCACTTCTCACGAATACAGTTTCTCCGGGCTCCTTTGCGTTCCTTCAGACACTCCGAGAGAACACTGAGTAAAGAACAGTTTGACAATTACTTCAAATTTGCCTTTGTCCGCAATCCTTGGGATCGAATGCATTCCTGGTACTGCCACGTGATGCGGGTTGAGGAGCATAAAAGAGATATGAAATTGAGCGACGACTGCTCTTTTAAGGAATTCATACTTGACCACCAAGACGTGAATTATGGTTTCCTTTCACAGCTTCATTGGATCGAAGACTACGGCGGGTCCATTCCTCTAGATTTCATTGGTCGCTTTGAGTCCCTCCAGAAAGACTTTGATCATGTCGCAGAGAGGATCGGTCTGCCGAACTCAAATCTGCCTCATTTATTAAAACGCAAAAATCTGCCCTATATACAGGCTTACGATTCAGAGCTGAGGGATTTTGTGGCGAACCATTTTGAGCGGGAAATCCGGCTTTTTGGATATACTTTCGATGGTCAGACGTGAGCTATGGCTCCATCCTTCAAAAAAAGTGTATTTCCCTCGATAAACTCCAAATACGACAAGTGTTTTTTTCTTCGCTCCGATGAAAGTTCCGGTTTTTCATAGCTATCCGAGTTGGCAATTATCGGGCGTCAGCACTTGGTCGCTGAATCTGATGCGATCGATGAAAGATTCGAATTTCGAATCGCAGATTCTTTTAACCGGTATCGCGCCCTCCCCGCACTCGGAACTGAATGCTCTTGGTGTCCCTTACAGCTTTCTGGACCTCCCCTTAAAGCGTAGCCGCCGTCAGGAAAGGAAGTCGCTAAAAGAGTTTCTTGGTTCGCGAATGCCTTGCATCTATGTCACCAATTTTGATTTCCACCGCAGCTGCGCCGTCGGCACCTTGCCTCCGCAGGTAAGGGTCATCATGGTCGTCCATAGTGATGAACCCTGCTACTTCGACGAGCTTAAGCGAATCGGTGGAAATTGCGATGCAATCGTCTGTGTCAGCACTTACCTCAACAACAGAGTTAAAGCGGATTTTCCACATCTGAACGACCGCGTTCATTACATCCCCCATGGCGTTTCGGCGCAACCCTTACCCCCGCGACAAAAACCTCAAGGGCGCCCCATCAAACTCTGTTACTGCAATCGACTTCAGGAGTATCAAAAATGTATTTTTGATCTTCCTCGCATCACGAGAAGCCTTACCCACCTGAAGGTCGACTTCGAACTTCATATCGCAGGCGATGGGCCCGACAGGGTTGCACTTGAAAAAGAATTTCTAAATACCGAAGCCGGAGACCGCGTTCATTTCCTCGGAAGGCTCCGCCAGTCCGAGGTCCATCGCTTGATGCGCGAATCCGATCTATTCCTTCTTACGTCGAAATTCGAAGGGCTTCCCATCAGTTTACTCGAAGCGATGTCGCACGGATGCGTTCCGATCGTCTACGACATCAAGAGTGGTATTCGCGATGTCATTAGTCACGGAGTCAGTGGCTTTATCATTCGGCAGCGCGATGTTGAAGGGTTCGCAAATCAAATTGCCGCTATTACCGGAAAGGACTACGGAAAACTCACCGAATGTTCACGCAAATCGAGAGATCATATTGCGTCCCGTTTTTCCCTTGATCGCATGGCTTCAGACTACGAACAACTTTTTCAGAATTGTCTTGAGAGTCCACCGCTGCTGAGAAACGGAAAGCTTGCGCTGCCCTCCGAACTGCGCCTGCTCGGGCGCATCAAGCGTCGACTTCTTCAAAGGAGACAGCCGAAGTTGTAGTTAAATGGCACCCTGATACCGCTTAAAACGCCTTGCCATCGGAAGACGATTTCACAATACCATGCTACCTCGAATCTCAGTCATCACTCCATCTTACAATCAAGCTGACTTCCTTGAAGAGTGCATCACTTCGGTTCTTCAACAGAATTACCCGAATCTCGAATATATTGTGATCGATGGAGCTAGTACGGACGGGAGCGAGAAACTCATTCGAAACTATGAAGCCCACTTAAGCTATTGGACCAGCGAACCGGACAAGGGGCAAAGCCAGGCTATTAATAAAGGTCTTAAACGGGCGACTGGTGATATCGTATGCTGGCTCAACAGCGACGACTATTTTCACGAGGGTGCCTTGGCCCGTGTTTCCGAAGCTTGGCTTCGTTCTTCAGACAAAAACAAATTTTGGTGTATCGGCGATGCCCACGAACTAGACGAAGCAACGGGCTAACTCTTACCCAACCCGTCCGACCGCGACTGCAGCGTTGAGCGCTTGACTTGGGGACACAGAATTTGCCAGCCGGCATCATTCTGGTCGAGAGCATTGGATCTATACCTGGATGAATCACTGCACTATGCAATGGACTGGGAATTGTGCGTACGAATCGCCCATAAGACTAGAGCTGTATTTTTGAGTGAATATTTGGCGGTAAGTCGTCTCTACGAATCCACAAATACTTCAACTGGCGGGCGAAAGATGGCAGACGAATATTACAGAGTGTGTCGCAAATATGGAAACAAGCCCATAGTGGCGTGGACCTATCGCTACATGCGATGGGAACTTAGCTACCGTTATCGTCAAAATCCGAATCCGAAATCGATTACTTTTCGAGCGTGGAGTAAATTGAACCATAGGATTCTGCCTTGGATATTCGGTCCGAAATACAACAGATACTACATGTGGGATTTTTTTACCTAGGCCCCTCCACCCTTCTCCATGCTATACGTCCTTCGAGCTTCATAAAATGGGATTCACCGGCTTATTGGCGCAGATCGCCACATTAAAGAAGACAGGAGCGATGGTCCTATTAGAATGAAGCGGGCAGAACTTCACGAACTCGATCTCAAATTCGACCTGATCACACTCCACCATGCGCTCGAGCATATCCCCAATCAACTTGCTACCCTCCGTGGCATCCATGACAGGTTGAGTGATGACGGGGGCTGCTTAATCCGGATAGCCCCTAGTCTCTTCATTGGTATGGGAAATTTACGGCGTCGATTGGGTGGAACTCGATGCACCTCGACGTCTCTTTTTGCACTCGCTTACAAGCATCCGACTCGTCGCAGAGAAGGCCGAATTGGAACAAGTCGACACATTTTGGAATTCAGGTTCTTTCGAATTCTATGGCAGCGAGCAGTACCGAAGAGATATCCCGCTGAACTCAGAGCAATCTTTTTGGAAGAACCCCTCCCGAAGCTCATTTACCGATGCGGAAATGGCAGATTTTGAGCGCTTGGCGGCAAAAGCAAATGAGACCGGCAGAGGTGGCCGAGGCGGCTTCATTTTCAGAAACGCCAAATAGCAAGCAGGTAACATCAGGCGCATAAGCTCAAGTCATGTATTCCATCCCCATACTCTTCCAGTTCTACAATCGAAAGGACACCACCCTTCGCGTATTCGAAGCAATCAGAAAGCAAAAGCCCACGAAGCTATTTCTGGTCCAGGATGCCCCTCGCCCAAACCATCCAGAGGAAGCGACGCAATGCAGGGAACTGCGAAACGAGGTTTTGGCGAGAGTCGATTGGAATTGTGCACTCCAGACAAATTTCAGAGAGGAAAACCTTGGTCCGGGTGCGGGCACGGCGGAAGCAATTCGATGGTTTTTCGACCAAGTTGAAATGGGCCTTATTTTTGAGCACGAATGCCTGCGCATCCCGAATTTTTCGAATACGCTCAGATCCTACTGAATAAGTATAAGGATAATGACCGCGTGCGGGTGATCTCGGGTGCAAATTTCCGAGGAAACAAGCAGTTCGGTGAATCCTCTTACTATTTTGGAACTACGGGACATTTCTGGGGCTGGGCTTCCTAGAAGCGATCTTTCGAGGATTACGAGCAGGATATTGATAAACTCGACGAGGACGACATCTACCTTAGAATCGAAAGAAACTTCAAAGAAGAGAGATTACGCAGGTATTGGAAGCGCACATTTCAATGGCTTAAAGAAAGACGATACGATACTTGGGACTATCAACTCTTCTACTGTGTTTGGAAACATAGAGGGTTGATTCTCTTGCCGAATGTAAACCTAATTTCAAATATTGGATTCGGCGAACAGGCATTGCACTGCATAGAAGAGGACTCGCCGTATGCTTGTGCAGAGAGTAAAAGTATTCTTCCATTACGCCACCCTAAAGAACAAAGTTTTGTCCGTATGGCGAAAAGCAATCAAGAGACCGGTCTAATTCTCTTTCCAACCAAAATATAATACTCCGGAGTTTATTAAAGTGCTGAATCGCTACAAGAAGTCTCATCTCGCCGTTATCGCTCTGAGCCTTCATTCTGAAGGAGGTGACTGGCGTTCGATCTATTTCCTTGCGAAGCATCTCGAGCTTAGAGGAGAAAGAGTGGCGATGATCTCACCCCGCACGACACGGGGCATCAAGCAAGCCTTGGCTGCAGTCGCCTTCGCACCGCGGGTCATTGTGAATGGACTCAGCACACTAAACTCATGGCTTACGCTCATCCTTTGCCTATTAAGAAGCGACATCGTAATTTATCTTCACGAGACCTCCGGCACATTGGATGACTATCAAAAATCGAATCCTGTGCGTTATTGGCTATTGAAGCAAATCATTCG
>Ga0115550_1003582_pt1 | contig 10000 bp, 7 predicted proteins | sample COGITO_mtgs_1005_FD_87177 | JGI IMG/M metagenome (GOLD analysis project Ga0115550, IMG submission 87177) | Pelagic marine microbial communities from North Sea - COGITO_mtgs_100511 | ecosystem: Environmental > Aquatic > Marine > Epipelagic | place: Germany:Helgoland, sampling site Kabeltonne... | reverse complement strand
TATCCTGGGAAACGCTTGAGAAGATTGTTTGCCATTTCTTTCTTTTTTGTCCCAGGAATATTCTTCTGGGGATCTGGGCTCATGAAAGACACGGTTCTCATTGGCTTTTTCTGGCCATTGGTTGTTGCCTTACTTCCTCTTACTCGTTTAAGGAACCCTAAATGGACTGAATGGATCGTCATCGTCTTGAGTTTCTATTTTGTTTTCACCACGAAAATATTTGCCGTATTCTGCTTAATTCCCGGTCTGGTATTTATGATTTACCATCAGTCGAAAAACAGGATCAAGAATCGACTCATTCGCCGAATTGTTGCTCCAGTATTGCTCTTCTCTATTTCCATCATAAGTGTATTCGGCGCACTCCGACTCTCTACTTTTTCCGCAAATTCAACATCGAATCTGCCTTTGAAACCGCCAAAGTTTATCAAGACTACCACCTCGAAGAATCTTCTTCGGGTTCTTCTTATCGACTGCTCGAATTCGACAACCCGATCGCCACCTATCTTCTGAACATACCAGGCGCCATTAACGTGACTTTCTTCCGTCCTTACATCTGGGAAATAAATTCAGCGGCTATGGCACTTTCAGCGCTAGAAAGCCTATTTGTTCTTGGCTTGTTCTTACTTGTTTTGCGGCGAGGAGGTTTTAAAACCAACTACCGAATTCTGAAGTCAGATCTGGTACTTATGGGGCTCCTTATTTTCAGTCTTTTGATGGCCTACATTGTTGGGTTTGCGACTTACAACTTCGGAACCTTGGTGCGCTATAAAATCCCCTGCCTGATGAGTCTTCTCGTAATACTTTGCGTACTCTACGATCGACTGACTGAGATTAAGCTTAGTAGAAGGCGACTTTAGGCCGACTTAGATTCAGCGAGATTCTCATAAAAAGCGAGCGTATCCTGGGTGATTCGATCTAAGCAATAGTAATCGAGAAGACGGCGGTGCCCTTCCTCACCCATTCGGGTTCTTTTATCCACATGATTAAGCAAACTCAAGATGTTTTCAGAATACGAAGCAATGTCGAAGGCTTCCGATAAATACCCATTCGCTCCACTCTCAATGTGTTCATTTAGGGAAGGCACATCAAAGGCTACGATGGCCTTCTTCACAGAAAATGATTCCAGAACGACCACCCCAAATCCTTCAGAAACTGATGGAACTAGCACAACATCTGAATTGAACATAAAGGATCGCGCATCTGGGGAATAACCAATAAAATTCACGTGATTCTTCAAACCAAGTTCCTCAGTGTAATTCTTCAATTCATCTTCCAATTGCCCAGATCCAACGATGACCAAGCCTACATCATCCAACTTTTCAGAAACGAGTTTTAAAGCTTCTAAGGCATACCGATGACCTTTAAATGCCGTTAGTCGCCCCACCAAAACCAGTTGATTCTTCCAAAATCTTTTTGAGGCATCTAACTCGATCTTCTCAGGAAAATCAAGGCCGTAATGAATCAAGTGAATTCGCTTCTGTTTTGAAATCTTAAGACCAACATAAAGATCGCGCAGGCCTTTGGAGATGGCAATGCTCGCATCCATTTGCTTCTCTGCAAACTTGGCAACTCTGAGGTAAAAATTATTCTTCTTTACGCCAGCGTCAAAGCCATACTTGTTGTTGTACCATTCCTGGAAACCATGTTTGGTTGAGACGAGCTTAAAGTCCTCTTTCACGAACTTCTTAAACATGGCCATCAAAAAGTCGGCATGAATGAGGTGGCTGTGAATGATGTCAAAATTCTGGACCTTTTGAAGCTTTTTAAGCTTCTTCAAAAATGCTTTTGTCCTTAAAATCCATCGCTTATTCTTGAACTTGCTGATCTGACTACAAAGATGGAAGAAAGTAGTTGCCACCAAAACGCCAATCGTTCTTTGAAGATAATGTCGGTTCAAACAACCTATTTGATGCCTTTCGTACACACCGTTGTTATGCTACATTTGTTATCAAATTACGCTCTATGTCCGACTTGATTTTCGACTTAATTGAACAAGAGAAAAAGCGCCAAACCGAAGGCCTAGAACTCATTGCATCAGAAAACTACGTCTCTGATGACGTGATGCGCGCCATGGGTTCTGTATTGACAAACAAGTACGCAGAAGGCCTTCCTGGCAAGCGCTACTATGGAGGATGCGAAATCGTCGACATCATTGAAAATGAAACACGCAATCGCTTAAAAGAATTGTTCAATGCTGAGTGGGTAAATGTTCAGCCTCATTCAGGGGCTCAAGCAAACGCAGCCGTTATGCTTGCCTGCTTGAATGCTGGTGATTCCATTTTAGGTTTCGATCTTTCGCACGGAGGACATCTTACGCATGGCTCACCAGTGAACTTTTCAGGTAAATTTTATAAAGCTCACTTCTATGGAGTGAATGAAACTTCTGGGCGCATCGACATGAATGTTGTCGAAGAAAAAGCGAAAGCAACTCAACCAAAATTGATTATTTGTGGTGCCTCAGCCTATTCTCGAGATTGGGAATACGCTGAATTTAGAAGAATAGCAGATTCTGTGGGAGCCCTTTTGCTTGCCGACATTTCACACCCCGCAGGCCTAATCGCCCGTGGCCTTCTCAACGATCCACTAGAACATTGTCACATCGTAACAAGCACAACGCACAAAACGCTTCGTGGACCAAGAGGTGGTGTCATCATGATGGGGAAAGATTTCGAAAACCCATGGGGAATTAAAACGCCAAAAGGAGTCACTCGTATGATGAGTGCTATCTTAGACTCTGGTGTTTTTCCAGGAACACAAGGTGGGCCATTGGAACATGTGATCGCTTCAAAAGGTGTTGCCTTTGGAGAGGCCCTCACTGAGGAGTACTTCAATTATACGCTACAGGTTGTTAAGAATGCATCCATACTCGCCAATACTCTGGTCGAAATGGGATACAATCTCATTTCAAGTGGCACCGACAACCACTGTATGTTGATCGATTTAAGGAATAAAGATGTGACAGGAAAAGATGCAGAAAAGGCTCTCGAATTCGCTCACATTACAGTGAATAAAAACATGGTTCCATTCGACGACAAGTCTCCTTTTGTGACCTCAGGAATTCGAATCGGAACTCCTGCAATCACTACACGCGGACTTTTAGATACTGATATGCCGAGGCTTGCAAGCTTAATTGACCGAGTCATCACCAATTATGAAAATGAAGACACCCTAATCAAGGTGAAGTCAGAAGTCAACGATTGGATGTCGAACTACCCACTTTTTAGCCTGTAGCACGAATGGAAGAAATGAGAGCGAATGACCCGAGCAGACGAACTTGGGTAAATGTAGAGGAAGGATCAGATTTTCCAATTCAAAACATTCCCTTCGGAATTGCTGGACTTGAGACCAAAGAGTCTGTGATTGTAACGAGAATTGGGGATTGGGTGATGCGCCTTGACGTTCTCGCTACAGAGGGCTTTTTCGATTCAACGGGGATTCCAAGAGAGGCCTTTGAATCCGCTTCATTGAACGACATCATGCTCGGGAAGGCTGAAATTCGAGCATTGAGAAATCGGATTTCCGATTTACTCGAAGTCAATAATGAGATTCTTCGCGACGACCATGACCTTTTAGACTCCTGCATGGTTCGTTTGGAAAAATGCCGAATGCAACTTCCGGTAAGTATTGGAGACTACACCGACTTCTATTCATCTCGAGAACATGCCACAAACGTGGGCACCATGTTCAGAGATCCAGACAATGCCTTGCTTCCCAATTGGCTGCACCTTCCTGTGGGCTATCACGGCCGTTCCTCTTCCATCATTGTGAGCGGGACCGACATTCGCCGTCCGCATGGACAACAAAAACCTGAAGATGGTCCGCCGGTGATGGGCTTGAGTAAATTGCTCGATTTCGAATTGGAAATGGCTTTCATCACCTTCGACGGAAAGCCATTAGGCCAGAGCATTAGCACGGATGAAGCTGAAAATTACATCTTTGGAATGTGCATTTTTAATGACTGGAGCGCACGCGACATTCAGAAATGGGAATACGTTCCTCTTGGCCCATTCCTCGCTAAAAATTTCGCTTCGAGCATGTCTCCTTGGGTTGTCACTTTGGATGCTTTGGATCCATTTCGTACTTCAAGCCCAAAACAAGATCCCGAAGTACTCGACTATTTAAAATATACTGGCGATAAGAATTTCGACATCGAATTGGAGGTGTTCATAGAACCTACGAGTGGAACTGAAAATCGAGTGTGCCTATCGAACTTCAAACACCTCTACTGGAATATGTCGCAGCAATTGGCACATCATACCATCAACGGCTGCAATATCCGTCGCGGCGACATGCTTGCTTCAGGTACCATTTCAGGACCTGAGCCAACTTCTTACGGTTCCATGTTAGAGATCAGCTGGAAAGGCACAAAACCGATTAAACTGAATGACGGAACAGAGCGAAAGTTCATTCAGGACAGAGACTCGGTAATCATGCGTGCACATTGCAACAACGGGTCGACTAAGCTCGGATTTGGTGAAGTTCGAACTCGAGTCCTTGAGTCGAAATAATTACCTTTAATCGGATGAAGATTAAGGATGATTCATGGATAAGTCCCCGAGATATGAGGGCTCTATTGAGCTCTTACCGTAAGCTTCTTAAAACCAATACAGAAGAGCGTGATGAGGCAGACAGAATGCTCATCCGAAAGGCGATGGACACGGCCATCGAAGCTCACAAAGACACAAAGAGAAAATCGGGAGAACCCTATATTTTTCACCCAATGGCTGTGGCGCTTATTGTCTCGGAGGAGATTGGCCTAGGAACTACTTCCATCTGTGCAGCCCTGCTCCATGATGTTGTTGAGGATACCGAGCTCACCAATGCCGATATGGATCTCCTTTTTGGGAAAAAGATCGCTCGCATCATTGACGGCCTCACAAAAATTGAAGAAGTGGCAGACATGTCTACTTCGATCCAGGCCGAGAACTTTCGTAAAATACTCCTCACACTTTCCGAGGATGTTCGAGTCATCTTAATCAAGATCGCCGATCGCTTGCACAACATGCGTACTCTGGAGAGCATGAAGGTTTCCAAACAACACAAAATTGCTTCGGAAACTCTTTTCCTCTATGCTCCACTGGCCCACCGATTGGGCTTGTACGCGATTAAAAGCGAACTTGAAGACCTGAGCTTGAAGTACATGGAACCTCAAATTTTTGAGGAAATAGAACTCAAGCTTAAAAAGACAAAAGCGGTTCGAACGCGCTTCGTAAATCAATTCATTCTTCCCATTAAGCGTTCACTGGATTCAACAGATTTGAAATTCACCATTCAGGGTCGCACAAAATCCATCTACTCCATATGGAAGAAGATGTTGAAGAAGAACATCCCTTTTGAAGAAGTCTACGACATCTTCGCCATTCGAGTCATCCTAGATGTTCCTATAGAAGAAGAAAAGGTTACTTGCTGGAATGTGTATTCTACTGTAACTGATTTCTACCTTCCAAATCCCGATCGCTTGCGGGACTGGATTACTTCGCCGAAAGCAAATGGTTACGAATCGCTCCATACTACGGTTATGAGTCCGAGTGGAAAATGGGTGGAAGTTCAAATACGAACCTTACGCATGGATGAAGTGGCCGAAATGGGGTATGCTGCTCACTGGAAATACAAGGAATCTGTTGGGGATAGCAATGTAGACCTCTGGTTGAATAAAATTAGAGAGCTTCTTGAAAACCCATCACAGGATGCCGTTGACTTCATCGATGATTTCAAGCTCGATTTGTTCGCCGATGAGATTTACGTCTTCACGCCAAACGGAGAAGTGAAAACGATGCGGAACAATGCCACCGCTCTGGATTTTGCCTTCGAAATTCACACGCAAATTGGAGCGACCTGCCTCGGCGCCAAGGTGAACAACAAATTGGTCCCGCTTAGCTATAAACTGAACAGCGGAGACCAAATTGAAATCATCACCTCAAAAAAGCAAAAGCCCAAAGAAGATTGGCTGAAGTTTGTAGTTACTGGAAAGGCCAAGAGTAAAATCAAAACACTACTTCGAGAAGAAAAGCGAGTTCACGCCGAGGAAGGAAAGCAGATACTCAAAAAGCAATTGAAGAAACTTGGGATCAATTTATCTGAAACCAACATCAAAGCGCTTAGGTCCTTCTTCAAAACCCGCAATCAACTCGAACTTTATTACGGATTGTACACGGGTAAAGTTGACCTCAACAAAACTTCCAAACTCAAAATAATCAACGGGGAGATTATTTACCGTCCTCGAAAAAGGCCTTCCAGTTCCAAGAAGTTGGAAGAGATGGTGACCAAAGCCCGAGGTCAATCGGATCTTCTGATTCTTGGTCAAGATATGAAGGACATTCAATATGAATTGGCCAATTGTTGCAATCCAATACCCGGCGACGATGTGTTCGGTTTTGTCACGGTGTCGAAAGGCATAACGATCCATCGTACTTCCTGTCCGAACGCCATTCAACTTTTATCGAATTATGCCTACCGGATTGTGCAAACAAAATGGACGAATCAGGAATCCTTGGCATTCCTTGTCGGGTTGGAAGTGACTGGCATCGATGACTTAGGAATCGTGAATGAAATCACAAAAATCATTTCAGAAGAGTTGAATGTGAACATGCGGTCCATCAGCTTTGACTCAGAAGATGGAATTTTTGAAGGGGAAATTATGGCATTTGTCCACGATACTGCCCATCTTACCAACCTCATTAAGAAGTTAAGAAAAATAGAAGGAGTCACCCAAATAAGAAGAATCGACTCCGAAAAGACAGATTAGAATGGAAAAGGAAGAGCACCAAAAAAGAGTACTCGAAGTTTTCACCGCATTTCTTGAGAAAAACGGACACCGAAAAACTCCCGAACGCTATTCAATCTTAGAAGAGGTCTATAAGTTAGATCATCACTTCGATGTTGATTCCTTGCACGCCGCAATGAAGAATAAAAATTACCGAGTCAGCAGGGCAACCGTATACAATACCATCGACTTATTGCTAGCTTGCAACCTGGTTCGAAAGCACCAGTTTGGTAAGAAGAATGCTCAATATGAGCGCTCTTATGGCAACCAACAACACGATCATATTATTTGCATGGATTGCAATAAGGTTATTGAGTTTTGTGATCCGCGCATTCAAAACATTAAAAGCACCTTGGAGTCGCATTTGAACGTAGAAATTTTTCATCATTCTTTGAATTTTTACGCAAGCTGTGGTCACAAATGCAAGGAAGACTAATTTTGCCGACTTCTGAAAAAAGAGCGAATGAAAGCTGATGTATTATTAGGCCTCCAATGGGGCGATGAAGGAAAGGGGAAAATCGTTGATGTTCTTACCCCAAATTACGGCGTTATTGCTCGCTTCCAGGGAGGTCCAAATGCTGGACACACTCTTGAGTTCAATGGGATAAAGCATGTACTTCATACCATCCCTTCAGGGATTTTCAGAGAAGACACTTTGAACGTAATTGGAAATGGAGTTGTCATCGACCCTCGGGTTCTGAAAAGAGAACTGCTGGCGCTAGATGACTTAAACGTCGATTACTCAAAGAGCCTGCTCGTGAGTAAAAAAGCGCACCTCATCTTGCCAACACACTGTATGTTGGACGCAGCCTCTGAAGCTTCAAAAGGAAAAAAGAAAATCGGTTCAACCCTTAGAGGTATTGGACCAACCTATATGGACAAAACTGGGCGAAACGGCATACGTGTTGGAGACCTAGTGATGCCCAACTTTGATGAACGATACAATGCACTCCGCGAGAAGCACTTGAATATGCTTAGTGGGTACGACTTCGATGTTTCGGAGCTTGAAGAGCAAGAAAAACTCTGGTTTGCTGGAGTTGACAAGCTCAAAGAGTTGGAACTCATAGATTCTGAGCATTTCATTCATGAAAAGATGAATGCCGGAAGTGCAATCTTAGCCGAAGGAGCCCAGGGTTCTTTGCTCGACATTGATTTTGGATCCTATCCTTTCGTTACAAGTTCAAACACCATTTGTGCCGGAGCTTGCACTGGATTGGGAATTGCCCCGAACCAAATTGGGGAAGTTTTCGGCATCTTCAAGGCCTACTGCACGCGCGTTGGAAGTGGCCCCTTCCCTACCGAATTATTTGATAAAGACGGTGAAATTCTTGCCAAAGCAGGAAATGAGTTTGGCGCGACCACGGGAAGGCCACGACGTTGCGGATGGCTAGACCTTCCTGCACTAAAATATGCCTGCATGATCAATGGAGTTACAAAGTTGATTATGATGAAGGCCGATGTACTCAGTTATGTCGACAAGGTGCGAGTATGCGTTGCTTATGAGTACAAAGGCAAAACGTTGGATTACCTACCCTACGAGATTCTCGACGACGACATCAAGCCCATTTATGAAAACCTTTCACCTTGGACCGATGACCTTACTGGGATGCGCGAATACAATGAGCTTCCTGAGACATTGAAATCCTATGTGGAATACATCGAAGAAAAGGTTGGAATCCCAATTACAATTGTGAGTGTTGGCCCCGATCGTACTCAAACTTTGCGCAAATAAAACTTAGCGCGATTTTTGCCAAATCGCAGGCATGGCTTCAAAAAAGCTTCTTTTCTTCCTTTTTCTTACTTCCTTCTTTATTCAAGAAGGCCTTACTCAGGAGAGCAAGAAAATTGAGATTCTCAATGCCGACGATTTAATCTTCGATAATTCCAGCGGGATAAAAGCAAAACGACTCGTAGGCAACGTCATATTCAAGCACGAAAACTCGCTGATGTACTGCGACTCTGCGCATGTGGTGAACGAAACAAACAGTATGAAAGCCTTCAGCAACGTGCGCATTGAAGAGGGCGACAGTGTTGAAATGAAAGGTGATTATTTGGAATACGAAGGGAATTCCAAGCTCGCCTACTTCGAAGGGAATGTCCAGATGAAACACAAAGACATGATCCTTTCAACCCAATCTATGACCTACGATCGCAGTCGGAATATGGGTTTCTACTTAAAAGGTGGGGAACTGCTAACCAACGACGGAAACGACACCCTTTGGAGCAAGAAGGGATATTATTTTTCAGACAATCAAGAAGCACGCTTTCGCGACAGTGTTCGTCTGCGTTCTAAGGACTACCAAATCGAATCAGACACCTTGCACTATTTAACTTCGGAAGATCGCAGTCTGTTTTTTGGCCCAACCAATATCTATTCCGGAACTGACGTGATTTATTGCGAGGCTGGTTGGTCGAACAACAAAACTCAAGAATCTCAATTTCAGAAGAATGCCCAAATCTTTTCGGGAGATCAAGTATTACGGGGAGACACCATCTACTTCGACAATGAATTGAAGATTGGAAGAGCATTCGGAAACATAAGCATCGAAGACAGCACCCAGAATTTCACTGTTATGGGCGAGCGCGCTTGGCACGATGCCGACGACAGCATCTCCATTGTTACGCACAAAGCACTCATGATTCAAATTGAAAGTGGTGATAGCCTATTTCTTCATGGCGACAGTTTGGTCGCCTTCTACGACACCAACAATCAACGCGTAATTTTGGCCTACAATCATGTGAAGTTGTATAAAAGTGATATGGCCGGAATGTGCGATTCATTGGCTTTTAGCGATGCGGATTCAAGCATAAAGATGTTCAACAGTCCCATCATTTGGTCGGAGGGAAACCAGATTACAGCAGATTACATTCAAATCAATCGAAATGGCGGTAAAGTCGAGAGCATGGACATTTTGGAAAATGCCTTCATCATATCATCCTCTGACAGCACTAGGTATGATCAAATCGCTGGTAAGAATATGAAGGCCTTTTTTAAGGACAATTCCTTAAAGAGAGTGAATGTTTTAGAAGAAGGGAAAACGATTTACTATGCCATGGAAAACGACACCAACGTCATTGGCTTGAACGTTTCGAGCTGCGATGAAAAGATTGTCATCAAATTGGACAGCAGTAAGGTTCAGGAAATCCTATTCTATGCAAAACCCAATTCGATTCTGTATCCTGAAGAGCAATGGACGCCCGAAATACGTTTTATGAAAGGCTTCAAATGGTACGATG
>Ga0115550_1003576_pt1 | contig 10010 bp, 11 predicted proteins | sample COGITO_mtgs_1005_FD_87177 | JGI IMG/M metagenome (GOLD analysis project Ga0115550, IMG submission 87177) | Pelagic marine microbial communities from North Sea - COGITO_mtgs_100511 | ecosystem: Environmental > Aquatic > Marine > Epipelagic | place: Germany:Helgoland, sampling site Kabeltonne... | reverse complement strand
CATCCATAGTCAAGTTTGGATTTAACTTTAAAACTCTGTCGACTAAAAACTGCTCTGCATCTCTTCTAACTTGACTACTAGGGACATACCCAGTATCTTCGTAAAGCCTATAAGACCTTCTGAGATATGAGCCTGAGTTTTCAGCAATAACTTCTTTTAATCCTAGAGGTACTGCTGAACTGTTTACTAATTTTTTAGAGGTTGCATCAATAAGCTCTCTAGCTTTTAAAACCTCAGAAGCTACTTCTTCAGGGATATCAAACTGATCCATGATGTCAATTACATTAGCTTCTTTAGATTGACCTTTAGTATATTTAAGATCTGTCGTTAAAGCTTCCTGTACTTTGTTTGCTACTTCATCAGAATCAATACCATCTGCTACGTTATCTAAAGCAATTTGCAAACGACGAGAAATATTTTCTGCTTGGGCTACAGTGGCTCTCTGAGCATTTTCAGAGTCTTGGAAAGCATTAAAAGCCTTAGGAGTAAAGTAACCACGGCTTGTAAAGAACTGCTGAGCAAATCTTTTAATTGGACTGCTGTATTGCATAGCAACTTGAGCAGACCCTTCGGCTGTTTCTGAAAGTTTTACTTTAGGATTAAGCTCCCTCAACCCTGTAGTTTCTTTAGCCTCTTTTAGATAATCAACAAGAACTTCGCCCTGCTCTTCTTCTGTTAGTTGCGTATAAGGCTTTCTAAACAAGTCTCTAGATTTTCCTGCTAATTTAGTAGCTCCCCCTACTACTTCTGCTAACACGCCAATAGTAAGCCCTTCACCTACTAACTTTAAACGTGCCATAGCTTCAGAGTCATTTTCATCAGTAGCTAAAAACTCTGTTACTTCGGCCATTGTACTTTCAGGAAAATACTGCTGAAGAACATTAAAAACATTTTCTTTAGGATCTGCTAGAACTTGATCGACTGCTACACCAGATGCTAAGCTCTGTACAACCTTAGTACCACCAAAGGCTGTTGCACCCGCTATGTAAGGAGCCATTTCTAAAACTGCACCAGTTGCGGTTTTTGTTTCTTCTAACTTACCTTTTTCATCTAATATTTTACTTTCATCAAAAAAAGGCACAGCACCTGCGAGCAATCTTGTAGCTTCGTCAAACCTATCAGATATTTTTTTGTTACGAGTAGCGTACGTCTCATCAACCATAGGAGGACGGGCTAAAACTTTAACAGTAGTTTCAGCTATTGAGCGTCCTGTGCTTGCAAGGACTTTAGCAAAGTCAAGACCAATATCTGAAATACTGGTTTCTTCCTCTTCTTCTTGGCCCATAGAGACAGCAACTTCTTCGTCTATAGTAGAAGCTTGTGCTTGTTCTTTCTCCTCATACTTAGCAAAGATCTCTTCATCTGTAACGTCTTCAGGGACATTATAAATTTCATAGCCACTAGACAATGTAACTGTACGCTTGCTCATTTAATTATCCTATGGTTGGTAGTCTTCGCCACGACCAAAGTTAGAAACTTGTGCTGCTTGTATGTTTAAAGTCATTAATCTTTCAACTAATACTGCAAGCTGTTCTGATCGTTTAGTAGGATCTTCTTCAAGTCCTGCTAACAAGGCCTGAATATCCTGAGCTTCACTTAAGAATACATCCAATGAAGTAGTATAAACTTTATCCCTAAATGCATCTTTTAGATTGTTTGAATCAGTTGCATAAGAGTTATATATTTCAGCAATACCTAAATACTCTTCCATGTTTGTAGGATCAGTAATGTTAATACCTATAGTATCTTTTACTTCTGCTACAAAATTAGAATAACCTTCAGTAGTCATAGCGTCTCTAGCATCTTTAGCAAAGTCAAAAGAATCTTTAGCTGTTTTTAATGCTGCTGCCTTTAACTCATCAGTTGTTTTATCTTCCAATCTTGTAGTAGAAGTAGCCACACTTTCAGTAGAAGCACCAGTATTCCTGTTTGTTTTCTTAGTTGTAGTAACCTCAATAATATTAGAGCCTACACCTTTAACGTCAGTCTTTACTTCTGTAAGGAACTTTTCGTCCTCAGGAGCGTCAGGCACAACAAGCTTAGCAAAGTCATAAGAACCTACAACATCTTTAGTTTTTTCATAACGCTTTTCGAACTGATTCATTTGATCAATGTTCATAGCCATATCGCTATTACGGATAGCAGCCAGAGCCTCAGCATCAAACTGGTCTTTTGTTTTACCCTTAAACATACGCTCAGCGCCCTGCGTTAAAGCGCCAAAGACATTTGTAGGTCGAGCCTTCCTAGCGTTTAAAGACATCATAGCTTCGAAGTCTTCTTCGTCTACTACCTTCTCTGCGAATGTAAGACCTTCTCGGTGTGCTGCTGCTCTTTGTTCTGCAAGCTTACGAGCTTCTTTAGAAATTACTGCGTTGTAAGCGCCTGCCGAGCCTACCTTCTCGAAAGGCACAACCTCACGCGCACGAGCTTCGAAAGGGTCTCTATAGGTCTTAAAGAAATAATCTTCTGCTGAAAGACCAGAAGCGTCTATAGCTTGTTGCTCTTTAAAGATAGCTTCAGCATTGTTAGCCGCACTTCTGTATTGAGCTTTTTCAGCCAGTACCGCCTCATTGTTCAGGAAGTTATTAGTACGGTCTTCAAGAAACTTGTTGCCAATCTTTACGCCCATTGTAGCTAGGCTTATTAACTGTCCTTGCTTTTGAGCCTTCTCAATACGTTTGCGTTGATCCCGCATTTGACCGCGCTGTTGCGCCAGTAATGATTCACCAAATTCTTCAATAGCCATTATTGGCCTCCTAACAAGCTGTCAGTTGGTTCTTCCGCTTCTTCTACAGTAGGCTCTGCCATTAAGCTAGGCTCAGGCATGGCTTCTATTTGCTTAGCAATTTCGGCAGGTATAGCACCCTCAGGAATTGTTGAAGACCTTCGAGCCTCCCTCATTTTCTGGATCTTTTCTTTAGCCATGTCAACGCCTAGAACAGCTTGCTCTGCCTCATCCTCTTCGTCTTCTTCTTGATAAATAATGTAATCAACTCCTGCTCTTTCTGCTAAAGCCATTAACATATAAGCAGCAGGCTCAGCTAGTAGAAGCATAAGATCTGGATTCCATTTACCTTTATTGAATCCTTGGAAAAGTACAGTTTGTACTATTTCCATAATAGGTATTCCTTTTTGGATAAGATCCATTAGTATGGGGTACTTGTCTTCTTCTGTTATAGAAACAAAAATAAACTCTAGCCCATCTCTAAGATTTGTTATTTCTGGAGCCTTTTCAAATTCAAATCTATCCTCAGGATTATTAGTTAAAGACTGACCGGGTACAGCCCTTCCACCTTTCATTGCTGTTTCTATATAAGCTTGTTCCATAATTAACCCATAGCCCCCATACGCCTAGCCCATGTAGAAGTAGGACGGTACATTGAATCGTAAGCTACCTGAGGGGAACCATAAGCTACCTGAGGCATCTGCATTATTTGTCCTGACTGCTGTACATCAAACTGTTGTCCTCCAACCAGTTGACCTGTTGTACTAAAGTCGTAAGGCTCTAAGTCTGGAGCCAGTAAGGCTTTAGTTCCTTCCTTTAACATCTCTGTACCTGCTGCTGCAAATGCTTCTTCTGTAAAAGTAAAACCTTTAGCAGCAGAAACATCTACAGGCTGTGCCGTTGGCATATCAACACCTGCCATCAACGAAGGAGTCTCTAATGCAAACTCAGGAAGATCTGGAATAGGGGGAGGCTGTTGAGCCTGTATAGATGGTATACCTTCAGGCGCAGCTCTAGCGGGCATATAGTCTTCATAGGTTTCTGGGCCTATAACATCAGCTTCAGGAGGAGTTAAACCTAGCTCTTGTGCTGTAATACGATCAGTAGGTGTAGGAGTAGGATCAAACTGTTTCATCCACTCAGGAGAACCTATAGTAGTATTCCAAGTATCTGCTGTGGCTCCTGCCGCTTTACCAAACGCACCATCAGCCCCAAAGAAGTTAGCAGATGCACCCTCCATAGTAATGCCCGGAATCTTGTTCAAAGCTGTTTTAGCAAACTCTCCAACAAAGTTCTTGATACCACTTGTTACAGTGCTAAATACTCTAGCACCCGTACTAACAAACTTAGTCGCAGCGCCAACAACAAACTTAGCGCCTTGTACTAATGCGTTACCGCCTGCTGTAGCCGCCCAAGCCCCTAGAGACCCCAAGGTGCTTCCTAGTGCAGCACCAATCCCCGGCAAGATAAAAGCCATGCCAATCTGACCGACAATGCCGATCTTGTCCATGAACTTACCGACTTTAGTAGCCACTTTCTTAATACCCTTACCAATACTTTTGAAAGTCTTTTTAACACCTTTAAAGATTTTACTAAAAAATCCCATTTATTTAATCTCCAATTACTGCGTCAGCTAGGGCTACTAAGTCTGTAGTATTTCCAGACACAGCGGCTTCTCCAGTTTGATTAGCTAATGCTGTAGCATATAATGTTGTTTTGCGTTGTTGTTCATTTTCAAAAGCAGTTCTAGCATAAGTAGCTGCATCTCTTAATTCCTGCCAAACAAAAGCAAGTTCTTGTGTGCTTAAGTTATAAGCCTGTGAAGCTGCTGCTGTATTAGCTGCATTCTCTGCTGCTGTGTCAATTGAGTTAGCTTGCCTTCTCCACTCAACATTAGATTGTTCTATTGCTTGAGCATTTTGAGCATTCCATATTTCTCTTTGCTGATCTATTTGAACATTAAATTGATCCAGTTGAGTTTTTATTTGATTGTTAAATTTAGCTGCATCAATCTCATTACCTGCGTTTATAGCAGCAACTCTATTTTCTTCAGTAGCATTAAATTGTCTCATTGCATTTGCTTGAGCAGTATTAAATTGCTCTATTTGTGAAGCTAGATTACTATTAAATTGATCTATCTGCATTTGTGAAGAAGCGTTAAATTGTTTTGCTGCATTTTCTGAAGCTTGATTAGATAATAGTGTTTGTTGTTCTATTTGCTGATCAAGTATAAGAGCCTGCTGCTCGTTAGATAAATTAGCTAAATCCATCTGCAAAAAGTTGTTAGCATTTTCTACAGCTAATCTAGTTCTTTGATCAAGTGTAGCTAAATCAAGATTAGCCATAGCAGTAGCATTCTGTATAGCGGCCTGCTGTTTAGCATTAAAGTTTGCCATAGTAACAGACTGCATAAATTGACTGTTAGCTATAGTAACTTGTTGTTCAGCGCTAAACTTAGTAAGATCTATGTTAGCAACCATCTTAGCATTTTCAACAGCCCTTTGTTGATCTGCGCTAAGCTGTGCTATTCCCATGTCTTTTGCTATTTGAGCTTGTGCAAGATTGGTATCCATTCTCGCATTAAGATTAGCAAGCTCAGTTTGCTGTGCTGCACTAAGATTATCTGCACTAGCATTGTTAAGAGATGTTAAATTAGCAAGTCTTACTTGTTGTTCTGCCGTTAAATTAGCATTAATCATTTGCTGTTTAAATTCAGCATTTTTTGCCATGAAATCTGCTGCTACTTGGAACTCAGCAAGTCTTGCTTGATTCTCTGCTGTCATGTTCGCTAGATCACTAGTGTTCATGATCTCAAGATTAGTAAGCTCCATTTGCTGCTCATTTGATAAATTCAGAGCATTTTGAGCTTGCAGATTCTGTACATTAATCTCAGAAGTTCTTTGACGATTTATTAAATTTTGAGTTCGTATTTGCTGAGCCTGCTGAGCAGACAACATTTTTGCTTCTTGATTAAACTGACTTTGAAGCTCAGCCATGTTTGTAGCCATTTGAGCTGTTTGGCTTGCGGCTGTCTGCTGATTAGATAGATTCTGCATACGCCTAGTCATATCTAAATTTGCAGTTTCTATGTTAGCTTGCTGCTCATTACTTAGATTCTGCGCTGAACGTGTTTGTAGCGCCTCTGCGTTGCTTTGAGCAATAGGTAGGGCAGACTGTATGATCGCGTTGAAAAGCGCGTCACGGGCCACTGTGGAGGTCTCCATGCCCCTCTGAGCAAGTTGCTGCTCTATTATAGCTACAGCAGGCCTTGCCCATGTAGGAATTTTTCCGGACTCCATACCTCCTATTAATGTTTCTAGTTGTGCAGATACTAAAGCTTCTTTAGGGAGAGCTGCAATAGCTGCTACTACTTCAACAGGCTGTGTGTCTAATTGAGCTTCTACAGTTGCAGGATCTTCTGTAATAGCCGCTGCTACAGTAGGAGGGATTTCACCTGTAACAGCAATCATTTCTGCTGCTGCACCTTGCGCCGCTGTGCCTGTTATTGCCCTAGATTTAGAAGCCTCATAACTAACTGAATCTACAATTTGAGCTGCTACACCTGTAGCGGCAGTTCCAGTTATAGCTTCTCTAGTTTGTTTTTCTGCTTCAGGAGAAGGAGAAACCTTAACAACATCTGCTGTTACAGCAGGCACAAAAGCAGTATCACTTATTTTAAAATCAGGCGCTTCTGCCATTGCTTTAGAAGTATTACCTACTTGAGCTGCTTTAGCAGGCTGACTTAATTGTGTAATTTCTTCTACTGTAATAGGAGGTCTAGAAGTTCCTACGGCAGGGCTTGTTTTGTTTAACTCTACTGCTAAAGCAGCCTCGTATTCTGTAGGTTTTACTGTGCCTTGAGTTATAGCCTCTTTAACATTAGCTGTAGCTGCTTTTATATCTTCTGTGGTAATCCCATCAGGAGGCGTAATTTTTTCAAAAGCCTCTAATTGTTGTATAGCTTCAGTACCTGTAATTCCTGTTTCCTGATCTATAGAAGTAACTACAGGTTTTTGTACAAATGCTTCGGTATCAACAGGAGTATAATCTAATTTACCTCTTGTTTCATCAGCTCCTTCTATTCTAGTTTTAGCTACTAGAGTTGTTTGTTCTCGCGCAGCCTCGGTGTCAGTTGCTTTAGTTTCAGGTTCTTTATCTTCTGTGGTAGTATCCCCACCGCCTGTGCTTGCGATAGCGACAGACCCACCACCTGTGGTTGGAGTAGTAACTCCTTTAACATAATCATCGCCTGTGGTTGTAGCCCCACCGCCTGCGGTAGTAGTTGTAGCCCCACCACCTGTGGTAGTAGTTGTGGTATTAGCGGCTGCTTTATCTGCAATAGCTTTATCAAGTCTAGCTTGAGCTGTAGTAGGGTCTACTCCTGCTGCTTTAGCTATTCTTTTTGGATCAGCGCCTACCCTGTCTATTTCATCAAGAATTTGTACATCTGTAGCTGTTCCTTGCTTTTTATCTAGAAAGTCAATAACTTCTTGATCAGCAGGAGTCAAAGTAGCCGTAGCAAATCTTTTATCTGCTTCGCCCCTATCAATTCCTATAGTATCAGCAAGACTATAAAGATCTGCTCCAGTTAAAGTGATATAGTCAGCTATTTCTTTGTCAGAAGCAGTGCCTTGTTTGTCTTCTAAGAAATTTAAAACTTTCTGCTCTGGGCTTAGCGCAGTAGAGTTAGGAACTCCGGAACCGTTTGCTATTGCTGCTTCGTCTTCTTGTCGTGCCATAACTATTCACCTAGTTCTTTGTTAGTAATAACAGATAGAGTTCCTTTGACAGGGCTTTCTTCTGCGGTTACTTCTTCTATAAAATAAAAAAACTCTATAACCTCATCAGGAGTCCACTCACCCTGTGTAGCTATGACAAGCTGTAACAGTAACTCTACTTTGTTTATATCTACCATTTTTCTTTATCTGCCCAGTAAGCTGCTGAAAGTTTACCCTTAGCGATGTTAGATGCGTGGCGGGCTTTAAAGGATTTACGTCTTGCTTTTTCAGCTTCGGTTTTAGGACTACTACCTGCGCCTTTAACACCCTGTTGACCAAACCTAATTGTTTTAACTGTATCACCTACTTTAGCAACTACAACATGTGACTTAGTAGGATGAGAAGGAGTACGCTTTGGTTGGTTAAAACCAGTTACACCAATCCTTTCAAGCCTAGGATCTCTGGAACGACTCATAATTATGTTACCTTAAAAGGTACTTAATACCATATTTTTGACTAAAAGTCAAGCACTTTTTAACAAACAAGGATCAGGAAGTAATATTCCTGCTATAGATAAAATTGCTATCCTTGCTCCTTTACGTATGTAACTGATTGGAGGAGAGCAGTAAATCTTTACATCTTTTACTATCCCTTTTGTAATATCTCCAGTATCATAACCATCAGATAAGTTGTTAGTTATAGCACAACTATTTATTACAAAACTCAAGAGTATTACGATAATAGCCCGCCATGTCGTGGTCGCTAATCGCATCTCCTATTCCTCTATCTTTTTTAACATAGCCTTTTGGAGGGTCAATCCATGTTTTACCCCAGTTGTCGAAGTAAACCATTGTTTGGCCTTCGTCTGGACAAAAACCTAAAGCAGGTATACGAGCCACCATGTCAGACCCACATACAAAAGAAACCTGTGACTTAAGATTCCGCATACGAGACTTAGAAGGTCTCATAAATACATTAGGCTTCCCAAATGTTATTAACCGCACCCGAGAATAGTATCGACAACAATGAGCTGATAGTTCCGCTAAAGCTCCCCCAAGTGAGTGACCTGTAAATATTATTTCTTTATCAGGATCTAAATGACACTCAAGTTCTTTCCATATAGATCTATGAGCTAACATAAACCCACCATGAACCCAACGACCCTTGTATCGCCAAGGAAAAGCAGTAAGATTAAATATCCAATCCCTAGCTTGTTGGGTTCCTCTAAAGACTACATACTGCCTGTTACCTTTATTTATTAAGTAAGCAGTTGTAGAGGTTTTAGGGTTTTCTATTTTAATTGCATCCTTTACCTGCTCTTCGTAAGCAGCAAAGGCATACTTAGATGCTTTCGCTATTATCGATTTGTTCACAAGTAATCTCTATTTGGTTAGGAGCCACAGCCTCTGATACAGCTTCACGATTAGCTATTCTTTGTGCTTCAGACAAAGAACAATACTTTTCTACAGCGCCTCCCACAATTTCTAATGAAGAGCAAGAAGCCATAAAAAGTACTGGTACAAATATTAAATGTTTCATAGTTACCCCATAAAGTTAAACGCAGCTCCTATAGCCGCAGCAATTAAAAGCCATACAATTCTTTCAGTAGATAATGAACTAGCCATACTCTCGCTAAGATTATCCATCTTTTGTTCTATATCATTAACTTTAGACTCAATAGAAGACTGACGATTAAAGACAGTTACAAGTCTTTCTTCCACACGAGCAAGAGAAATAACTGCTTCTTGTAAAGAATCTATCTTTTTTTCAACCCTGCTTAATCGATCTTCCATTAAACTACTACCCCTACTACTGCTATTACACAGGCAAATAAAATTGTTCCGATAAACGCAAAGCCAATACCGTCAATGATTAAGCGTTTTCGTGCAGCTCTAGCTCTTGCTGCGTCTAGCCTTTGCTTACGGATTGTCGCTCTAGTTCTGAGCATTTCAACGTAAACATCTTGCCCAACAGTATAGATGATAATCTCTCGGAGCTGACGCTCCATCTGTTGAGTCTTCTGCTTTGCCATTGTTATCTGTAGTGCTGCATTTTCTACAGACCCTTTCGCAAATAACTTAGACATTGCTGAGGCATTCTCAACACTTGCCTCTGCTTCTAGTATTTTATCCTTCGCGTCAAAGAACGCGCCAAACTTATGTGCTAGGTCTTGAATCTCGTGACCCTTGTTAACGGCTTGGTTGATGTAGTTAAACGCCTTTCCTGCTGCTGATACTGCTGCAATAATCTCTATCACTCATACGCCCTCACTGCGTCTTTATCTGCGACTCGTGGCAAGCAATAAGCTGCTAGAGTTATGCGTCTTGGTGCTGCGTTAATGGTGCGTTCTACCTTGCCTGCGACTATTGCATTGGCAAAGTAGTTGCACCGATGAATGTCGTAAAAGTACATATCAGATGATTCAACCTGTCCGTTGACTAAAACCATTAGCAAGAACAGGTGCGTCATCAGTCAGAAACAACTTCTACAGTCTCTAAAGACTCAGTAAGCATCTTGACAAAAGAATCTTTACCCACTTGCAGTTGCTGAAGTTGGAAGTTCATGTT
>Ga0115550_1003569_pt1 | contig 10019 bp, 7 predicted proteins | sample COGITO_mtgs_1005_FD_87177 | JGI IMG/M metagenome (GOLD analysis project Ga0115550, IMG submission 87177) | Pelagic marine microbial communities from North Sea - COGITO_mtgs_100511 | ecosystem: Environmental > Aquatic > Marine > Epipelagic | place: Germany:Helgoland, sampling site Kabeltonne... | reverse complement strand
TACTTTACAGTTTTTGAGAGACGAGCTCGACGTCGATGCTCTCAGCACTGATGACATGTAAAGCACGATTTTTAAACATGGCTCGGATGCTCAATAGACCGCTAATCGTAGCGAGTACCGAACAAAAATTTGAACCGGCAACCACTAGATAGCAGCCCGACTGAGGCTCTTTTGAAGGCACCATAGTTATGAGTTTTCCAGATATAAATCGCAAAAAAATCGCTGAAAATCGACGTCAGGTTTTTATCGTCGAAAGCGCTATTTTAGACAATAAGGCCAAGTCACGTCACACCGGCGCAGTGATTGACGAATTGCATGCAAGTATAATAGCCAACTATTCAGCAGCCTTTTGCGGAAATCTTGAACTAGCCAATCAAAACACTGAAGACATGTTTCGCAACCGCATAGCCATTATCAACAATCTGGTAGCGGAGGACGAAGTTGAAGAAAATTATATTGAGTCAATGCGCAATCAGATCCATATCGATTACCTAACCCATCGCGTCGAGATTAACACTAATGCCTTAGAAGTTGGTCAAGCTATGCTTGACGTCAATAAAGCGCTTATCGACATCAACGAAAAAGTCATGCGCTTCAATGAAGAGGTCAAGTCGTTTAATACTGAGCAAATTAAAAAGAATCGTATCTGGATGGACAGTGACGAGGATAAGTCTACAGATCCAAGCACTTATCAACTGCACGATGAGCTGACCCAAGGTGCCACAACAGAAGCCAATCATCAGCGTATAGAAAACAATCGTCGCCGGCTCGATGTGCTTGTCGAGCAATCGCAGGCCTATTCAGAAAAAATTGACGCACAACATAAAGCAGCACATGAGCTTGTTAATGAAGTCAGAGAAAATGCTCAGGAAATCGCTGAGCGCAGAAAGCAGATTCTCTCCAACCACAATGGGGTGGTCGAAAATAAAAAACACATCGCGGCAATGCTCTAGCGCGAATTGTTGCGATAATAGTTCCTGATGAATGCGGCGACCAGAACCTTGCAGCTGCCTGCGGTACAGATTCCTCTGGATTGACTAAAGCCTGACGGTTGAACTTTGATCAGCTTGGTGTATCTTATGCCTACTTGGTGATAAAACAGGGTCGAATAGACTAGTCATGGTTGCAGCTCAGGTGAAATATAAGCTTAGTCTCAAAACGCTCAGGCATCTGAGTGCGCTGGTGCTGATATTTGCCGTTCAGTCACTTGCCCTCCCCATCGCGCCCTGCGCAATGGATCATGCTCCATCGCAAGCCGCCGTGACTCATTCTGAGACTGTTACTGAAACTGCTACTGAAACGATGACCATAACAGATCATAGCAACCACAGTATGCCCGCTGCCTCGCCAGACAATGACTGCTGTGATGGCAATGCATGCCAGATGGCAAGCTGTTATAGCCCGGTTATAGCGACGACTGAATTGCGGTTTAGTCGCACAGTACAATCTGTTGCCATTGCCGAGCGCGCCGACAATGCACACCTCTCTCCCTTTCGAGCCTCCCTACTCAGACCACCGATTGCCAGCTGACTTAGGATAGTTGCGCCTAAAATTCAGGCGCGCCCCTGCTGCATTGATAATGCAGATTACCCAGCAGAGTGACGAGCGGTCTAACAATCTAATCGAGTATCACTTGCCTCTGCAATTAGCATTTTATTATTGCTGGAGTTACTCCATGAATACGTCTCAAAAAATCTTCGCCGGCTTACTGACTGGCCTGTTAATCGGCGCGACACTGACCGCGCTGTTCATCACTGACCGCGATCAAGTGATGTCAGAGGTTGCTGTCGACAATGATAAACCCGCTTACTGGGTGGCACCCATGGACCCCAATTACCGGCGCGATAGCCCGGGCCAGTCGCCCATGGGCATGGATCTGATTCCGGTCTACAACGAGTCCAAAACCAGCGCGGCAGAGGGCGTTTTTATCAGTCCGGCACTGATCAATAATTTAGGCGTACGCACAGCCCGCGCCAGACTCGAACCCCTGCAGTCGGCTATTCGCACTGTCGGTTATGTGCAGTACGACGAAGACCGCATGGTGCATATTCACTCGCGTGCCGAAGGCTGGATCGAAAAACTCTATGCGCGCTCGACCGGCAGTGCAATCGAGAAAGGTCAGCCCCTCTACGCGCTCTACTCACCGCAAATAGTTAACGCTCAGGAAGAGTTTTTACTCGCCCTGCGCAGTGACAATGCAAGACTTATCGAAGCCTCAAAAAAACGCCTCAAGGTGTTTTATATTGACGACAGTTTTATCAGCCAACTGAGCCGCAGCCGTCAGGTGCAGCAAGCCGTGACATTCTACGCACCGCAATCTGGCATCTTGCACAACCTGAGTATTCGCGAGGGCTTTTTTATCAAGCCGGAAACCACGTTGATGTCGATTGCGGCAGTGACCGAGGTATGGGTTGAAGCACAGGTGTTTGAGCGTCAGGCCAACGCGCTAGAAGTGGGTGCAGCGGTGACCATCAAACTGGATTTCCAACCGAGCAAAAGCTGGCAGGGGGTTGTTGACTATATCTACCCGAGCCTTGATGAAGAGAGCCGTGCTCTGCGCGCGCGCATTCGGCTGGCCGACGAAAATGGCGAGTTAAAACCGAATATGTTTGCCCAGATTGAAATTGAACCGAAACCTCAGGCCGCGGTAATTGTCGTGCCAAAAGATGCCGTTATTCGCACCGGCACTCAGGATCGAGTGGTGCTGGCACTAGGTAGCGGACGCTTTAAGTCGGTGGCGGTGCAGCTCGGCCGTGTGAATAACCAATTCGCTGAAATTCGATCCGGATTGGAGGCTGGCGATGAGGTGGTGATCTCTGCTCAGTTCTTACTCGACTCTGAATCGAGCAAACGCTCTGATTTTATGCGTCTGTCAGATACACAGAATGATCGTTCGGTGCCAGCGGTTATGGATCACACAGAGATGAACCACGAAATGATGGATCACCAGCAAATGGACCACAGCCAGATGCAGCATCAGGAATAAGGAGAGTTCTATGATTAACGCTATTATTCGCTGGTCGATCAACCAACGTCTGTTGGTTTTACTGGCCACATTGTTACTGGTTGTCGGTGGCCTCTACTCGGTCAAACAGACCGCTGTGGACGCCATTCCCGATCTCTCTGACGTGCAGGTGATTATTAAAACGGCCTACCCCGGGCAGGCGCCGCAGGTAGTCGAAGACCAGGTGACCTACCCGCTTACCAGCGCCATGCTCTCAGTACCCGGCGCGGTGACCGTGCGCGGCTACTCGTTCTTTGGCGACTCCTATGTCTACGTCATCTTTGATCAATCAACCGATCTCTACTGGGCCCGCAGCCGAGTTCTCGAATACCTCAGTCAGGTGACCGCAGCGCTACCCGCGGAGGCAAAACCGCAACTGGGACCCGATGCCACCGGCGTTGGCTGGGTCTATCTCTATGCGCTGATCGACCGCAGTGGCCAGCACGATATCAGTCAGCTACGCAGTCTTCAGGACTGGTTTTTAAAGTATGAGCTGCAGACCGTGCCCGGGGTCTCGGAAGTGGCGAGCATGGGCGGCATGGTGAAACAGTATCAGGTGACTGTGGACCCGCAGAAGCTGCGCGCCTATGGCATTCCTCTGGCGCATATTCAAACTGCGATTAAACGTGGTAATCAGGAAATTGGCGCCTCGGTGATCGAGATGGCCGAGGCCGAATATATGGTCCGTGCCTCCGGCTACATTAAAAACCAGCAAGATCTGGCGACCATTCCGCTGGGGGTTAATCGCAATGGCACAGCGCTGTTATTGCAGGATGTCGCCGATATTGGCCTGGGTCCACAGATGCGTCGCGGTATCACCGAGTTAAACGGCGAGGGCGAAGCCGCTGGCGCGGTGGTGGTGATGCGTTTTGGTGAAAATGCTCAGACCACCATTGACGGCGTTAAAGCCAAGCTGGCAGAGCTGCAAAAAAGTCTGCCAGAGGGTGTCGAGATCGTCACCGTCTATGATCGCTCGGGACTGATCGAGCGCGCGGTGGACAACCTGTGGCAAAAACTAGCGCAAGAATTCATCGTCGTTGCCCTGGTGTGCATGGTTTTTCTGTTTCACCTGCGCTCATCGCTGGTGGCTATTATCAGTCTACCGGTGGGTATTCTCGCCGCCTTTATTGTTATGCACCTGCAAGGGATCAACGCCAATATTATGTCCCTCGGCGGTATTGCTATCGCCATTGGTGCGATGATCGACGGCGCCATCGTGATGATCGAAAATATGCATCGTCATATGGAGAAGACACCGCTGACCAAAGACAATCGCTGGCAGATTGTCACCACGGCGGCCACCGAAGTCGGACCGGCGCTGTTTTTCAGTCTGTTGATTATTACCGTTAGCTTCTTGCCGGTGTTTACCCTGCAAGCTCAGGAAGGACGCATGTTCTCGCCACTGGCGTACACCAAAACCTATGCCATGGCGGCATCGGCGGCGCTATCGATTACGCTGGTGCCAGTGCTGATGGGCTATTTTATTCGCGGCAAGATTCGCTCCGAGCAGAAAAACCCGCTCAATCGCTGGCTGATAGCTGGCTATCGACCGCTGTTAAAGACGGTACTCGCGCTGCCAAAAACCACTTTACTGGTGGCTCTATTAGCCATGGCCTCGGTGCTGTGGCCACTGGATAAAATTGGCAGCGAGTTTATGCCACCCTTGGATGAAGGCGATCTGATGTATATGCCGACCACCTACACCGGCATCTCGGTGGGCAAGGCGCGAGAACTGCTGCAACAGACCAATCGATTGATTCGCAGCGTGCCGGAAGTTAAATCGGTGTTTGGCAAAGTGGGTCGCGCAGACACCGCCACCGATCCCGCGCCGCTGTCGATGATCGAGACCTTTATTCAACTCAAAGATCGCAGTGAGTGGCGCGACGGGGTCACGCTCGAGAGCTTGAAACAGGAACTCGACAGTCTGGTGAAAATACCCGGCCTCTCCAACGCCTGGGTGATGCCGATTAAAACCCGCATCGATATGCTCGCTACCGGCATTAAAACCCCAGTGGGAATCAAAATCGCCGGACCAGAACTCAGTGAGATCCAGGCGATCGGTGTGCAACTGGAGACCATTCTCAGCCCGGTTGCCGGCACCGCATCGGTCTATTCTGAGCGCGTCGCCGGAGGTCGCTATATCAATATCGATATCGATCGCCTGCGCGCGGCTCGCTATGGCATGAACATCGCCGATGTTCAGCAGCTGATTGCCTCGGCGGTCGGTGGCACCAATGTCACTCAGAGTGTTGAGGGGCTGGAGCGCTATCCCATCAATGTGCGCTATCCGCAAGATTACCGCGATTCACCTGAACAGCTTGAGCTATTGCCAATTGTCAGTGCCAGCGGTCAACAGTTTGTACTCGGCGATATCGCCAGTATCGGCATTGAGGATGGTCCGGCGATGATCAAAAGCGAAAATGCGCGCATTAATGGCTGGACCTTTGTCGACATAGAGGGCGTCGATATCGGTAGCTATGTCGACCAGGCCAAACTAGCGGTGGGTCAACAGTTGCAGCTGCCAGCCGGCTACTCGATTAGCTGGTCTGGTCAGTACCAGTATCTGCAGCGCGCCAAAGCCAAACTGATGTATGTGGTTCCGCTGACGCTGGGCATTATTATTGTCTTGCTGCTGATGTATTTCCGTCGCGTCACTGACGTGGCGATAATACTCGGCAGCCTGCCCTTTGCGCTGGTCGGCAGCATCTGGCTGATGTACTGGCAGGGATTTAATTTTTCTATTGCCGTTGCCGTTGGCTTTATCGCCCTGGCGGGAGTCGCCGTGGAGATCGGCGTAATTATGCTGGTCTATCTCAATCAGGCTTGGCGCGATCGCCAGGAACGTGCCAGCAGCGAGGGACGTGATCTGAGCACTGACGATATTATTCAGGCGGTGATGCAGGGAGCAGGTCTGAGAGTGCGGCCGGTGATCATGACCGCGGCGGCGATTATTCTTGGGCTGCTGCCCATCCTCTACGGCAGCGGGACTGGCTCAGAGGTCATGAGTCGCATCGCTGCGCCAATGGTCGGCGGCATGGTCAGCGCGGTTGGCCTAACCCTGCTAGTACTGCCGGTGCTCTTTGCGCAAGTGAAGAAAAGAGCATTGAGACTGGCCGTCACAAAACAGCTCGACTAGGCGATAACCGCCACACCCCAATAGTTATAGCCGGCGAACTTTGGGGTGCTGGGCAGGTACATCTGCTCCATGTTGGCAATGCTAAAGCCGGCGCTTTCAATCAACTCGGGAATATCGCGATTGAGATGGCAGCCGCCGGCAATTTTGCCCCAGTAAGGGTCAATGCGTCCCTGCCATTTTGCCACTCCGGCGTCTGGCGCCAGACCGTGCTCACAGAAAATAAGCTTGCCACTGGGTTTTAACACGCGACGTATCTCGCGATTGGCAGCCAGCGCATCGGGAATGGTGCACAGCGTGTAGGTGATCACCACCGTATCAAAATGATCATCGGGAAAGGGCATGGCTTCGGCGCTGCCAAGAATAATCTCTACATTTAAACCATTCTCTGCGGCGGTCTTGCTAACCACCTTCTCAGCCATCTCATTGAGCTCTGGGGAGGGATCTAGCCCTATAACTTTGTCAACTTTTCCGGCATCGTAAAAGGGGATATTTAGCCCCGAGCCAATTCCCACTTCGAGAACTAGACCCTCCGCTAGAGGCACTACTTTGCCACGCTGGTAGAGAATCGGTTTAGCGCCACAGGCGCAGTTAAGAAAGGACGGCAAAATATATTTGTCATAGAAGCTCATAGGGGTTTCAGCCTGTGTTATTTATTATTATTATTTTTGTTTTATTATTGAGAGCTCAATTCAAATCCGCTGGGCTCTTAGTTCAAATCCGCCGGGCCCTTAATTCAAATCCGCCGCGCACGTTTTAAGCAGTTCCATGGGCACAATCTCAAGAGCCATGCTGTTGCTACGTCGCAGGAATACTTTCGGCGCACAGCCGCTCTCATAGGCTTCCAACCAGCGCGATGCACAGAGGCACCAGGACTGTCCGGCCACTAGGCCGGGAAACTCAAATTCTGGGCGCGGTGTCGACAGGTCATTACCTCTGGATTTGGAAAAATCTAAAAACTCATCGGTGATTTGAGCACAGACGGTGTGGGAACCGCGGTCATATTTATCGGTGCGGCAGAAACCGTCGCGAAAGTATCCGGTGATGGGGTTGCTGCAGCACTCTTCGATTGCGTCTCCAAAGACATTGGTCTGGCTCATAGTGTTCGGCTCTTCTGTTCTAGTGGCTTGTCTTTGGCTTTAGCTTACCGCGTTTGAACGATTTACCCTACAGGGACAGCATTATTTCTCTATCAGCAAAGCTATTGCCTAAATTAGTTAGCATACTTACAATAAGTGTCCTCTTAATACTCGCAAGATATCTCTATGAGCAATGCCGATATAGCCAACAACGATACTCTGGGTTTTGTTATCCACGACGTCGCTCGCATGATGCGCTGGAATTTTGAGCGCCGCGCTGATGAATACAATCTCACCCGCTCCCAGTGGTCGGTTCTAGTTCTATTGTCTCGGGAAAATGGCGCCCAGCAAAAGCGCCTAGCGGACATTATTGGTGTTACCGCTATTACCATGACTGGTCTGGTGGACCGGCTGGAGCGAGATGGTTGGGTTGAGCGTCGCCAAGACACACAGGACCGTCGCGCCAAAAGAGTGTTTCTCACAGACAAAGTTGAACCCCTAATAGAAAAAATTAAGTTGGTGGGAAAAGAGGTTCGAGAGTCTGCATTAAAGGGGATTTCTGCCCGCGAAGAACAGCAACTAACTGACTTGTTGCGGCGCATGCGCGCCAATCTCAGCGCTCAAAACGCCGATATAAAATAGCCGGAGCACTTAACCACAAAGCACTTAACGACAAAATAACGACAAAACATTCAGTTACAAGACACAATTTACGCCCCAAAAATAACAACTAAAACAGGAATACAGGCCTTGTCAGACAAACTTAAACGTACACTAACGCTTTTCGCCGGACCATTGATCATCGCCGCGGTGGCGATCTACTTCTATATGATCGGTGGCCGCTATATGGAGACTGATAACGCGTATTTAAAGGCTGGCATGATGTCTATCGCCAGTGAGATTTCTGGCAAGGTAGTAGAGGTGTCGGTTACTGATAACAGCCGGGTTGAAGCCGGGCAGCTGCTGTTTCGTGTCGACGATCAGCCCTATCAAATCGCACTGGCGCGAGCCGAGGCCAATCTGGTTAAAGTCGGTGGCGATGTGGAAAGTCTAAAGGCTGACTACTTCAATAAGCTGGCGGATCTAGATCAAAGCAAAACGCAGCACGACTATTATCTCCGGGAGTTCAATCGCTTAAATAGTTTGCTGGCGCGGAAAACCGTCTCTGCTGCGGAAGTGGATCAGGCGGAGTATCTCTATCTCGACGCTATCAAAGAGATGCAAGTGACCACTCAGGCACTGCAGGTGGTCAAGGCGCGACTTATTGATATTGATCTGCCCCTGGAACAGCATCCCAGCTATCTGCTCGCCCTGGCCGAGCGCGACAGGGCCAGACTAGATCTCAGCCATGTTCATATCGTCGCCCCCTCCTCCGGCGTGGTAGCGAATTTCTCGATCCAAAAAGGCGCATATATTATTGCTGGAGCGCCGCTATTCAGCCTAGTGGACGACAGCTATATCTGGGTTGAGGCAAATTTTAAAGAGACCGACCTGACTCATTTGCAGGTGGGCCAGACGGCAACAATTAATGTGGATTCCTATCCTGACCATCAGTGGCTGGGTCGTGTTGCTAGTATTACACCAGGCACTGGCTCGGAGTTTTCTCTGTTGCCAGCGCAAAATAGCACCGGCAATTGGGTCAAGGTGGTGCAGCGTATCACCGTCAATCTGGCCATAGATCCGCTGATCTCAGACGCCCCTATCGGCCTTACTACCGGCATGAGCGCACGGGTAAAGGTGGATACTGGACACAGTCGCCAGCTGCCCTGGACCAATTAATGATCCATAGTTTGGTGAGCTTAGATGTCGTCAATGTCCGTTCAAATTGAGCTGACGCCGCGGGCCAAATCCGCGGTGACCTTGGCGGTGATGTTGGCTGCTATTATGCAAATGCTCGACACTACCATTGCCAATGTAGCCCTGCCTCATATGCAGGGCAGCCTGTCCGCCACTCAGGATCAACTGGCTTGGGTGTTGACCTCTTATATAGTGGCGTCGGCGATTATGACTTTGCCTATAGGTTGGCTGTCCGGGCGTTACGGGCGGAAAAACATTTTTGTTATTTCCATCGCCGGTTTTACCTTGACCTCACTGCTCTGCGGCGCAGCCAGTTCACTCAACGAGATGATTGCCTTTCGTATTTTGCAGGGCCTGTTTGGCGCCGCACTGGTGCCCCTATCCCAAGCGATTATGCTCGACATAAACCCCAAGGAAGACCACGGTAAAGCCATGGCCATGTGGGCTGTGAGCATTATGATCGGGCCTATTTTGGGGCCTACTCTGGGGGGCTTTCTCACTGAATATTATTCCTGGCGCTGGGTGTTCTATATCAATCTGCCCTTCGGCGCAGTGGTGCTGTTTATTATTCTCAGCCTGATGCCAGAAACTGAGCGCGAAGAGCGGCCTTTTGATGGACTGGGCTTTTTTGCCCTGGCGATGTTTATCGCCTCTATTCAGCTAATTCTCGATCGCGGCCACCATCTCGACTGGCTCGACTCTCTGGAAATACAGTTCTATTGCGCCGTGGTGCTGTCGGCGCTCTGGGTCTATGTGGTGCACACCCGCACCGCCGAAAATCCCTTTTTAACACCGGCAATTCTCCGCGACCGCAACTTCACCACCGCCCTGGCCTTTATGTTTTTTATCGGCCTGATTCTCCTCGCCACCATGGCCCTACTGCCCAGCTATCTGCAAAATATAATGGGTTATCCGGTATTCGATGTAGGCACCATTCTGGCACCCCGGGGTTTTGGCACCATGCTGTCGATGTTTCTGCTGGGTAAGTTTGGCGACCGTTTTGACC
>Ga0115550_1003564_pt1 | contig 10043 bp, 9 predicted proteins | sample COGITO_mtgs_1005_FD_87177 | JGI IMG/M metagenome (GOLD analysis project Ga0115550, IMG submission 87177) | Pelagic marine microbial communities from North Sea - COGITO_mtgs_100511 | ecosystem: Environmental > Aquatic > Marine > Epipelagic | place: Germany:Helgoland, sampling site Kabeltonne... | reverse complement strand
TCCATAATTTCGTCTGCTCGTTTCTCGTATTCCTTGATAGTCATCTTAGCTACTTGGGATTCACGCAGGTAGCTAGAACTATCATTTGGCTCTGGTGCAGCAGCACGTTTGCTCTTAACTGAGCTTGCTGCGCCCTTGTCTGAACTGTTGGTACGCTTTGTTACAATACCAGTGTCAGCCTTGTAAAGATCAATAACGCGAGATACAGATTTAGCATCGTCTGTATTCTCATATAAGGCATCCTGTACCCACTTAGGTTGCTTCTCTGCCCATGTATGGAAGGCATCATCTTCACGGATGGACACAAAGTCAGGGTGCATCTGTGTTAACTCTGCTTCAGCTTTCTCACGTCTTGCTGTAGAGCGTAACTCTTCTATCTCTTTCAAACGTCCGTCTAGTTCAGATGCACGTTCATTAGCTTTCTTATCAGCAATAGCTTCAACAATACCAGCAACATCTGGATACTTCTTAGCCCAAGCTTCTACCTCATCTTCTGACTTAGGTAGTACAAGTTCATTCTTAGTAGCTGCATCCAGTTGAGCTTGGAGTTTATCTAGCTGTGATTGAAAAGCCTTTTCCTTTTCCTGCGTGTGGCGGCGAAGGTCACCGTACCGTTTCTTGAAGTTCTTCTCCTCACCGCTTAGCTCAGAATCATCTTCTTGTGCTTCTGCTTGAGGTTCTTCTTCTTGTTGGGTACTACTCTCTGCCTGAACTGTGCGCTCGACAGACTCTGAGCTACTGGATTCCTCTTCAACAGTTTCTTCTTCTGTTTCATCTGTCTCGCCACGTGCTTGCTTTAGCAGTGCCTCTAGTTCTTCTTCATCACGCTTAACACGTGCTGCGTTTCTTTGGTGTGAAGCTGATGTAGTTTGGATCAACTTCTTTTCAATCTCTTGAGGCTCTGAAATCATGTTATACTCCTTTATGATGGGGCCAGCCGTAGCTGGGTAGCCTTATAGTTATTGCGTAGTTTGTAGTTATTTCTTCTTCTTCTTGCGTTTCTTAGTTACAAGAGCGCCTTTGTTTAGCCCGTCTTCATCAGCCCCTGCTGTAAACGAACCGCCATCTGGTGTGCTGTAGGTAGTTTCTGTTACACTACTTCCACTTGGGTCTGTAGTAGTGCTACTGCTTATAGGTGTATACGCATTGCTGTCGTTACTGTCTGCGTCACGGACCCATGCGGGTTGTGCGCGTCTTGCTTCCGCAGCCGCAATCTCAGCCTGTCGTGCTTTAATCTCCGCCAATCTTTTACGAGAAGCCTCAGCCTTTGCTTGTGCAGCTTCAAAATTAGACTGTATTGTTTCTGCATAGGGGGTTGGACCGTTATCGTAAGGGGATGTAACATCCCCAGCAACTACCTCTGGAGTGTAACCAGCTGCAGCGGGTTCTATTGCGCCTAGAGGGACTACTTCACCTGGCTCGTATTCACCCTCTAAGTTGCTATTCAAGTTCACAGTCTCTAGTGGCCTTTTCTTAGCCTCTTCAAGTGCTGCAGCTTCTTCTTCAGTCTCTGGGAAGAACTCATCCTTCAGAGCACCAAACACACGACTGATAAGACCTGGCTTATCTTTCTTAGACGCCTCAAGCAAACCTTCTAGTACAGCTTTATCTGCTACAGAAGTACCTTCGTCACTAATCCTGCGTTCAAGCTCATTCTCTAAACGTCTAGCGCTATCCATAGCAGCACCTTTGATGAAGAGACCTAAGATAGGATTTACTGCGCCTGCTGCGGTAGCAATCAAGTTCATCTTAGGAGACTTCTGTTCTTCTAGCATATCTGCAATCTCTTCAGTAGTAAGCTCCTTGTAGTTGATAGCCTTAGCTATAGGCGGTGGCGGGGGTGAGTCATCACTACTACTTGTTACAACTTGAGGGGTGGGTTGCGCTTCTGTTATGTCTTCTTCAGTAGCTTCGCTAGTTACAAGAGAATACCCTGGAGGAATGTTTGTCTGAGGTTTACCGTTAATGTGTGTGATGTAGATGGTGTGACCACTCTCATTCTTATATGCTCGTACCTCTACCATAGGGGCGCTACCAGAGCTTTCATACCCTAAGCCAATACCTTCAATGCCTAAGCCCAGCGCACCCATCTCATCGTAACCTTCGTCACCGGGTGAAAGAGCATAGCCACCTTCCGCCATCTCCATAGGTTGACCGTCATCCACAACCTCTAGCTCAGAGATGTCAAACATCATGTCATCTTCTGGTTCAATGACTTCCATGCCGTCTACAGGCTCACCACCAATGCGACCATTCTCTTCCATGTCTTGGTAGCCGAACTTAGCTTTAGCACGTAAGTCTTCAAAGTACTTAACGCCATAGTAGCGTACTACGTCAGCAGGTACAACATATTCACCTTCACTTAGTTGTGCAGGGATGTCATCACGTACTTCTTCTGGCATAGAACCTAGTGGAACTTCGTTGCCGGACACAGGATCAACACCCTGAGTGTTATCGGGTACAGAGTCTAAGTCTAGTGTACCACCTTCTGCGAAGGCCATTTCCATCTGTTTATCCATTGCTATACCGCCTTCGTTGAACATTCTTAGTTTACCATCTTTGGTACGTACTGCCATCTCTTTCATCTGTGAGATGGTTGGTTTCTTTACATTCCTAGCTAATACAAGTGGCCCGACTTGTATAATCTCTTCTGCCTCAAACACAGGCATACCTGTTTTCTTGTCATAGAAGGCGCTGCCACGATATGGGTTCATACCAACCTGTACCCACTCATCTGAGTCGGATGCAATAATATCTGCTGCTTGACGTTGCAGATCATAAGGGTCTTCAGATGTGTACTCACCAAAGATACGTGCGATAGTAGCCTTGTTTTGTTTATCTGGTTCACCAGTCTTTTTGCTGATAGCATCTTGTAAAGTTTTTCTGTCTGTACGTGTGCCTCTAGCAATATCTAGTGCTGTATCTGCATCAGAACCAAACCTAATGTTTTTAAGTCTGATTGCCTGACCATAGCCTACAACAGTTCCTGCTTTTTGATTGCCATTGTGTATAGACACAACCCACTTATTGTAGTCATCATAAGCAGGTATGTCTAGGCGAGAAGAAACAACCTGACCTTCTGCTAAGTCAGCGCCATCAACGCCTAAGATTGGATACCTAGTTCCTTTTTTACCTAGCGCACCTTGCACCTCAGTTAATGTAGGCAGGAGTTCCATAACTTCTTCTGCTGTGTATTCTCTTGGTGCAGGAAAAGCTTCCTCTATACGCTTCCTAGCTTCTTTAGATGTTACACTACCCTCTATCAAAGCCTGTGCTGCAGCTTGTGCGTCAGGTAAGTTCTTCTGTCTTTGAGTTTCTGGTAGCTTGTTTTCTGTACGCCACTGCTCCAACGCTTCAGGATCGTTGCGTAGACGTGATGCTTCTAGTGCATCTGTATCTCTGTCAATCGTAAATGAGCTTGGTTTACTGGTAGGTGCTTTTGTAGACATAAACTTATTGTAAGATTTACGAATAGCATCTTCAGTTACAGCATAGTCTACCAACTCTCTTTGGTAACCTGCACTTAGTAAAGCTTCTGTTAGATCTTTATTGCTACCAGCTTTATCGAAGTACCTGTCAAAAACAGAATCCGCAGCATCATCAAACGACATATCCTCACCTATGGACGTGCTCATCTTGTTGAGCAATTGTTGTCGCCTTGCGATACCTTTTGCTGCATCTCGAATACTGTTGTAGTCCACTGTGGCTGCTAATGCGTTTTTGTAATCCTGCAAAGATACTGTACCTTGGCCTGTATCTAAAGCATCTACTAAAGCCTTTTCTATCTTGGGAATATTATCCTTTATGACACTCGCAATTCTTCTTTTTGTTTCTGCTAAAGATTCTTTAGCACCTGCTCGTTTGTAAATATCTGCATAATCTTCAAGCTCAGCATCAGAAAGGTTTAACTCGTTAAAGTCAAAGTTATCAAAATTTTTACGAACACTGGGTACTTTAGGGATTCGACTAGTTGCGTCTATCACATTGTCGGAACCCTTAACTGTATCCGCACCCCTACGAATCATAGACTTTGCTGCACTACCTAAACCTGGAATAAGACCTATAACCTCAGCACCAGCTAGTGCACCAATCTTCAAGTAGTTAGGACTTTCTTTCTCTAACTCAGATGTAATATCTCGTACTGTATAAGTAGTACCAACTCCGGGTAAGCTCTCCCAACCAAACTGGGCAGCTGCCTTAGCAGCCTCTACAGTCTCATCAGGATCAACGACACCTACACCATAGGCGCTTGCCATTGCTAGGGGGTCTGACTCATAAACCTCTCTAAGCTTATCATCCATTCACTTTATCCCTCAAGTAGTGTAGATTGCGCAAGGCACGTATAGCACCCTGATGCCTGTACAACTCTGCAGTATCAGAGATGTTCTCCATGCTCTTATGCGTGTATGAGATGCGCTCTTCTAACTCAGAAACAAACGCATCCCAAGAAGCTTTATCGTTTACGAAGCTCTTAAGCGACATTACCGCTAAACCCTTGTTCACCCGGTGTAGGCGCTGTGCCAATGCCTATCTGAGAGCCACCACCCCCTGAGGTGTCCTGTACGCCCTGTGGAGCCTGTCCTTCTGGCGCTGGGCTACCTTGGGGTGCGGGAACGCCTTCCGGCCCTGCAGGGGGCTGTGCGGGAGCCTGAAAGCCTTTTAGGATCTCAGCTTGGATAGCAGCATCACTCATTGAGTTAGTAACCTTGTCTGGGTCAAGATCCATAGACTTAGCAATCTCACGAATGATGTAGTCCATCTTAGCAAAGGGAGCTAGGACTGGGTTCTGTGCAACCTGCAAGAACTGCATCAAGCGTTGTGACCGTACTTCGTTAGCCATTAAGCTCTCTGTACCAGAAGCATGTACTTCCAAATCACCACGGATAGACTCATCAAAGTCAAACTGCATGTTGAACGAGAAGAAAGCTTTACCTAAGGGGCGAAGCAGATAGTCATCTACGTTCTTAACTACCGTCCGAATACTACCGTTAGCAGCAGACATAAGCATAGAAATACCAGAAGCTGTACGCCCAACGCCAGATACTCCGGTTTGTCCGTGAGCGAAGCTAGGGAATCCAGTACTCTCATCTGCTAGAACTCGTGCCTTATCAAACAGTTGCATATTCTCTTGTGCTACGTTGGGGAACTTGGTGCCAAAGATAGCTTGCCCTGGTGCGCCTCCGGCCCTGCGGAACACCTTGCCGGGGTACACAGATAAGTCTTGGCCTGGTGTGAGGTTCGTCTCATCTACTTCGATGATAAGATTACCAGATAGTGCAGCGTTGTCAATAGCCATACGCATAAAGCCATTCATCAATGTCTGCGTATCATCCATGTTCTCAGCAATACCTACACCAAAGAAGGAGTAGGGGTTATGCTCATAAGGTACAGCATAGTAAGGAATACGTGTAGGTTTGAAGGGGTTAAGTACGAAACGTAGTACCTCACCGTTACAAATCCATACGTTACAGTTAACTTCGTCTAGGTCTTTTAACGCACTAGGAATCTTAACACCGTGCTCTTCAAGAAGGTCTGTATCTACAAAACCCCAGAACTCTAGTACTTCCCAACGCTCAGAGGATGGCTGTGTATCGTCATCTTCCATAGTCATTTCCCAGTACTTCTGTACGTAGTCTGGGCCTTTGTCTACAGCCATCTGTACTGCATCAGACATGAAGTAAGGACGGTTCTTCAGAGAGCGAAGCTGTGTGCGAGACATCTTATGACGCTCAACTGTATATTCAGCATCGTCCATAGACTTAGCTTCTGGGTCAGGGTAGAAGTCCCAAGAAGAAACGTGGCTACACTCTGGTACTGTCTTTACAAGAGGGTCATACTCACCTTCATCATTCCAGTTAGGGTATTCTTTATCTACAGCGAATGGACCCTTCATGACACCTGTGCCAAGTAGAGCCATCTCAAAAGCCATAGAACGTAGATGGGTAGAAGCACCAGACTCCTGAAGCTGATCGTGAATCTTCTTTTCCATCTTCTTAGCTGCAATCATAGCTGGGTGAAATGACACTGCAGATGGTGTAGTTCCGTCACCCTCAATGATCTTATCAGATACAGCCTCAAGCTTACTGTTTAAGCCACCCATACGAGCCTGAAGATCCATAAGGGTCTCACCAGGTTTTAGTGTAGTGTCACCACTAATCAGGTAAGGACTAGGTGGTTTCTGTTGTGTTACAGCTTTTAACGCATCACCTGCAGCCTGAGCCTTAGGGTCAATGTTAATGTGTAATGCTTCAGCAACACCGTCTGGCAACACGGAAGGATTGACTGAGAGGGGAAACCTGTTGTTACCAAAGAGAACATCTACAATCTGACCATAGGCAGCAAGTGTCTTAGTCTTAGTAACCTTAACAAATACACGTGATTTCTCTGTATCAGTGAACTGAACGTCAGAACTATATAGCCCACGATAGTTGCGATATGCTTTGAGCCAACGCTGTTCGTCTGCGTATCGTGCATCTTCTGCCCGTGAGTAACGCTCTTGCACGAAAGATACTACGCTATCCTTACGTTCAAAGATACTGTCTGTACTGTCTTCCGCAGCAATGACTTCATCTGTCTCAAACATTTCTTCTTGTTCTGCCATGTGTTAGTATCCGAATGTTGTGTCACTAGCTTGGAAGCCAGAGCGCTGTGTTGCAGGGTTGAAGTCCCAGATGCTGCTGCGTGGACGTGTCATTACACCATATCGCAGAGCATCATACAAGTGATCTTCTGCATGTGTGTCTACATCCTCAGGGTTTCTTTTGTCCAGAGGGATGCTAGGTATCTGCGCAATAGTGTTTGTGCAGTTGTTCATGAATACTAGGCGAGGCTTCTCAGTGAACTCATCTACTTGTAAACGCCTATGTATTTCGTTTTTTCCTGCGACACGAGAGCCACGAGAGCGATCTGACGGACGCCAGCGGCATCCCTTCATAATCATTTGCTCTGCTAGTGATGGCCCCGTGTCGCCACGGTTGTGCCACAAAGAAGAGTCTAGCACCCCGTATCTCATACCGCCATCTTTTTTCTCTAGGTCTAAGATCATATCAGCTAGATCAGTAGCTGTAACTTTAGAGCAATAGAGTTCTCTGTAAACAATGAGTTGTTCGTCTGGTGCAACAGCAAACCAGAGAACCCCCGTATAAGATCCGTAGCCGTAGTCACAAGCTCTAAACTTAGCCCAGCTTTCGGGAACTTCAAAAGCGTCAACGACATGCTGAGATCGGTTAAACTCTGGGAATGCGGCTCCATCGTTAATATCCCAATTACCTTCTAGGAGTTGCTTCCTTTGGTGCTCGGGTAATGATAAGAGCATCGCCTCGTAGTCACCCGCTTCAGCAAGGTAGGGGTTATCGAAGAGAGATGCAGGTATAAACCTACGCTTAAACAGAGGCTGACCTGCTTTGCTGTGTCCCTCAGGGTAGGTAATCGTGTCGCCTGTTTCAATATTTGTAGCCCAGAATGCTTTGTTTGAAGGGCCAGGATCAATGAACATCTTCTTAACCCACTGATGCCCAGCGCCGCCAGGGTTAGTCGTAGCCCTCATGTAAAGACCTAAATGTCGTGCTGAGCTACGTAGACGTGATCTCATGTAGTCCCAAGCATAAGGACTAGACCACTGAGTAAGTTCGTCAAAGCCTATCCAGTTAAACGCTTGCCCTTGGTAGCGAGTAACATCTGTATCTTTATCCAAGTAGGACATCCAGAGACGCCCACCTTTTGGACTAGTCCACTGCGACTTTCTCTCTGACCACTTGATACCTGGTACTGCACGTGGGTATAACTCCTGCGACTTCTGTATAAGTTCCCTAAGTTCTTCTGTAGTGTGACGTACAAGTAGGCCACTAAAGTTAGGATCGTTCAAACCGTGTAGTGGGTCAGCTAACATAGCGTAGGATTTGCCACCACCAGCTGCGCCACCATAGAGAACTTCCCGCTCTGAAGAACTTAGGAAGTTTGTCTGAGGGCCGGGGTTAGGCTTGAACACGACCTCTTGTGCTACATCCACGTCATACTCAGGAGCGACTACCTGTGCAGGAACAGTCGGTACACTAGGGGTGGCGACTTGTTCTACTGTCTCTGTCGGACTCTGCGTATGCCCCGACCCCTTGGCTTTCGAGTTTTTCGATTTCCGCAAGGGTTTCTTCGAGCCACTTGGCAAGCTTACGTTTAACTGCAGATGCTTTTCTACGTCTTTGCTCAACTTCGATTCTCTTCTTTAAGCCCATATGAGATATGTAACGGCCTGTTTCTTTGCTCAACCACTGAGCTACCGCACGATAACTATACTGCTTTAGATGTCGCTTTGCAAGCTCTAACGCTTCAAGCTCATGTTCAATCGGTTCTAGAAGCTTGTCATTGTCTGGATGTAGTTCATAGCCCCAAGGTATCTTCTTAGTTACACGGACTATTGTGTGCCATTGTTTGTTGTGATCTTTGGGTGGTTTTGGTAGTTGCCAAAATCCTAGATCTCTTGTCGGAATACTTATTCGTTCGTACCTTCTTTTGGTGGGAGATAAAAGATGCCACCACTTGATGTGACATCCACTTTATCTACCTTACCAAGTCCTGCACGATCTAGCAAGTCTTTTGCTGCGATCATCTTCTCTTTTATGCCTAACTCAGTAGGGTCATAGAGAGCACCTACCATAGACATAGCAGCTTTAGGGGCGACACGGGCGAAATAGGTGCGTGTCTTCTCACCTATCTCGTCCTTCAGAGATTCCACAATAGCCGATGTGCTACTTGTTTCCCCATACCCTGCCAGCTTTTTAGCAGCAACAGCGTCACCGTTAGCCTCATCAAAGAGGACTTCAAGGAACTTAAGTTGCTTTTCGGTTAGATTTCTCGCCATAGGTAAACTCTCTTATCTGACCACGTGCAATACCGATGTCACGTAGTTCTTTGTCGCTCATGTTCTGAAGTAACCAGAAGTCTGCACGAGCTTGTTGTGCTTCCTGTAAAGCCTGAAAGCCTCGTTGAAAGAAATTTAGCATCACTATCTCCTTTGTTGTGTGTGCGGAGATAGTTATACTCAGTTAGCGGTAACTTAGTACCACCTGTTTTTGCATACCCGTTATTCGTTATACGCCAGAGAAGGTCTCTGTTACAGTTAGGATAGTGTCTACATGTGCTGCTGTATCAGGCGTTACTTGTATCTTATCACCTGCAGCCAGTACTAGCTCAATGTCAGAGAAAGTTATATACTCATTAGCACCCAAGTTCTTACCTGTAAGAAAGTGTGACGTGTAAGTATCTGCCGCTACATACCACTCAATCTCAATGCTAGTGTTGCCTGATGTATTGATAACGTGAAGATAGCTTACCTCAGCCACACAGTTAGGAGGACATGTATACACATCCTCTGTAGTAGTACCAGTATTATGCCCATAGACAGAACGCCTACGAGCAGGTCTACCTTGGTGGTTGAGTGTAACAGCCATTACTTCTCTTTCTTACTCACAGCAGCCTTAACTTTCTTAGGCTTAGGTTTATCCATCTCGACCTGAGCTTTACGGCAGATCTCTGTGATGTTGTAATCGCTACAGCCTACATTGCCGAAGCGATCCTCAGATGCTGCTTGATTGCCACGTTCATCCCAAACACAACCATGTTCGTCAATCCGGTAGCCGTGCGCTTCTAGCGCCTTCTTATACTTCTCGTAGAACTTCATCTACTTACCTTTTTTCATGGGGCGTTCTGCTGGCATAGACGCACCACAGTAACCACCTTTGTTGTAGCCTTTTTTAGCCATACCACCGTATGCCATCTTCTTCTTAGGCATTTTCATCTTAGCGCCGCCACAGTTGCATTCGCCGCCCTTACCACAAGTACACTTCATGTCTTTTTCCTCTTAGCTGTTTTAGCTGCAGCCTTAAAAGCAGCTGCTGTTGGTGCGCCCTTAGTACCGGGCTTACGCATCTTCTCATTACTACCCGCTTTAATACGGGCCTTCTTCTTAGCTATATTCTTGTATAGGGACACTACCACTTCACCTTATCTGCCCAGTAAGCTGCACTCATCTTGCCCTTACTGATATTCTT
>Ga0115550_1003557_pt1 | contig 10052 bp, 4 predicted proteins | sample COGITO_mtgs_1005_FD_87177 | JGI IMG/M metagenome (GOLD analysis project Ga0115550, IMG submission 87177) | Pelagic marine microbial communities from North Sea - COGITO_mtgs_100511 | ecosystem: Environmental > Aquatic > Marine > Epipelagic | place: Germany:Helgoland, sampling site Kabeltonne... | reverse complement strand
GAGAACAGCTCTACGAGAGAACGCGCAAGGACAAAAGTAGGCCTCTTCTGCAGGTGGATAATCGCCGGGAGGTCATAGACCAGCTGGTTGAAAAGCGCGATCCGCTGTATCGCGAAATTGCCGACCTTGTCTTTCCCTCTGGCTCTGTGGTGCCAGGCAGATTGGCAAAAAATCTCGCAGCCGCACTTGCGGAGCTTTGATAATTCGCGCCGGCTGCGCATAATACCCATCCAGCAACCTTTGCAGAGCTTCCAGCCTCATGAACAGAGTAGACAGCGCGGCGAGCGGATTAAATAGCCCAGCCAGTGGAATTTCCCTAGATGTGAACCTAGGGGACAGAAGTTACCCTATTCATATTGGGGCAGGGCAGATGTCGGCCGCCAATATCGCCCAGTATATCCAGGGGCAAAAGGCACTTATTGTCACCAACACCAGCATTGCTCCGCTTTATTTGCAGATCCTGCAGGATCAGTTGTCGGGGGTGCAGGTCGATACTGTGATTCTGCAAGACGGCGAGCGCTACAAAAATCTTGAAATGCTCAATGAGATATTTACCGGGCTAATAGAGAGTCAGCACGATCGAAAAACTACCTTGATTGCCCTAGGTGGTGGAGTGGTAGGTGATATGACCGGGTTTGCGGCCGCCTGCTATCAGCGCGGGGTGCCCTTTATACAGGTGCCAACCACATTGCTGGCTCAGGTTGATTCATCGGTTGGCGGCAAGACGGCGGTCAACCACAGCCTGGGCAAAAATATGATAGGCGCCTTCTATCAGCCGCGAGCTGTAATCATAGATACGGATACCTTATCGACCCTGCCCGATCGGGAGTTTCGCTCTGGCCTGGCTGAAGTTATCAAGTACGGCCTGATTGCCGACCCGGTATTTTTTACCTGGCTGGAAGATAATACCCAGGGGCTACTGAACCGGGACAATGAGGCTCTGGCTTACGCCATCCATAGATCGTGCATGAATAAAGCCATGGTGGTCTCCGCCGATGAGACGGAGCAGGGTATCAGGGCGATTCTCAATCTGGGCCATACCTTTGGTCATGCAATCGAAACCTTCCAGCAGTACAGAGACTGGCTTCACGGTGAAGCAGTGGCTGCAGGTATGGTTATGGCGGCGCATCTGTCCCTGCTAGCGGGCAAGATTAGCGCTGAGGATCTCCAGAGGGCCAGAAATCTAATTGCTGCCTGCGGCTTGCCGGTGCAGCCACCAGAGAATATGAAGGCAGACGATTTTCTACATTTGATGGTGCGCGATAAAAAGGTGCTCGACGGCCAGTTGCGGTTGGTGCTGCTAGATAGCATTGGCAGTGCGACGGTGAGTGCCGATTTTGAGTCAAAATGGTTACAGCAGGTTCTCACAGAGACCTGCCTCGCCTGAAGACCCTGTTATTTCAGCCTTCTCCTGCAATCTAATTTAAGCTTATAGCTGACCAAGAGTGGGTCAAGAGTAGTCCAATCTGCACCTATTGTAGGTATAACTGATTGTCGAACATGCTCCTAAAGTGTAAAATACGCCGCGCATATCGAATTACACTTAACTTCTGTTCAACCAACCATCATTACTTTTTGTAACGTTTTACTATGGGTTTAATTATGACTCAAAGCTTATGTCGGCTTGATGATTTTAAAGACAACTGTGGTTTCGGATTAATAGCTCAGGTTAAAGGTCTGACCAGCCATAAGCTGATTCAGGATGCGATTCAGTCGTTGACCTGTATGACGCATCGTGGCGGTGTTGCCGCAGACGGCAAGACAGGAGATGGCTGTGGCCTGCTTATGCAGAAGCCCGACAGCTTCCTGCGGACCGTGGTTGCGGAGACTCTGCAAGTAGAGTTGCCAGAATCCTACGCCGTAGGTGTGGTGATGATGAGCACCGACGACGAGCTGCGCGGCAAGGCAAAATCTATTCTTGAAGAAGAGCTGGCTAACCAGGGTCTGGCAGTTATTGGTTGGCGAGAAGTACCCACAGATAACAGCTGTCTGGGGCCCATTGCCCTGGAGTCGCTACCCGCCTTTGAGCAGGTTTTTATTGCTCCCGGAGATATTGCCGACGAACAGAAGTTTACCGCCCGACTCTATATGGGGCGCCGCAAGGCTGAGAAACGTCTGGAGACTGACGACAGCTTCCATATAGCCAGTTTTGGTACCAATATTCTCAGCTATAAAGGTCTGATGATGCCGGTGGATCTGCCGGGCTTTTACTTAGACCTGGCTGACGAGCGTCTTGAGACTGCTATCTGCGTGTTTCACCAGCGCTTCTCCACCAATACCATGCCCAAATGGCCATTGGCACAGCCTTTCCGAATGCTGGCTCACAATGGTGAGATCAACACCATTATGGGCAACAGAAACTGGTCTGTGGCCAGAACCCCCAAGTACAAAACTGACCTGCTACCGGATTTGCTGGAAGCGGCCCCCTTAGTCAATCGCACAGGTTCAGACTCCTCAAGCCTGGACAATATGCTCGAGATGCTGGTTACCGGCGGTATGGACCTGCATCTTGCGGTGCGCAGCCTGGTGCCACCAGCCTGGCAGAATGTTGAAGATCGAAATCCCGATCATAAAGCTCTCTACGACTACCTCTCCATGCACCAGGAACCCTGGGATGGCCCTGCGGGTCTGGTTATCACAGACGGCCGCTACGCTGTCTGTACTCTGGACAGAAATGGTCTGCGACCCTCGCGCTGGGTGATGACAGATGATGATGTTATCACTGTGGCTTCAGAGGTGGGCGTCTATGACTATCTGCCGGAAAATGTCGTAGCAAAGGGGCGTCTTGGGCCAGGTGACATTATGTCGATCGATACTCAGGAGGGACGAATTCTGTTCCGCGATGAGATCGAAGATCAGTTAGCGGCTCGCCACCCCTACAAAAAGTGGCTGAACGAAGGTCGCTTTGCCATAGAGTCGAGCTTTGATACCGACAGCATTGATATCGAAGGTACCCTGAGTCGAGAGCAAATAAAGACTTATATGAAGATGTTCCAGGTCTCCTTTGAGGAGCGGGATCAGGTGCTGCGGCCTCTGGCCGAAGGTGGCCAGGAAGCTGTGGGCTCTATGGGCGATGACACGCCCATGGCGGTACTTTCCACCAGGCAGCGCAATCTGTTTGACTTCTTCCGTCAGCAATTTGCTCAGGTGACTAACCCACCCATAGATCCGCTGCGCGAAGCCGTGGTGATGTCTCTGGGTGTGGAGCTGGGGCGCGAAGGTAGCATCTTCAAAGAGCAGTCCTATCTGGGTCAGCGCATTGGTCTGTCCAGTCCTGTACTGTCACCACGCAAATACTATGCGCTTAAAAACAATGAATACTCAGAGTTCCCGGTCCAAAAATTTGACCTCAATTACGATCCCCAGACCGAGAGCCTCAAACAGGCTGTGCAGCGAGTTTGCAAAGAGGTTGAAGCCTCTGTCCGCGGTGGCACTGTGGTCTGTATCCTCTCTGACCACAGTTTAATTGAAGGCAAGCTGCCTATTCACACATTGATGGCCGTGGGTGCAGTGCACAGTCATCTGATTGATACAGGCCTGCGCTGTGACACCAACCTGGTGGCCAGCACGGGTTATGCTCGGGACTCCCATCATATAGCCACTTTAATTGGTTGCGGTGCCTCCTTGGTTTACCCCTATCTAAGCTACCATGTGCTCTGCGATCTGATTGGCAGTGGCGAACTGCTGGTGGATGTGGACACGGCCTTCAAGCAGTACCGCAAAGGCATTAATAAAGGTCTGCTGAAAATTTTATCCAAGATGGGTATTTCAACCATAGCCTCCTACCGCGGCGCTCTGCTATTTGAAGCCATAGGTTTAAATTCAGAAGTTATTGATCTCTGTTTCCCTGGTTTGATCAGTCGTCTCGAGGGCGCCACCTTTGACGATTTCCAACAGGATCAGGCTGAGCTAGCTAAAATAGCCTGGAAGCTGCGCAAGCCAATTAGTCCTGGCGGGCTCTTAAAATATGTCCATGGCCAGGAGTACCACGCCTATAATCCGGATGTTGTGCAGACCATGCACAAAGCCGTGCAAAACAATGATTACAAAGCCTGGAAAGACTATGCCAGCCTGGTAAATACCAGACCGGCGGCAACACTGCGGGACCTGCTGTCGATTAACAGTAGCGCAAAAGCCATTGATCTGGCCGAAGTGGAGCCTATAGAGGCCATTGTTAAGCGCTTTGACTCCGCTGGTATGTCTCTGGGTGCCCTGTCACCTGAGGCCCATGAGTCTCTGGCTGAGGCAATGAATGGTCTGGGTGGCCGCTCTAACTCTGGTGAGGGCGGAGAAGATCCCGCACGCTATGGCACAGTGCGCTCATCCAAAATCAAGCAGGTGGCCTCAGGCCGCTTTGGTGTGACACCAGCCTACCTCTCCAATGCCGAGGTGATTCAGATCAAGGTAGCGCAGGGTGCCAAACCCGGTGAGGGTGGCCAGCTTCCTGGCGGCAAGGTCAATGCTTTGATTGCACGACTGCGCTACTCGGTGCCCGGGGTAACATTGATTTCACCGCCTCCGCATCATGATATCTATTCTATTGAGGATTTGGCGCAGCTGATCTTTGATCTAAAACAGGTCAACCCGGAAGCTTTGGTTTCAGTCAAGCTGGTGTCTCGCCCAGGGGTGGGAACCATTGCCGCTGGTGTGGCCAAAGCCTATGCCGATCTCATTACTATCTCTGGTTACGATGGTGGCACAGCAGCCAGCCCTCTGAGTTCAATTCGCTACGCGGGCTCTCCCTGGGAGCTGGGCCTGACCGAGACCCATCAGACATTGCGAGCGAACGACCTGCGCGACAAGGTGCGAGTGCAAACCGATGGCGGTTTAAAAACCGGGTTAGACGTGGTTAAGGCAGCCATTTTAGGCGCCGAGAGTTTTGGCTTTGGCACCGGCCCCATGGTTGCACTGGGCTGTAAGTATCTGCGCATCTGTCATCTCAACAACTGTGCTACAGGCGTGGCCACTCAGGATGACCGTCTGCGCAATGACCATTATCGCGGCACTGTGGCCATGGCGACCAACTTCTTTAAGTTTGTGGCCATGGAAACCCGCGAGTGGCTTGCAGTATTAGGCGTCAGTTCTCTGGAGGAACTGATCGGCCGTGTGGACCTGCTAGAAGTATTGCCCGGTGCCACCAGCAAGCAACAGAATCTGGATCTCAGTCCGCTGATTGAGGATCGCCCTGAGATTGCCGGCAAGCCGCAATTCTGTCTTGAGCCGAAAAATGAGCCCTTTGACAAGGGCCTGTTAGCCGAGCTTATGGTGGTTGACGCTCTGCCCGCTATAGAATCTCAGTCTGGCGCCAGCTTTGACTATAAAGTGGGCAACTGCGACCGCTCCATAGGTGCGCGTCTGTCTGGTGAGATTGCCAAGCGCTACGGCAATACAGGTATGGCGGAGACCCCAATACGCCTGAACTTAAAAGGCGTGGCGGGTCAGTCTCTGGGTGTCTGGAATGCCGGTGGTCTTGAGATTTACCTGGAGGGCGATGCCAATGATTACGTGGGTAAGGGCATGGCTGGGGGCAAGCTGGTATTAAGTCCGCCCGCGGCCAGTCGGGTAAAGTCCAATGAGACACCTATCATGGGAAATACCTGCCTCTACGGCGCCACTGGTGGCAAGCTCTATGCGGCGGGTACAGTAGGCGAGCGATTTGCAGTGCGCAATTCCGGCACCATCGCTGTGGTAGAGGGTGCTGGTGATCACTGCTGCGAGTATATGACCGGTGGCATAGTCACAGTGCTGGGCCCCACAGGTTATAACTTCGGAGCTGGAATGACCGGAGGCTTTGCCTATGTGTTGGATATGGAGCGTGTGTTTGTCGATCGCTACAATATGGAGCTGGTTGATATACAGCGAGTCACCTCTGAATCCGCAGAGTCCCACAAGGCATTTCTCAAGGCAATGATTGCAGATCATGCCCGCGAGACAGGCAGTGAATGGGCCAATGAATTATTAACTAATTTCTCCGATTACGCGTCGCGGTTCTGGTTGGTCAAGCCAAAAGCGGCCAGCCTGACAGGCCTATTAGCCCAGGCCCGCAGCAACCCTCAGTAACGCGAACAGCAATAGAGATCAATAGTATGGCAAGACCAAACAACCAATTTCAGTTTCTCGATGTAGAGCGAGTAGACCCGCCCAAGCGCGATATGAAGCGGCGCCTGGGTGAATTTGTTGAGATTTACGATCCCTTTACCGAGAAAAAGGCAGCTGATCAGTCTCATCGCTGCCTCTCCTGTGGCAACCCCTACTGTGAGTGGAAATGCCCGGTACACAACTATATTCCCAACTGGCTGCAGCTGGTTGCCGAAGGTAATCTGATCGAAGCAGCTGAGCTGAGTCACCAGACCAACTCGCTGCCAGAAGTCTGTGGCCGTGTCTGTCCCCAGGATCGACTCTGTGAAGGCGCCTGCACCCTCAACGATGGTTTTGGCGCCGTGACTATTGGCTCGGTAGAGAAATATATTACAGATACAGCGCTGGCCATGGGCTGGCGTCCGGATATGTCCAAGGTCCAGTGGACCGACAAAAAAGTTGCGGTTATTGGAGCCGGCCCAGCAGGTATAGGCTGTGCCGATATTCTGGTGCGCAATGGCGTCAAGCCAGTGGTGTTTGATCGCTATCCGGAAATTGGTGGTCTGCTGACCTTTGGTATTCCCGAATTTAAGTTGGAGAAGCAGGTCATTCGCACCAGGCGCGATGTGCTCGAGGGTATGGGCGTTGAATTCCGTCTCAATACTGAGGTTGGCACAGATATCAGTATTGATGAACTGCTCAACGAATATGATGCGGTGTTCCTGGGAATGGGAACCTACACCACCATGAAAGGTGGCTTCCCCGGTGAAGACCTGAACGGCGCCCATGAAGCGTTGAAATTTTTGGTCTCCAATGTCAATCGCAATCTGGGCTTCGAAAAGTCTGCCGACGACTTTATCAGCGTAAAAGGCAAGCGTGTGGTGGTGCTCGGAGGCGGCGATACAGCCATGGATTGCAACCGAACATCTATCCGTCAGGGTGCCACCAGTGTGACCTGTGCCTATCGTCGCGATGAAGAGAATATGCCCGGCTCCCGCCGCGAAGTGAAAAATGCTCGGGAAGAGGGTGTGGTATTTAAATTTAATATGCAGCCGGTTGAGCTGCTGGCAGACGAGCAGGGCAATATTTGCGGGGTTAAGGTCGTGAGCACTGAGCTGGGTGAAGCGGATGAGAATGGTCGCCGTCGCCCTCAGATAATTCCTGGCAGCGAAGAGGTTCTGCCTGCAGATGCAGTGCTGGTAGCCTTTGGCTTTAAGCCCAGCCCGCCGGAATGGCTGACTGGTGTCAAAGTGAATACGGCTGATTGGGGTGCGGTACTGGCAGCGGAAGACCAGGACTTCCCATTCCAGACCAGCAACCCGAAAATTTTTGCCGGTGGTGATATGGTGCGTGGGTCAGACTTGGTAGTGACCGCTGTATTTGAGGGTCGTCAGGCCGCTGAAGGTATTTTGGATTATCTGGATATTTAATGTCTGAACTAAAGAATGATCGTTTTTTAAAGGCGCTGATGCGTCAACCTGTAGATCGCACGCCGGTGTGGATGATGCGCCAGGCTGGCCGCTACTTGCCCGAGTATCGTGCCACACGCGCCCAGGCAGGCGACTTTATGAGCCTGTGCAAGAATACTGAACTGGCCTGCGAAGTCACACTTCAGCCCCTGGAGCGTTACGAGTTAGATGCGGCGATTCTCTTCTCTGATATTCTCACCATTCCGGATGCCATGGGTCTGGGGCTCTATTTTGAAGAGGGCGAGGGTCCCAAATTCCGCAAGCCAGTGCGCACGGAAGCGGACATCGAGCAACTACAGGTGATTAATACAGCCTCTGATCTGTCCTATGTCACTGATGCAGTCAGCATGATTCGTCGTGAACTGCAGGGCCGGGTGCCATTAATTGGTTTCTCCGGCAGCCCCTGGACATTGGCTACCTATATGATTGAAGGCCAGAGCAGCCGTGATTTCGCTCGTGCCAAGACTATGCTCTATACCCAGCCGGAGCTAATGCATCAGCTTTTAGACAAGCTGGCGCTATCGGTAATCGATTACCTGAATGCGCAGATTGTTGCCGGTGCTCAGGTGGTACAGATTTTTGATACCTGGGGTGGGGCGCTCAGTCATGCCGCCTATCAGGAATTTTCTCTGGCCTATATGCAAAAGATAGTCAGTGGCTTGATCAAGCAGGCCGATGGCCGAGATGTGCCGGTGATTCTATTTACCAAAGGTGGAGGCCTGTGGCTGGAAGCTATGGCTGATACAGGCTGTCATGCCCTGGGCCTAGACTGGACCATGGATATTGGCGCGGCCAAGAAAAGAGTCGGCGACCAAGTAGCCCTGCAAGGCAATATGGATCCGGCGATACTGCGTGCAGATCCGGCGACGATTGAGCGCGAGGTGCAAGGTATTTTGGCTTCCTTCGGCGCTGGGAATGGGCATATCTTTAATCTGGGTCATGGCATCACACCAGATATAGATCCGCAGCATGCAAAGGTCTTTATTGAAGCGGTTCACAAATTTTCTGCAAACTAATCCTCAGTACTAGAAATTCTTGGTCTATATTTATCTGGACTATTGACTGTCACACAGTTTAGGTAAAAGAAGTATTTACATTCCCTCCTGATAGGCCAGCACTCTGTTGCTGGCTGGTCTAGGTTTTGAGCAGTCTCGGCGCTGCCTTAAGAATCTAACGGATTAGATTTATGAGGATTGTATGTCCTTAAAGCAATTAAAGATTTTTATCCATGAGTTAAAGGTGGGGATGTTTGTCTCTGCTCTGGATAAACCCTGGGCGGAAACTCCTTTTCCCATACAGGGTTTTGTTATTAAAAGCGGTGCCGATATTTCTCGTGTCAAAGCCTATTGCGACTACGTTTTTGTGGATATAGAAAAAGGTATCTCCCCAGAGGATGTAGATTCACCTGTTATAGGTGCCCGTCTCAGAGTTGATTCAAACAAACAATCTGCTGACGACTCAGGCCATATTAACAGCGCCAATATTGGGCCCAGTAAGCACCATTTATCAGTGGGTGCAGATATTAAATCCAATCTTAGGGTTAAACCCCATGTGTATAAAAAAACCGTGGAGCTCGCCAAAGAAATCCCGGCCGCCCGCGGGGCCATGAATAATGTTTTGGGCTGTCTGACCATGGCCACCAGACAGATGGCTCGGGGAGGGGCCTTCAATCAGGACCAGCTGCAAGCCTCTGTGGACGAGATGATCGACAGTGTTATCCGCTGCCCGGACGCCTTTATCTGGCTGCTGAGGCTGCGCTCAAAAGATGCTCGCTCCCATGACCACTCTGTGCGCTCATCCCTGTGGGCTACTCAGTTTGGTCGTCATATAGGATTGGATCTGGGGCAGCTGAGAGACCTCTGTCAGGCGACGCTGCTAAAGGATATAGGCCGGATAAAATTAGACCCTGCCCTGTTGCACAATCAGAATCGAGATAGCGACCAGGAGGTGGAATACCGCAGTTTTGTTAACCACAGTGTTGAGCAGCTGTGCAGCTCTGGGTTTAAAAATCGCAGCGTGATTAATATTATCAAGTTCCACTGCGAGCGCTTTGATGGCAGTGGCTTTCCCAAAGGTTGCGCCGGTAATCGCATTCCCATGTTGGCCTCTGTTGTAGGCATAGCCACCGAGTTTGACAGGCTGTGTAATTCCCGTGAGGCTGGTGACACCATGGTGCCCTCTAAGGCCACCAGCAGGCTCTACCAGCTGCGCGGCTCGGCCTTTGCCGAGAACCTGGTAGTGGAGTTTATTCAATCTGTAGGCCTGTACCCAGCTCGCACCATGGTTGAGTTGACCACTGGGGATCAGGGTATGGTAATCGAGCAAAATCCGCGCAGCAGACTGGCACCGAGATTGGCCGTATTTAAAAATAGGATGGACAGGGCAGATCAGGGCAAATATATTTTTATTGATTTAAAAAATGAGCAGCAGGCCAGAGAGCGGCTCCACAGGTTTGGTCAGCGGCGAGCCTATGATGTAAGCAAGCTGGCCATAGTTCGCGATATT
>Ga0115550_1003555_pt1 | contig 10060 bp, 8 predicted proteins | sample COGITO_mtgs_1005_FD_87177 | JGI IMG/M metagenome (GOLD analysis project Ga0115550, IMG submission 87177) | Pelagic marine microbial communities from North Sea - COGITO_mtgs_100511 | ecosystem: Environmental > Aquatic > Marine > Epipelagic | place: Germany:Helgoland, sampling site Kabeltonne... | reverse complement strand
ACAATCTGTGCTGTTGAGGGGGAGTGCTCTAGCCCTGCTGAAACCTTGTGGCGGGTTGCATTGTCACTGACGCCGACAATTAATAGTTTGCTGGCACCCATATGCAGTGCCGGACTGATCGGCTTAAGCTGACGCACAGCGCCATCACCAAAGTAGTCATTACTTATCTTGACTGCGGGAAAGAGTCCAGGAATAGCGGTTGAGGCCATCAGGTGATCAATGGTCAGAGGAATATGCTCACCGCGACGACGGGATCGATTCCACGCTGCTATTTTGTCCTGTCCCTGATAAAAGGTTACCGATTTACCGCTGGCATAGCTCATGGCAGTGATCGCTATAGCCTCAAGTTCGCCATTGCTAATGGCTGTATCCAAATAATCAAATTTGACATAGCTATCCATCATTTTGCGCAGTGGGCTGTTGTCGAGGAGCGATATGGGCTTGCCTATGCCATAACCACTGTGGACAAATGAGGCCAGTATGTGAAAGGTGTTTTTTAATACCCCCAGGGCATCGGTACGGTAGACATCAGCTGGTGTTAGCTCATTCCAGATACGCTCTAATTTACTGGTGCGCAAGCGAAAGGGGCCGGCTCGCCCGGCAATAGACAATGCATTAATGGCACCGGCAGAGGTGCCGCAGATAATCGGAAAGGGGTTGTACACCGATCTTGGCAATATGCTGGCAATGCCTTTGAGTACACCCACTTGATAGGCGGCTCTGGCGCCGCCTCCGGTTAAAACTAAGCCTTTGCTCATGGTTAAAATATTCCTATGGATAGACCTGCGGCCATGGCTAGACCGAACTCTTCACATTGTTCCAAGTGCTGCTGGTTAATGTCGCCTTTGATAATTAGTGGCTCGCTAATTTTGCGCAGGGGGTACCCTTTGGCAATGCGGTCGATCTCACGCACCGCGCCGCTGCCATCATTGCCGGCGCTAATAAATAGTCCGTAGGGCAAATTCAGTTGGTAGGGCTCTGCAGGATAGTAGGTTCGATCAAAGAAGTCTTTTAGCGCACCGCTCATATTGCCAAAGTTCTCCGGCGTACCAAAGAGCAGTCCATCAGCCCAACGCAAATCCTCCAGATCGGCATCAAAGGCTCTTAGCAGTCGAGTTTCCACATCTGCTTCACCCTCTGATCCACGCATAACCGCCGCCGCCATCTGGGCAGTATTGCCAGATTGGCTGTGGTAGATAATCAGCAGATGTTTCTTCATCAGTTAAAACCATTATTCGGCAAGAGTGCGGTGGAGTTACATTTTTTTAGTGTCACTGGGGTCTACAGTGCCCACTAGCATTTGCTCTTATTGGTATAGTCCAAAGCGGCTGACAGCGCTGCAAGTGTAACGGATATAGCCATAGAAGGATCTAGTTTGACCTATTTGATTATGCTCTCTCTGGGGATTTTTTCGGTGGCTTGGTGGCCTTGGTTGCCAAGTTTTGGAGTCAGCTTTGGGCTATTTATAACCCTATTGTCAGTCTACGTATTTTTCCGCTTAAAGAGATTGCTTTGGCTTATAGCTCTCAGTGCGGGAATGCTTTGGGGGATATTTTGTGGACATCAACTTCTCCGTGAGACCCTGCCAGAGAAGTACAGTGGCGAGGAGTTCTTAGTCACAGGGCAGATTGTTAGTCTGGTTGACAGTAACGCGATTCGCAGCCGTTTTAGTTTTGCCACTGAGACTATTCAAGTCTCAGGAAATCCTCATCACCAGCCTGTTCCAGCGAAACTGCTACTCAGCTGGTACGCTGCGGAGGAGTTGCATCCGGGGCAGCGCTGGCAGCTGGTAGTGCGCTTGCGGCCGCCGCGAGGGTTTGTCAATCCAGGAGCCTTTGATTATCAGAGCTGGCTACTACAGCAGAGCTATAGCGCCACTGGTTATGTGCGCTCTCCCGAGCTTGCCAAGCAGTTGCCTGGGGCCAGATTATTTAGTGCCGGTAACCTAGCCTCGCTGCCAGCGCAGCTTAGAGCAACAATTCGGCAAGCTATTGAGCAATCAGACTTATCGCCACGGGGGCGCGCTGTGCTGTTGGCCCTGAGCATTGGCGATAAGCGTCAGCTCGCCGCCTGGTGGCAGGATCTGGCACGCTTGGGAATAGTGCACCTGCTGGTTATCTCTGGGCTGCATATAGGTCTTGTGGCATTGTTTGGGGCTGCTTTGGGCAAGGGTCTGGCGCGGCTGGTGATTCTGATGAGTTCTGCTTGCAGTGTCGTAGGATTAAGGCTCACCAGCCCAGTATTACATTGGTTGGCTCCGGTGAGCGGGCTGCTCGCCGCTGGCGCATACAGTCTTCTGGCGGGCTTCTCCCTGCCGACTCAGCGGGCGCTAATTGCCGTAGCAGTCGTGGTGATAGCAAAGCTCTGCTTTCGTCGCATTCAGCCCTTCGTCTGTCTGGTATGGGCACTGACACTAATTGCGCTATTGCAGCCCTTGGCGGTATTGAGTGCCGGCTTTTGGCTGTCGTTTTCCGCCGTGGCGATTTTAATTGCCTGGTTTTCTCCCTGGCAGTCAATCGATCCCTGGTGGCCGAAAAAGCGCACAGTCAGTGCTCAGTTGGCTCTGCTGGTGATTATGTCAGTGCCGCTATTGTTTTTTCTTGGGCGACTGTCCTGGCTGGCGCCGCTGGTTAATTTGGTGGCTGTGCCCTGGGTGTCACTGGTCACTGTACCCACGGTTCTATTTGGCTGCCTACTTCTACCGGTTTCAAGCCGCGCAGCCGAAGCGATCTGGACTATCTCTGATTGGTCAGTGAACCTTTTGTGGCGGTTTCTCGATCTATTGCCCTCAGATCAGGGCTTTTTAGTTTCTCCGGTGGGGACATCTAGTGTGGTTTTGTCGGCTGCACTTCTGGCTGGCTTGTGCCTAATGCTGCCCCGTCATTTAAGGGAAAGGTGGCTTGGGGTGTTGCCATTGGCGCTTTTATTACTCTTCAATAACAAGCCTAAACCTGGCTTGCGGGTAACGGTTTTGGATGTGGGGCAGGGCCTTGCCGTGGTGGTTGAAACTGATCAACGGAACCTACTCTATGACAGTGGCGCACAATTTAGTGCGGCCTTTAGTGCCGGCAGTGGCATTGTTGCGCCCTTTTTATGGCAGCGCGGCTGGAGTTCGATCGACACCGCGCTGATCAGTCACGAGGACGGCGATCATAGTGGCGGCTTCGCGGCCCTGCAGCAAGTCCTGCCCAGCAGGCAGATCATAACTGGGCCCGGCGTGAATTATTCTGAGGTGGTGCTACAAGGCCAAAATGTGGAAATTTGCAATGCTGGAGCTGAATGGCGTTGGGGTGAGGTGTTGTTCGAGATATTGTCACCCACCTCTGAAGTGGATTCGGTAACGGCCAGGGAGGGCAATAATAGCTCCTGTGTTCTGCGTATCCGCTGGCGGGATATTCAGCTGCTGCTTCCCGGCGATATCGAAAGTGCTACAGAATACCAGTTACTGGACTCAGGGCGACTGGAGGGTCTGCAGCTGGATTTATTGGTGGCGCCCCATCACGGCAGCAAGACGTCCTCTACGGCAAAATTTGTTCAGCAACTAGCGCCAAAGCATGTGGTATTTTCCGCGGGATATCAGCACCAGTTTGGCCATCCTCACTCATCTGTCACCAAGCGTTACAGTGCTGTAGGCAGCAGAGTTTGGAATACTGCAGAGCAGGGTGCTATAACCTTTGAGTGGTTGCCGTCTGGAGAGCCGCCTGAAAAGCGGGCTGGAGAACTTGCTGGAGAGCTAAAAATTACCACAGCCCGCAGCCAAACTCGGCGCTGGTGGCGCTAAACATGGATTGCAGATTTTGCCTGAAGCCCTTTTATGCTAAGGTCGCGATTCAAAACTAATCGACTCAATGGAAGACACTGTGTATCAAATTTTCCTCACTGGCGGCTGGCTTATGTGGCCGCTCCTTATCTGTTCGATTATCGTTGTCGCCATCTCCATTGAGCGCTTGATTACCCTCAAAGCCGATCGCATTGTTCCCAGCGGTTTACTCACCCGAGTCTGGCAGCAGTTGCGAGATCGCGAGCTAGCCGGCGAGAGTCTCCGAGAACTGCGCGACACATCACCACTGGGCTACATTCTTGCCGCCGGTATCAGCAACTCCGGCCATGGCCGCGAGATTATGAAAGACAGTATCGAAGAGGCCGCAGCTCAGGTAGTCCATGAACTCGAACGTTTTTTAACCCTGCTGAGTACGATTGCCAATATGGCACCGTTGATCGGTTTACTCGGCACTGTGCTGGGTATGATTCAAGTGTTTGCCGACATTATGCTGTTCGGCACCGGCAATGCCGCTGATCTTGCCGGGGGCATCTCTCAGGCGCTTATTACCACTGCAGCTGGCCTGACTATTGCCATTCCGGCGATGATCTCTCACCGGTATTTTGAGCGCCATGTGGAGTCTCTGGTGGTGCAGCTGGAAGGGCAGGCAACCAAGCTGGTGGATGCCATGCACAGCGACCTGTTTCGGCAGTCCTAGGTAGCGATGAATAACCATGACTAAACTCTCGCCATTTTTGCCTGCTGCGCTCGCCGTGAAACCGCTGTGAAGTTTCCCCGCCGCCCCCAGCGAGACAACAGTATTAATCTAACACCATTGATAGATGTGGTGTTTTTGCTGTTGATTTTCTTTATGGTCACTACCACCTTTACCCGTGAGACGCGTATGCTAATCAGCCTTCCTGAGGCTGAGACTGAGAGTATCGCCAGGGAAAAAAAAGTAGTGGAATTGGTGGTCTCCAAAGATGGCAGTTATGCGGTTGACGGACAAAGTTTGATAAATCGCGATATCAAGACCATTATGGCTGCCTTAAAGGATGCTTCGGCTGGGGATAACAAGATGCCATTGGTGATTACCGCCGATGCGCTGTCTACACACCAAGCCGTGATTACCGCCATGGATGCTGCGGGCAGGTTAGGATTTGAAACACTAAATATTGCAACGCAACAGCCACAAGAGCCATAACAATATGAGCGACAAGATTGTCCCGACCGGTGCCTCCACTTATTTGCGCCTGTTAAAGTATGTTCGCCGTTACTGGCTGGCCTTTGTAGTCAGTATATTTGGCTTGGTGCTGCACTCCTTTGCGGAAGTGGCGTTTGTCGATCTACTGGGTTTTATCACCGATACGGTTGGCACGCTTACCAGCACAGGAGCGGCTGAAGCCAACTCTGTGGGTATGCCCCAGACCGGCATGACAGCGATGTTCGCCGAGGCGCTTTTGGGCGATCTTATGGTAGAAAAACCCTGGTTGGTGATTCCGTTTTTTTTGGTGATTATCAGCGTCTTGCGCGGTATCGGTTATCTGATTGGCAGCTACGGGCTAGCCTATGTCTCCAACTATCTGGTTCATGCTCTGCGGGTTGATATCTTTGAAAAATATCTGCAGCTGCCCTTTGAGTTTTTTGATCGCTCCATGTCCGGCCATCTGGTCTCGGTGGTTACCTTTAATGTTCAGCAGGTTACACAAGCCAGCACCAAAGCCCTAAAAACACTGCTGCAGCAGGGTAGTTTGGTCTTGGGGCTGATGGGCTATCTATTTTATGTGAACTGGAAATTAACCCTGTTCTTTCTCGCCGTAATGCCCTTTGTTGCCTTGGTCGTTTCTTTGGTGAGCAAGCGCTTTAGAATGATTAGCACACGAATTCAGGGTGCTATGGGTGACGTTACCCATGTCACTCAAGAAGTGGTTAGCGGTTACCAAGAAGTGCGTATGTTTGGCGGTATGGAGAACGAGCGTGCGCGTATTCAGCTGGCCAGTCAGAGCAACCGTCGGCAGAATATGAAGATGGCACTGACCGAGGGCATTAGCAATCCGCTGGTGATGCTGCTGGTATCTCTGGCCTTTGCCGGGATCACCAGTTTTATGCTCAGTCCAGCCATTCTTGAGACCATGAGCACCGGCAGTTTTATCACTTTTTTGGTGGCCTCAGGCATGCTGATCAAGCCGATCCGCCAGATCACCGAAGTGAACAGCGATATCCAAAAGGGCATAGCTGCTGCAGAATCGATTTTCGAAATCCTTGATGCCACGCCAGAGCGGGATGGCGGCACTGTCGAGCTGGAGTCGGTAATTGGTCGAGTTGAGTTTAAGGATATCAATTTTCGCTATAACGACAATGGTCCATTGATACTCGAAGACATCAACTTCAGCGTCAAGCCAGGTGAAACCGTTGCGCTAGTGGGCTCTTCAGGAAGTGGCAAGACCACTCTCGCGAGTTTGATTACACGATTTTACAATCATGGTGAGGGGCAAATTCTTCTCGATGGCGTCGATGTTAATGACTTTAAACTGCCTAATTTACGCAAGCATATCGCCCAGGTGAGTCAGAATGTCACCCTATTTAATGACACGGTGCGCAACAATATCGCCTATGGCGAGCTGGCCAATCGCTCGCTGGAACAGGTCAAGGCGGCCACCAAAATAGCCTATGCGGATAAGTTTATTGAGCAGATGGCGGATGCTTACGACACTATGATCGGCGACGATGGCGTGATGCTCTCTGGCGGTCAGCGCCAGCGTCTGGCGATTGCTCGGGCGCTGTTAAAAGATGCCCCAGTGCTGATCCTTGACGAGGCCACTTCGGCACTGGATACAGATTCAGAGCGCTATATTCAGGCGGCTCTAGAAGAGTTAATGAAATCCCGCACCACTTTTGTGATTGCCCATCGTCTCAGTACCATTGAGAAAGCCGACCGCATCCTAGTGATGGAGAGCGGACGTATTATTGAGCAGGGCAGCCACGATGAACTACTGGCTTTAGAGGGGCGCTATTCTCAGCTCTATCGGCAACAGTTTAATGAGCCAGAGGCAGTCTAGGCTTGTCTCTTGAGCAGCGTATAACCCACGCTTGGCAGCGGGATAGTCTCTGGCTAAAACCGCTGTTGCCATTGTCTTGGTTGTTTCGCGCCATCTCAGGTTGGCGTCGGCGCTATCTTCAGTGGCGCTATCAGGGTCAACGCTTTACTGCGCCGTTAGTGATTGTGGGCAATATCTCAGTGGGGGGCAGCGGTAAGACACCACTGATCGTGGCCCTAGTAGCAGCGCTCAAACAGCGGGGTTTTAAGCCTGGCGTGGTCAGTCGCGGCTATGGCGGCAAGGCCGCAAGCTATCCATTATTCGTCAATGCCCAGGCCCCTGTGGCGGCGAGCGGCGATGAGCCCTTGCTAATTGCTCAGCTGGCCCAGTGCCCGGTGGTAGTCGACGCCGACCGCAATGCTGCGGTTGCCTATCTGCTTGATCACAGTGACTGCGATCTGGTGCTTAGTGATGATGGCTTACAGCATTACAGATTGCATCGCGATATAGAAATAGTGGTGGTGGACGGTGAGCGTGGTTTTGGCAATGGTCGCTGTCTGCCCGCTGGGCCGCTCCGTGAAAGCCCAGAGCGGTTACAGCAAGCGGATTTTGTCGTGGTTAATGGCGGCATGCCGGTTAACCTCGGCGTTCCCTGTGAGCAGATGCAAATAGCGCCGCGGAGAATGACTCAGCTCTGTTCCGGGGTCAGTCAGTCAATTGATCAGTGGCTGACTGAGCAGCAAAGCAAGGCTGTCCATGCAGTGGCGGCTATAGGCAATCCTCAGCGCTTTGCCAATACATTGGTATCTTTGGGGCTAGAAGCCGAGCTTCACAGTCACAATGATCATCAGGCTCTGGGCCCAGAGGATCTAAGCTTTGGGGATGATCTGGCGGTGATTGTTACGGCTAAAGATGCGGTTAAGTTACTTGGCTCTGACCACAGGCAAAGTCTTGGTCAAGGTTCCATTGCGGATAATATTTGGGTGCTCGAGATCGAGGCGCAGATTGAAGACGACTTTATAGACAGGTTGGCAGCTCAGTTGCGCAGCTTGTAAATACAGAGCAATGCACATTAGAGGTTCTATGCAATTTACAGTAATTATTCCAGCCCGTTTCGGTTCCATGCGCCTGCCTGGCAAGCCCCTGCGAGATATTGCCGGCAAGCCAATGATCCAGCGGGTCTGGGAGCAAGCTGGCAAGAGCGCTGCCCAGCGAGTGGTTATTGCCACCGACGATCCGCGCATTGAAGCGGCTGCACTAGAGTTTGGTGCCGAAGTCTGTATGACCAGAGCCGATCACCCATCCGGCACCGACCGGCTGCAAGAGGTGGCGGCACTATTGGGTTTGGCCGACGATGCAATAGTGGTCAATGTCCAGGGGGATGAACCATTGATTCCGCCAGCAGTGATCGATCAGGTAGCCAGTAATCTCGCCGCCAATCCTCAGGCTGGAGTGGCGACACTGTCTGAACCTATCGAGACCTATGCTGATCTGCGCAATCCCAATGTGGTTAAACTGGTGAGCAATAAGCAATCTATTGGGCTGTACTTTAGCCGCGCACCAATTCCCTGGCCGCGAGATTTAATCGACTCGGCTAATGCCGATGAGGCTCTACCTGAAAGCTATAATTTTAGTCGCCATATAGGTATCTATGCCTACAGAGTAAAAGAACTTAATGACTTTGTTACCTGGCCGGTGGCGCCGATTGAAGCCACAGAAAAGCTCGAGCAGCTGCGTTTTATGTGGCACGGGGTGGCGATTCACGCAGCACCGGCACTGCAGCCAGTGCCCGGCGGGATAGATACAGAGGAAGATTTGCAGGTGATTATAGATCTCCTAAAAATCAAATAATAACAATAGGTTACAAAAGAAACTTAAATAATATTTTAACTGTATTTCAACCCAAATGTAATTCTAGCTTATTGCAATTCTGAGGTCAGTATGGCGACTACAGCAACTCAACTATCGGTCCTATTTGTCTGTCTGGGTAATATCTGCCGTTCACCTACAGCCCATGGCGTATTTGCCAAGTTGGTAGAGCAGGCAGGTTACAGCGATCTTATCCAGGTCGACTCAGCAGGCACCGGAGACTGGCACCTAGACCATGCCCCGGATCAGCGCACAGCTCAGGTGGCTGCGGCCAAAGGTTATGACCTCAGTGCGTTGCGAGCCCGGCTGGTCACTAGCGCCGACTTTAATCAATTTGATTACATAATCGCCATGGATAATGCCAACCTCAAAGATCTGCGCGCTATGCAGCCAGAGGGATACGCCGGTCACTTGGGTTTGTTTCTCGATTTCTCCGAGCAGTCTGCAGTGCAGGAAGTTCCCGACCCCTATTACGGTGGCGAAGATGGGTTTGAATTGGTCTTTGGTCTGGTTGAAGATGCCTCCCGTGGGTTGTTGCGACATATTCAATCCAGTCATCCCCAAGCGTTAGGCCTTTGATGCCGACTATTCACGAAAAAGTTTCACTGCAACCCTACAACAGCTTGGCACTGCCAGCAGTTGCGGAGTATTTTTGTGCCGTTCAGACTACTGTTGAGCTATTCGCAGCATTAGAATTTGCCCGCTCCAAGAATCTATCGGTGACGCCACTTGGTGGCGGCAGCAATATAGTGCTGACAGGGGATATAGCTGGCTTGGTGCTGAGTGTTGAGCTCAAGGGTTTAAGCCATAAGGTTATGGGGCAGGCTGTTGAAGTGACTTTTGCCGCCGGTGAAAATTGGCATGATCAAGTGCTGCATTGCTTAAAACAGGGCTGGTATGGGTTGGAGAATCTATCGCTGATACCCGGCAATATGGGGGCTGCGGCAATCCAGAATATTGGTGCTTACGGTGTTGAGTTAGCTGATTTATTTGTCTCACTCACCGCCATAGATAAGCAATCCGGGGCAATGGTCAAATTTGATAAAGCCGCCTGTGACTTTGGCTATAGAGACAGTCTGTTTAAAAATATTGGCCGGGACCGCTATATTATTGTCGATATCACGCTGGCCCTGAGCACAGAGCCTAAGGTCAATATTCAGTATCCAGCATTGCAGACCGCTATCGATAAGTATGCGGATTCTGTGGCGGCGATTACCCCAGAGCTGGTCAGCGCCATGGTCTGTGAGATTCGCTCGGAAAAACTCCCTGACCCCAACATTATTCCCAATGCTGGCAGTTTTTTTAAAAATCCAATAGTTCCTCAGGTGCAGGCTTCGGCGCTATCCCAGCAGTATCCCCATATGCCCAGCTACGCCCAGGTCAATGGTGATTT
>Ga0115550_1003550_pt1 | contig 10066 bp, 9 predicted proteins | sample COGITO_mtgs_1005_FD_87177 | JGI IMG/M metagenome (GOLD analysis project Ga0115550, IMG submission 87177) | Pelagic marine microbial communities from North Sea - COGITO_mtgs_100511 | ecosystem: Environmental > Aquatic > Marine > Epipelagic | place: Germany:Helgoland, sampling site Kabeltonne... | reverse complement strand
CAATTTTATCACCCGTTGCATGGCTTGCAACCCTTGCTCTGTCACTTCAATTTGTCTCAACCATGCTGGTAACCTTGCCAGCATCATTATTAATGTCCCGGTTTGGGCGGCGTCCGGTTTTTCTTGCCGGTGCGTCCTTGTCAATATGCGCTGCTTTGATACAGGCTTATGCTGTTTATTCAGGACACTTCATTCTGTTTTGTATTGGGTCCGGTCTTTTGGGGGCAGGCCATGCAATCGCTCAATTCTACCGATATGCGGCTGCAGATATTGTTGTGCCTGAAGATAAGCCAAAAGCAGTATCATTGGCGCTGGTTGGTGGGCTGGTTGCGGCTATTTTCGGGCCTGAAATTTCATATCGTCTGATTGGCGCTGTAGATGGTGCGCTCTATGCGGGATGCTTTATTGGCGCAGCTCTGGTGCAATGTCTGGCGCTTCCTGTCCTGCTGGGGATGCCAAAATTAGCTGTTGAGATACGCGAAAAGCAGGGACGTCCGATAAGTGCCTTTCTTCGGTTGCCAGCGTTTCGGCTGGCGCTCTGTTCGGCTGCGCTTGGCTATGCTGTGATGAGCTTTTTGATGACAGCTGTGCCGCTTCAAATTGTGAATGTCAGTCTGCTAGGAGAGGCGTTAAATGCGCGGGTCATTCAATGGCATGTCATTGCGATGTTTGCCCCGTCATTTTTTACTGGCAGCCTGATAACCAGATTTGGCATTCGCGCTATTATGACAGCAGGTTTGGTGCTCTATCTCGCAGGCATTATAGTGGCGTTGTCGGGACTTCAATTCTGGTATTATTTTGCCACATTATTTTTCGTCGGGCTTGGCTGGAATTTTCTTTATATCGCAGGAACCTCTCTTGTTACGCTCGTCACCGAGCCTGAAGAGCGGGGGCGTGTTCAGGGCATAACAGATATGATAGTTTTTACTGCCGTTGCCTGTGCGTCTCTCTCAGCCGGTATAATTCACACAATTGGCGGCTGGCATATTATGGCTCTCGCCGCCCTGCTTCCCATTAGTATTATCGGGGTGACGATAGCAATGACCAGCAAGCCTTCGCTACCATAAAACGTAAAATATGGTGCACTGCACAATAAAAATGGGAGTGTTTTATTGATGCCAAAAAAGAAATAAAGATTTTCTATTGTGGAATTTTTTAGGGATACAGGCAAAAAAAAGGGCCGTGAGCGAACTCACGACCAAGTTTAGGGAGGAAACGCACAAAATAATTGTGCACCGCGATATATTAACATTTCACATAGGAAGTCAATAGTGTCGGTTTCAAAAAAGTAAAAAATCCATCGAATTAAGGGTAGTATTGATACTTATTTAGGCAAAATATCAAAAACTAGTCAGAGTTTGGCCAGAAGAGGGCCAGAAGCAGGCCAGAAGCAGGCCAGAATTCCGCCAGCTATGAAGGCCAGCTATAATAATTTGATCGGGGGCAACAGGCTTTTTACATCATTAATGGTCAGACCATTTTCACGATATGTTGCAAGGCTTCGGGCTTTGTCGCGTTTTGCCAGTCTCTGTCCGGTTTGATCGCAGATAAGTTCATGATGATGATATAATGGGGATGGCAATCCAAGCAGGGTTTGAAGCAGGCAGTGCAAGTCTGTTGAGGCGCGCAAATCATCTCCCCTAACGACAAGATCAATCTGGCTATCGGCGTCATCGATGACCACACTCAGATGATAAGAGGCAGGGCTATTGCGTCTGCCAAGCACGACATTACCCAGAGAACGGGGGTCAGCTGTGATTGCGTCACCAGTGTGCGTTTGCCAGATTAAAGACTGATTTTTCAGCTTTATCTGTGCAAGAGCTCTATCCATATCAAGACGTAAGGCTGGCACGGCTGTGTGGTGTAGTGCTGTGTTTGGCACAGGCGGGCTGTTCTGGCTATCCTGCGGGGCGGTCAGGCTCGCCTCATATTCTTTTCGTGAAAGGTGACATGGATAGACTAATTTTTCAGATTCCAACCATGCCAGTGCAGCATCATATCGCTGGCGACGAGCCGATTGATATAAGGGCGGCTGGTTCCAGGATATACCAAGCCACTGTAAGTCATCAATGAGGTAATCGGTAAATTCATCCTTGCAGCGTGAGCTATCAATATCATCAATCCGGAGCAGAAACCGGTTAGCATCACAGCCCGCTGCCTGCCATGCAACAAGCGCAGAATAAGCATGCCCAAGATGCAGCCGGCCTGACGGGCTTGGTGCAAAACGGGTGCGGGTATTTCGAAATATCTCAGGCATGTAATGTCACGGCTCTGTAACAGTGATATGGCGGGAAACAGAAGTGGTTTCCTAATTTCCTGATTATGGTAGAACAGAGGGGGCAAAAAGCAAAGCTGGAGGACGATTTCATGACAATGATTGACCATTCTGTTCCAATTGGATCTGGGTTATCTCTTTCGGGACGGTTTCGTCTTCCTGATGGTATGACGGAGCTTACAAAGGGACGCATAGACTCGATTGTTATCTTTCTCCATGGCTGGGGTGCGGATGGCACTGACCTTGCCCCATTATCAGATGTGCTAGCGCAAGCCCTGCCCGAACATGCCAAAAATACTGCTTTTTTTACCCCCGATGCTCCTGATATCTGCTCCGCAAACCCTGCTGGCAGGCAATGGTTTGAATTAAGTTTTGATGAAACAGGGCGCCAGAAACATCCTGATTTATGCTGGCAGGCCGCCACAGTTATCCATCAGCTCCTAGATGCAGTTAGCCTTGATATGGGTGTTCCGGCAGACCGCATTATTCTGGGCGGCTTCTCGCAAGGCGGCATGTTGTCTCTTGCTGCTGGCCCGTCTTATCAGCAACGGATCGCCGGTGTCTTTAGCCTATCAGGTGCCTATCTTACCTTGTCCCAGCAACAAGAATTACAGGCGGCCGGCACAGGGCATCTTGATGCCGGTTTTCCAATCCTTCTGGTTCATGGTGATGATGATGCTGTTGTGCCGCCGCAAGCGCTTGGCCACGCCAAAGAAGCGCTTGAAGGACTTGGCGCCGCACCTGACATGCATATGGTTAAACAGCTAGGCCATGGTATTGATATGGAAGTGATAAGCCATCTCGGCGGGTTCTTGTCAGGTGCTTTGAGCCCGTCATAGCGCAAACATCTTTTTTGCCATAAGGCCTTACCCGCCCGTTATTGTAATAGCGCTGTCATATCTAACGGCTAGATTAGCCAAGACAAATCAATATTTAGAGGTGTTCATCAGTATAAAAACACCAAATATTGATAATTCCGCCAATAAGGCGGCTTGTATTACGGCTGGCTTCGTGTTTGACTAATGCGATGAAAGGTAGGGTTATATTTCTATGAATGCTGGCATGCATGCTCCTGCACTCGTTTTGAATGCAGATTTCCGTCCCTTAAGCTATTTTCCGCTATCCTTATGGTCATGGCAGGATAGCATAAAGGCGGTTTTTCTCGACCGCGTTAGCATCATATCTGAGTATGAAGAAGTTGTGCGTTCGCCATCTCGTACGATGCCGTTGCCGTCTGTCATTGCGCTCAAAGAATATATACCGCAGAGCCGCAATCCGGCCTTTACCCGCTTTAATGTGTTTTTGCGTGATAAATTTACCTGCCAATATTGCAATCATAAGCTTCCTGCGTCTGACCTGACATTTGATCATGTGGTGCCGCGGTCGCGAGGCGGCCGGTCACGCTGGGATAATGTTGTTGCGGCCTGTAGCCCATGTAATTTGAAAAAAGCGAATAAGATGCCGCGCCAGTGCGGGATGCATCCTCTGGTGGCCCCGGCAGCGCCGAACGTCTGGCAGTTACAGGAAAATGGCAGGGCTTTTCCGCCAAACTTCCTGCATCATTCATGGCGTGATTATCTATATTGGGATAGTGAGCTTTTGGAAGAGGCTACCAGCAACATCCCGTTATTTAACTAACGCCCCTCATCATCTGGGCAGGTTCAGCTGAATCCAGCTTAGAATTTTTCAGCAATTTTGATAGCGGCTCTGCATCCTGTCTGGATAACGCTCCGCAAAATAGGGTAGCCAGTTGCCTCGCGCCCGTCATGCTCAATGGCGATATCACGGTGCTCCAGCTCTTCATCGCGAAACCTCTCAAGCGTTTTGGTTAATTCAGGCTCGCGGTCCTGTGCTTTTAAATGCTCAACCTGAGCAGCATAATGCTCACCAATGACTTCCTCAACAGCGATGGTACAGGCCATCGCCGCCTTTGGTCCCATGGCAGCTGTCGTTGCGCCAAGAATAAATCCAGCCACACCCCAGACAGGGTCAAACAAAGACGGGCGCACCTTATAGTCATTCAGTAATGTATCAAAGGTATCAAGATGTTCTTGTTCCTGTTCCATCATATGCTGAATTTCGGCAGCCTGCTCATGGTTCTTTAAGATAGCGAGCTGTCCTTTGTAAATCGTCTGTGCTGCCCGCTCTCCGGCATGATTAACCCGCAGAAAACGGTCAAGATCAGCTGGCGTTCTTGCAGAATCTGACGCGGCGGCTGGTGGAGTGGCGTGTGTAGGGCTCTGTGTCATCGGGGGGCTCTTTTTCGCTCTTAAAAGGGGGCGGGAGCAAATGTCCCTGCAGAATCAAAGATAGACCTCAGCTATGCTGGTTTCAATGAGGAAACAGCAAAGATATCTGTTTAGGGCTGAAAAAGGAGCCGCCCATCTTATTTAGAATTTAGTTATTTAAATTTACGAAATCCATAAAAGGCGACGAGGACCATCCCGCTACTGATAACAGCATTCCAGTTTGCCATCGACAGCGATAAAAACTGCCAGGAAATTTCATCACAGCGCACCACTTCGGTTGCAAGCAGGCTGTCTAGTAACGCGCTTGTGTTGCCCGTGCCCAAGAGATCAGCGGTACAGCCGCCCGGCCCAGCCCATAATTGTAATTCAATGCCAGAGTGATAAATCCCCAGACCGGCCGCAATAACGGCAACCATAAGAATGACGAGAAGGGTCAGATGTCCGCGAAGCGCTGTCAGCGATAATAAACCTAATAAGATGATCACAGCATGCGGCCAGCGCTGCCAGAGACAGAGCTTACACGGGGCCAAGCCCTCAACATATTGGAAATAAAAAGCGGCTCCCAGCAGAGACAGGCTTATTAGCCCAAGATATCCGCTTAGTTTCTTCGCTTTTTGTTGGGTTCGTTTAAACCGTGCATTTGCCATGTAGAAACTCGCCTATAATCACTGCCTTAGGGTAGCAAAATCCAAAAAAACTTCAAGAAATATCGAAGGTCTTTTTTTTCAAACGGTATGGGATTGGCCGTGTGATGTGCTGGTGAGTTTTGAATGTTTGAACATAAAAATATCTAACCTCGTAAAAACATTTTAAAAAACAACTTTAAAGTGTTGACAGAAGGCACCCCATTATGAGTATCTTTTGTAAGTATAGGTTGTTCTCTTAAATTAATTAAAAATTTAAAAGTGTAATATGTTTACGGTATTTTAGGAATTGAAGAGTATGTTCTGACTTCGATTACGTCACCTATCCCTCTCGTTGGGGTTATTATTCTCTGGCGATTTTTTCTCGTTAGAGGGGGTGGTGACAGTAATATAAAAATTTTTCGCCGTTTTAGGAGCGCTGAGCAATGGTAAATGACGACCGTTTCATTGATGACACACTTAAGTCTGACGATTTGCAGGAAGACACATTCAACGAAGACCATAACAGCATGTTTTCTGGTGATGAGCAGATGAAACGCTCAAGCGCCCGAAAGCACCGTATGGTACCCGATGCTGGGAAAGGCATTCTCTGGACATTAACAGGGCTTGCGCTTGCGGCATGTGGCGGCGGCGGCACTGTTACTGGCGGAACAACTCTCCCCGGAGAGCCAACCGGTCTCCCCGAAGAAGGGCTTGCTGTCTTATCGTTTGACCAAGCGCGCGAACTCGGCGGCGCAGGACCATCAGGTGCTAGCGCATCAAGCACATCTTCTTTTGTGCGTGATTTTGGTGATATTCCGCTCTCATCGCGGGGTAGTTTTGAAATTAATGAAATCCAACTTCAACCGAACCAAATCATTGTAGCACGGGTTGGCGGTGCAATGAATGCTGCTACCGGTCAACAGGTGACGGGCGGCGGCGTTGATGAACAGGATAATTATGTTGGTCCGGTCTGGTTTGGTCTCCCCGGCGAAACCCTTATCAGCCCTATCACAGATAGGATTGCGCGCGCCTATATTGCTGAGGAGGACCGTCTCGGCGATGCCTTTGATGAGGATGTGTTTTACGCCGAACAGATTGCCGCGATGTTTGGCGAGAATAGCGGTATAACAAAAGAAAATCTGATTGATGACAGCCTTTATATGCTGTCACCAGAAAGTGTAGCAATTGACAGAAGTCTTCCCAACATTATCTCTCGCAAGGCGGTTGAAATTCACCTTGAGAATATCAATACCATCACGGCCTCTGATGATGATGATGCCAGAAAGGCTGAAGTACAGGAAGTCTGGCTACAGGGGCAGGGACAGGCGGTCATGCGGATGGTGATACCCTTAGCAATATCGAAAATATTACCGGCTCAGATCATGATGATACGCTGACAGGTAATGACGAAAATAACATCCTTATCGGCGGCGGCGGTAATGACACTATTAATGTCGGCAACGGCGTCAATCACATTGATGGCGGGACTGGTAATGATACGGTCAGTTTTGCCGCTGTTGCGACCATAGGAACGCTTTCGCTAGATGATATCAGAACATCTAACGACCCGACTGATAATTTCGTTGTTACCGGTGTTGCCGTTGATATGGGAACAGGGGCTGTCGAAGGTGCCAATATTCTTATCAATGTCGAAAATGTGACGGGGACAGACCGGGATGATTATCTACAGGGTAGTGATGCTAACGAGGAGTTTCGTGGCGGCGCAGGCAATGATATTCTCCGTGGCGGCGGCGGGGTTGATACCCTCCATGGCGGTGTAGGGAATGACTGGCTTAACGGCGACGCAGGTGATGATGCCCTCCATGGCGGTGAGGGGGATGACTGGCTTATCGGCGGCGACGGTGATAATATCCTCAATGGCGGCGCGGGTATTGATGTTCTTATCGGCGGCGCAGGCGTTAATACGCTGAAGGGCGATGCTGGGGATGATATCATCGCCTTCTTCAATGGCGGACAAGAAACAGCGACTGGCGGCGCAGGGGCGGATAAATTTGTTATCAATGTTCTTGATAGAGTGGGCGTTTCTGCTACAGAGGTTGATATCATCAAGGACTTCAAAATTGGTGAGGATAAGATTCATATTATCGGTGATATAGGTAATCTGTCGCTGGAATTTATTGCCGCTGATGGCAGTGCTGAGGCGCACTTCCTGCTGAAAAAGGGTGATAATGTTCTGGTGAAAGTCGAAACAGATGCTACTGCATTCACTGCCGCCACGGTCTTTGATTTAACCACAGCTGATCATTTCCAGTTTGCGGCAGACTTTGCAGAACTAACAGTAAGCATTGGTTATGATCTTTCGAGCTATTATACGCCAGACTTACTGTAGTTACAGCTAAAGACTTAATCAAAAAGCCGCTCTGGTGACAGGGCGGCTTTTTGTTATTCGCATATGGCTGAAACATGCTCAACCTGCTCGGCGGTGAGGCTTAGTTCAGCAGATAAAACCCAGCTCCGAATGCTATCAGCAGGACTGATAATAATAGTATCAGCTTGCGCGGGCTACGGTGCCAGCGGGCCATACCAGCGATAATCATAAAGCGCGCTGTCCGCCCAATCGCTGACAGGAGTAAAAAGGGAAGCAACCCATAGCCAAACAGGCCAGCGCTTACCGCAATCACCTTATAGGGCAGGGGCGTGAACGCACCCACCAGAACCAGCAATAAGCCAAGCCGTTGATAGGCGTCCGAGACATGCTGAAATTTTTCAGGACCCGCAATAGAAGCTGGAAGCATCGCAAATAGCGCTTCAAGGCTTCCCGATAAACCAGCCCCGATAGCCCAGCCAATACCGCCGCCAACAACCGACGCCAAAGCCGTCAGTGCGGCAATCTTTATCCAGTTTTTCGGCCGCGCCAAAACACAGACAACAAGCAATGGGTCTGTTGGTATCGGGATAATAATGCTTTCAAGGGCGGAAAATAAATATAAGCCAAGCCGCGCTTTGCTGCTATCAGCATGGCGGGTGATAAAGTGATAAAACCGGTTATACCGGTCCATCCATGAAGCGATAAATCCCTGTGCCATTTGGCAGGCTCCTTAGAAGAGGTCGGGGAGTGTTAGTCTTGTGCTGTTATAGCTAAGGCAGATACCGCGCCGGCAGAACCCGTAATGATGGTGGGGGTACTCGGACTTGAACCGAGAAGCCTTTCGGCACTGGATTTTGAATCCAGCGTGTTTACCAATTTCACCATACCCCCGCTTTGTATCGCGCTCTTCTGATACCATACGATATCAGTCTGCCGCGATGCGCGCCCCCGCTTTCTACACTACCTTTTATATAAAGTGCAATTTCTGATTTACCGAAATATCAGTCAAAAATAATCGGCTTCAGAGTGCTCTGGATATCAGGGCTGTTTTTTTAGTGACAGAATGGCAAAAAGAGACGCACACTTGCTATTATGGACATCGCTCATCATACCGATACAGTTCTTGATTTCATTCACAAAACACGCCTGTCTGATATTCCAGCAGAGGTCAAAGATCGGGCGCGTACGCTGCTCATGGATATCATCGGGGTGGCAGCCGTCGGCGCGCAGACACCTACCGCACGCATCATAACTGATTATGTTATTGCCCAGATGTCAGCAGGTGAGGGCTGTCCCTCGGCGCCGATTTTGTTTGATGGGCGGCAGGTTAGTCCGGCCGGCGCGGCACTGGCGGGCGGCATGATGATTGACTCGCTTGATGCCCATGATGGCCAAAAACTAACCAAAGGGCATGTCGGCTGCGGTATTGTACCTGCAATCCTTGCCAGCCTTGCAGAAACAGGCCGGATGGATGATGAGGATGAGCTCCTTACCTGCCTTGTTATTGGCTATGAAATTGGCACAAGGCTTGGCATCGCCTTACATCGCTCAGCTGATGATTTTCATACATCTGGTGCCTGGATTGCGGTTGCTTGTGCTGGGCTTGCGTCGCGCATTCACAAGCTCGATAAGGATAGAATGTTTCATGCAATGGGGATTGCAGAATATCACGGCCCACGAAGCCAGATGATGCGCGTTATTGACCATGCAACAATGCTGAAAGACGGGTCTGGCTGGGGCGCGATGGCGGGGGTGAGTGCGGCTGCACTTGCTAAAGCAGGATTTACCGGCGCGCCGGCTATCACTATCAGCGCGAGTGAACATGCCGACCTTTATGCCGATCTCGGCAGCCGGTGGTATACATGCGAGCAATATATAAAATTATGGCCTGTCTGCCGATGGGCGCAACCTGCAATCCAAGGGGTGTTTGAGCTACAGGCAGAAGCACGCCTGCAGCCAGATGATATCGCAGCGATTCGGATTAGCACCTTTCATGAAGCAAAGCGTCTGGCAAGTCCGCACCCCACAAGTTCAGATGAAGCGCAATATTCTATCTGCTGGCCCGTCGCAGCCGCTATTTATGCCTGTGCAGAGGGGCGGCGGTTCGGGCCTTATGATGTATCAGATGACGCCTTGGCACGTGCTGATATCCATCGTCTTGCTGACAGGATTATCATAGAGGAAGATGAGCAGATGAATGCTGTCTTCCCCGCACAGCGTCTGGCGCGCATTAAAATAAGTGATAATGAGGGGAATCAGCGCATATCAGCAGTCGTTTCTGCCCGCGGCGATCCCGAAACGCCCTTATCATATGATGAAATAGTCGATAAATTTCATTTTTTAATATCGCTGTCTCACAAAGCATCATCTGCATATGATATCGTAGCGGCCTGTCAGCAGCTAGCAGCAACAGAGGATGAGGGCATGCAGTACGGCCTAGGCAGGCTTGATGCCGTAGCAGGTAATGCTAAAAAAATAACGAAAATACAACAAGTTACAGAGAATAATCCGGAGATAAGAAGAGAACTATCTCTGGGCGCTCTTCTTTTCTGATGGAAGTGACTAAGTCACCTAAATATTCGATAAT
>Ga0115550_1003544_pt1 | contig 10085 bp, 12 predicted proteins | sample COGITO_mtgs_1005_FD_87177 | JGI IMG/M metagenome (GOLD analysis project Ga0115550, IMG submission 87177) | Pelagic marine microbial communities from North Sea - COGITO_mtgs_100511 | ecosystem: Environmental > Aquatic > Marine > Epipelagic | place: Germany:Helgoland, sampling site Kabeltonne... | reverse complement strand
CAAGATGCTAACCCATAAGTGCTTTCATTCATACTGCTATCTAAATAGAGTGATATTTCGTATTTTTGGTTATTTGTTTGCGTGACTATGTCATTTAATACAGTGTACGCGTTTCTTACATAAAGTTCTAAACGCGGGTCGTCATATTTTATAGTAAATGGACCGTTCATTATTGTATTATAATGTGTCTTCTTTGTGTCTTTTGTTCTCGGATACTATTCTTGGATTATCTACTTCATGTTTATCCTTGTAAAAGTATGGATTATTATGACTCCGTATATGTCGTGTTTCTTCATCCATGGTAAAAATGGGTTTACCTGAACCGTAAAATATTTGAATCTGTTTTTGTCTCCATATTTCTTGTTTTTGTCTTGCTTTCGAGTTGCAAAATTCATAATTTAATTGATAATGATTCATAATATATGTATTATACCTCTATTTTTATGTTTTTTCATGATATTTATGTCAATGTTCTCAATACTATCAAATAAATTTGGTATACAAAGTAGTAATTTGATAATATCATTTTGAAAATTGTGGAATTCCGCGTATAACTTGTATATTTTCAGGTAATTCTTCTTGATGTATATAATGCGCGACATCATCAGCAATATATAGAGTATAATTTATTTCGCTGTTATTAACCAGACATTTACTCGTCCATTTATCTAATTTGAGAACTTCATTAAGTCCACGTATTCTGCCAGCAACCCCCAAATGTTCGGTGGGACGTTTTCCAGGTCGTCCATTCGTATGTTTTATGCGCCATTCGCACGATAGCGCGTTTTTATGGTCTACAAATCCCGTTAATAATGCGTATATTTCCCATCCACCACCACGTCCATGAGTATATACAGCTCCTCCCGAAATCTCTTCATTATGTTGCCGTAACCGCCTATATGGGCTATTTGTAGAACCATTATACGTAAGATGGCTGTATTTGGCCTGACGATTGCGAAGAATATAACAATACCATTGTTGTGAAGGTGGTGAAACCTCCGAATTACTTAGATCCATTCTATAGATATACAGTATAGAATCGTCTTTGTGTCAATGTTCTCAATGTTACTAAAAATAATGTAATAATCAAACCAATATAGAAGTAACGCATCCATTATATTAATTATGTTAGGTAATTTATTTATTTTAGTATCTGTTGTTGCTGTTTTTGCTGCGAATGTGAATCCAGTGGATAATTTGGATTTATTAATGTATTCAGGTCGTTGGTATCAAGTAATCAAAGATAGATTTGATATGTCATTTCAAGGTGAAGGTACATGTGCGGTTGCCGATTATGGTTTGACTGAAACAAACGTAACTGTATTGAATAGTCAAATTGACAAAGATGGAAAAGTGGATCAAATTGCGGGATATGCGTTTTACAAACCCGGTAATACAGGTGGGTATCTTACAGTCCAATTAGATGGAGTTCCTACATCAGCACCATATTGGGTATTGGAATTGGGTCCAATTGTAAACGATCAATATGAATATTCTATTATATCCGACAATTTGAATTTATCATTGTTCGTAATTACCCGCAATGTAACCCGTTATTATGATACATATGAAGAAAATGTAAAAGATAGTCTAACGAAGTATGGATTTACTGGAACATTTACAAAACCCATTGCGATCCCACAAGATGATTGTGACTATAGTAAATACTAAAAATTGATTCTCGCCGGGGCGTAATATCGAAGAAAATGGTGGGTTTTGTAAAACCAGGATGCGTAATTTTGAATCATCACGTGCGATAGATAACAAATTAATAAAATTAATGGATATACTATAAATATTTATTTATTGGGTGGGCGTATATATGCAGTAGTACAATCAGAATATAGTTCTGAAAGTATAACACAATAGTCATAGTTATATTCTGACTGTACTTTTTTGTTACAATAAATTTGACGATGAACGTCTAAAAAATCACAATACTTATTAATTCGGTCTTTTTTTATTTTATCCATCGAATCTACTTATACATAGGCGAATATTTCGTTTAAGTCATTTATTCGCCTATTTAATTTTGAATAAAATGTAATTTTTCTGAATATTTGTAAATTACAATTGTAAATTACAAACATATTTGTATTTTTGTATTTTTTGTAGAAAACTACAACTGTATCAGTATATTTACATTATTGTTAGTGTATTATTAATTGTATTATTACTGCGTTTATCGTAATATTATTTAGAAAAATAATCTATAATGTATGTTTATAGATAACAATGTCGTGTGGTTGTTCAAAAGGAAGTAAATGTGGTTGTAGTATGAAAGATATTTCATATAATTGTGGATGTGGTGATATGTCACATAATTACGTGCATGATATGTGTCATAATTATGTAAAGGACATAAGTTGTAATTGGGATAAAGATGTATCATACAATGTAACATCATCGCATTGTAGTAAGTGTAATAAATTATTAACGAATAGTATATCACTTAATAATGAAGTATGTGATTGTTCGATTAATTATTTAATATATACTGGTGATATTAGCTATGCTGAATTTGAAATAGAATATTCAGACGGACCAACTGGTCCGACTGGTCCTGCTGGACCAACCGGTATTTCTGGTGAAGTTGGTCCAATGGGTCCACCTGGTCCAGCTGGACCATCTGGTGCTGATAGTGAATCGTACGAAAAGACTCATTTATCTATATGCAGTATGAAAGAACAATACATATTAGTAGACGAACCAATTACATTTGAAGAACAAACCGCAAGTATGGGACACTGTAAGCATATTGAAGAAACTGCCAATATTTATGTGTGGAAGTCAGGGTACTATTTGATTAATATAAATATATACACGTTATCGCCTTGTCAATTTTCAATAATTAAAAATATGTTATATATAGTGAAAGGAAGCACAATCGGTGGTATAAGTGGTTCACTACAAAATACACATACATTTATAATACATATAACTGAAGATGATATGATTACAGATTTTTCTGATTCTCTAACAGGTAAAACTTGTGTTCTTCAGATAGTAAACAGCTCATCAATAACCCGGGGTATAAATTTATACGGTTCTACATCAACAGGTACGCCAATACCACAAATAACAGCCTCATTTTCTATGGTTTGCATTGCGTAATTCATTATATTACTATTTGTATAATGAATTAAAATTTAGACTACGGACGTTTAGATATATAGTTAAGAATAGTTTGTTTAAACACTATCCGAGCCAGATGGTCCAGTTGGTCCCGTTGGTCCAGTTGGTCCAATAGTACCATTGATACCATTTGTTCCTGGTGTTCCACGCGCACCTGATTCTCCTGTAGGTCCAGTAACTCCATCAAATCCGTTTTCTCCAGGTGATCCTCTTGGACCAGTAGCACCATCTTTTCCATCAGCACCATCTTTTCCATCAGAACCATCTTTTCCGTCAGCACCATCTTTTCCATCAGCACCATCTTTTCCAGATGGACCAATAGGTCCAGGTATGAATATAGGAGGCTCACTCCCTTTGTCTATTATTTTTTTCCATATAGAAGATGAGAACCTTTTTATAGCTGATTTTTTATTAGAAGATGTGTTTTTTGAAATTCTTTCGGAACTGCTACCGGAACTGCTACTTGAACTGCTACTTGAACTGCTATCGGAACTGCTACTGCAAGATGAGTCACTATCACTATCAGTATCTAATTGTCCCGAAAACCCTCATCTGCGTCCACCACCACCATTGTGGGGGGAGCATGAACGTGAACGAGAACGTCTACGCCCACGGTTATCACTGTAGACATGGACGTTACCAAGTCCCTCGTGATTTCCATAAGGACCAGCATATCCACCATAACCGGGTCCACCAAGAATACCACCTCCAATAGGGAATCCAGGACCACCTAAGATACCACCACCAACCGGTCCATAAGGATTGACTTTGTAAACAGTATTCTCATCACGTAAACGGTCGCGGTCAATCTGGTCGTTCTTTCCCTTGATTTCACAGCAGCATTCAGCAAGTTGCTTAGATATATCAGTATGGTTCTTAAGAGCGTCATACTTAGCCTCAGCCATCTGAGCGCTAATAGCAGCACCCATCTTCTGTTGCTCGAGTTGAGAAACAGAGAACTGAGATGCGGCTTGAGCGCTGAGGTCTGCCTTGCATTTCATAACCTCCATTTGGGTAGCCGCGAAATGATTGTCAGATTTGGAAGCTAAGAATTGACTCATCTTCTGCTGCTCTAACAATAAAGATGCGTAATAATCGCCACTCGATTTCTGTAAATCTGCGTGTCCTTTTACGATAGAAAGACCAACATCTCCGAAACCTGCACTGATAGTTTGGCGGGTTTCCCAAGCACCATCGGTAACGTGCTTAGTTAAAACGTTAAGGCTTTGAACGGTGTTACTCGCCATATCACTGCCTACTCTATTGACATCAGCCAATATAGAATGACGCACATCCGTTAATTTGGCATCAAGTGCTGCTTGTGAGGTGACCGTAGTAACACGATTCTCACCCGCATTGCGCTCGATAGAGCCTAACAAAGATGTGTTAGTAGAATTTGTGGCATTTACAGCATTAGCGCCATTACGCTCAATAGCAATAGCCAAATCACGAGCACTATCAGCAGCGGCTTGTCTGCTTGCGGCATCAGTAACAGTGGTAGTAAGACGATTCTCACCGGCGACTTTCTCAATGGCGGTCATAATATCACCACCTTTGCTTTGAACGGCACCCATTAATTGGCCTCCGTTGCGCTCAACCGCAGAACTAACATATGCGGTATTTTTGTCGATAGCCTTACTACTCATAAGAGTACCTTTCTCGACAGCATCGCGTAGACCAAGAGTAGTTGCGTGAATATCTTTAGTTACAGACACTTGGCCGGCAGTCAAATTACGCTCGGCATCAGTAATAGATTCGATGACTTTTGAGTCATCATCCTTAGGCTCGTAAGCGTAAGGGGGGTAAAAGTTTTGCCATTGTTGAAATGGCGCGCTTGTTTGAGGATACTTTCCGTTTGTCTCCATTGACATATAATACTATATTATATTATAATATCCCAAAAAAATTAGAAATCCTAAATAAATGGCAGCATATATGATGCGATTACAACTGTAGTTACGTATATGTAATAGTTATTTACAAAGTTTACAAATATACTATACTAATTACAATTGTAATTTACAAACACGATAGCATATATGGTGTATACACAAAAATATTTAGGAAAAACTATAATATAATGAATTTATATTATGAAAAAGAATTCCGTAATTGAAGCCCTAAGTTATGAAAATTTTATATTGAAAACGAAATACAATGAAATGGTACAATATGCTACAAAACTACAAAATGAATTAAATTCAATGAAAGAAAAGTATTCAAAAGATTCTCCTGAAACACAAATACGTATAATTTCTCTTCTTCAAACAAAAAACGCACAATTAAATCAAGAAATTAACGAAAAAAATAGAGAACTTACAAAATTAATAAATGAACCTTTTGTATTATTAGATACCGAATCGCAAAAATCAGGACAACCATTATTTCATATATCAAAATATAAAACATGTCCGTCGTCTACAAAACACGATCTTGATACTATGAGTGAAATTACAGAAGAATGATAATAAAATAACATATAAAACAAAGATTATATATGTTATAATATATAATATATATTTTATTATACGATGTCGACGGACCGTATAATTATTACCGATAAAAATGTTTGTTCGTTCTATAAAGAACACCCGTATGTAGATGTTAACAGTATAAATAGACTATGCGTTGAATTATTGAATTCCGCAATTAATAATAGTGATATGTCATCCACTAACACTTTCCATCAAAAAATACTCAGTGAAATAACAGAGAATAATCGCGCTGTATCTCTACTTCAAGATACCATTACTTCCATAAAAAACGATAATATACGGTCATTTATTACTGAAATGACCGACATAAAAGAAGATTACTTGGACGAATTAAAAACAATAGTAATTACTGAGACAACCGATAAAATAACCACTATAATGGAAGCAAATAATTCAAACTTATTAAATAAAACGGTGGATGTAATTCGTAATATCATACCGAATATAAATGCGAAGCAATTTGACGACATAAACCGTTCATTATATTCTTTTCAAAAAGCGATTGCGACAGATACTCAAACCTTACTTAAATCAGTAGATACAAATTCATTAAAAGACTATATGAATAATTTTGAAATAAAATCTTCATTAATGTTACAAAATATTCAGCAACCTATCTTATCCTCAATAACTGCGAGTGAAGAGAGAATAACAAATAACGTGAATTCAGTAAAAGATAACATTACCAATACTGATGAAACCAACAAGACCCTATTTCATAATATGAGTTCATTATTAAACTGCGACAAATCCAATCATCAGAATAATCTAACAAATACAAACAATCATTTTATAAGTTTTTTGACAAAATCGTTTGGTAGCGCAGATATATCATCAAAATTACTTGGAATGAATACACCAACAACCGTAATGAAACGAATCCGAAAACCAGATATATTGATCCAAAATTATGAGTTAGACACAAATGTCTCTTCAGATGAAATGGCATCATTTATCAATATCATTAGTGATGAGAACAAATGCGGTATATTAATATCGCAATACTCAGGGATATCAAATAAAAACGATTTTCAAATAGAATTTCACAATAATAATGTGATAATTTTCGTTCATAATTCGGAATATTCTAACCATAAAATAGAAGCAGCAGTAAATATAATAGATCATTTATATTTTAAATTACAGCAATTCAACAAATCGGGTATAAATGATGATTTCACAATTCCTAAAGACATCTTAGAAACAATTAATAACGAATATCAAATGTTTATGACGCAAAAGATAGCAGTTATTGATGTATTGAAAGAAAGTCAAAAGAAGGTAATCGCCCAAATAGATGAAATTAAGTTTCCATCATTAGATAAGTATTTATCTGGTAAATATTCAGCACCTATAATAAAATCCGGATTAAAATGTGATATATGTAAATATTACTCTGCCAACAACTTGAAAGCATTGGCCGCTCATAAACGCGGATGTATGCGAAAGCATGGATTAAATACAAAACCAAAATCAAGCGAATTAAATAATAGAAATGAGATTTGTATTACTCCAATTTCTATGAAAGAAAACTAATTATAACCGATATATTAGTATTACAAAATATACTAATATATGAATGTATTCACAAATTGTATTATTGTGACAGCATATGTGCTTTATTTAGTAAATATATTTTTTAGTATACGGTGATTTGTTGTGTAATAGTATAGAGATATGTTTGTGTATCCGGTTTATTATTCCCCCTATGTATTACCATATGGTGGTTATGGTGGTTATGGTGGTTATGGTGGTTATGGTGGTTATGGTGGTTATGGACGTCGTTGGAATAGACGAAGGCATCGTCGCTGGTAAGTAACGTATATTCGTAAGAATATGAAAAATAATTTGTTAATATATATTATAAATATGAATAATATTCAAGTAGACGTAAACGATTTTGCTTTAGACGCGCCCGTAGTTACCAAAATTGAGATGGAAGTGATGGAAATGGTTCTTGATTCTCACGTTACCATGGTAGTTCGTTACTTAAATGCTAATGGAAATCTATTAGATAATAAAATTGTCAAAATCGAGGGAGATGAATATAACGCATGGGGTGACGATGATAATTATATAACTAATTTAGTATTAACAAAGTTAGGCTTAACAAAAACAGCATAAAGAAACAACATTAGTACATAGTATATAATGGATTTTACTGACCGTACTGAACCCGCTAACGTAATGGCCCCACTTACCAAACCTTCTACTGTTCTTCCTACCCCAGAGTCAGTTGAAAATACAACTCCTCAACAGATGCCAAGATTGACTGAAATCCCAATTAATGACGATAACGCTGCATTGAATGTTATGGTTGGTTTTTTAGACACCGCCCAAAAACGCGGTGCTTTCAGTTTGGACGAATCTGCTAAGATCTGGGAATGCGTAAAGCGTTTTATTCAAAAACCTGATTCAGTAACTCTTTAAATAGTAATATGTGTAATTTATTGTTACATATATTAGATACAATTTTGACAATCTTCTATAAACTCTTCATCTGTTTTTTTAACTGGTTCCTGAAATTTTCCTTTTAATAAGGTAGTAATAATGGTATTTAAATCATCCATGGATGCGTCTAATCTCATTATTTCACCAGTTTTAATATTGAATATTTTGAATACTTTTTCTTCATATTCTTCTGTATAACTGTGACGCATTTTCCATAACCATGCGTAAATAATAACCTGAACCAAATGTTCGATTGTAATTTCAGACGTACATTTTAATTCCCATGCGATAGTTTCTGTAATTAAATCAACCCGTCCAGTAAACCGAAATTGCCGTGTTTCATCAAATATAGTACTCAAGAATTCATCTATTTTTTCGTGTTGTTCCTCACAAGACTCGTGTATAATTGTATCTTCTATGGATGGCATGGTATTTTCACAATCAGGTCCAATAACTTCACGTAATCTATTTTTACACGCCATTACCATATCATCGGTTAACCAATTATATTCATCCGGTTCAATCTGTTTTAATTTAAAATATAGAGTTTCTTGAACGGCTACACTAACATTCGCTACATATAAATAGTCATTAATTGTTTCTATTTTTTCAGGGAGGCTATTGACAATTTCTTTCAAGAAGATATGGTCGTTCATTCGCATTTTATCAACCGCATTATCAATTACATCAAATAATACATTTCCACGAGGTATATTATCAAATTCTTCTTCTGTCTCCGAAAACGCTTCTTTCAAATAGTCATAATAAACACATGGAATAGCAATACCATTAAGATCGCTTACTTCCTCAAAGAACCCTTTTTTAGTTTCTATGACACTTGGAATATCAAGAACTACTGGTTCGCCTGTTTCTTTTACAAATATTCGATCAATAATAGGTGAGATGGTTTCAATCACACTTTCGGAAATGAACTTTACCAATTCAGTTGGCGTAATAATATGTTTTTTAATAACATTATCGTTTATATTCATCTCTTCTTCATCTTGAAAAATGGTTTGATGATGTCCCTTAAACTGAATATAGTCGCACTTTTTCATTTCAATATGACTCTTTTTCAAGAATTCAAGGGGACGGTCAGTTGCGTAATTATCACTTTCTAATAGATATAATCCTTGAGTAGCTCGCGTAGCAGCAACATATAATGTATTCGGACATACATCACGTGGTAAAGTGCGTGCGTTAAACCGAAAATACGCATTATCAAAGCCTACTACAAATACATACTTACGTTGTCTGCCTTTTACACTATGAAACGTAGAAAATACGACCTTACCATCAATAACTCTGTCATCAATCTTATCGCCTTCAAGCATGGGTACGTGACATGGAACATCTTTTTCAACTAATGTGTTTTCAAGCCGTCGTATATTACTATTGGCACCTTTAACCGACCCTCCCAGTACGAAAATTTCACTGGGGTTTACACCATTTTCAAGTAGTTTTGTAATTTCTCCATAAACTACTCTTGAAATATTATTCCGCGAATTACGTACATATGTCACTACAGACCCGTCGCGACATGCGTTCATTCTTTCTTCGCCTAACATGACATCATTTACAAAATTACGCATTTGATTTGTGATACGAAATGACATTTTCATGGTACGCTTCTGGAAACCTGGGGTAGTTAGATTGGTTAATCCGTCCCATACTTGGTCTGCTAATGTTAAGAAACGAATATCAGCTCCTTTAAAGTCATATAACCCCTGCATGTAGTCACCCAATATGAGTAATTGGATATTACAATCAATATCTTTGATGAATTTCACCATCAATTGGAAATAAAGCAATGTCATATCTTGGCATTCGTCCAAGACAATCATATCATATTTTGGAGATACCTCCTTTAATGGTAGATTTTTAAACAACAGACGACGTATTTCAGTATCGGTATATCCAGTAGATAAATAATACCGTTTTGCCAAACTATGATACGTATGGACGGTGAGATTTTGTATATCATTTTTCTCAACGGTTTCTTTT
>Ga0115550_1003540_pt1 | contig 10091 bp, 9 predicted proteins | sample COGITO_mtgs_1005_FD_87177 | JGI IMG/M metagenome (GOLD analysis project Ga0115550, IMG submission 87177) | Pelagic marine microbial communities from North Sea - COGITO_mtgs_100511 | ecosystem: Environmental > Aquatic > Marine > Epipelagic | place: Germany:Helgoland, sampling site Kabeltonne... | reverse complement strand
ATTTGGCTACATATATTATATTATTGATATATACGTTTACATAAACGTCTACATCAATGTAAGTAACTTTACATGAATAAAAATCAATTAATATGGCGTTTACAAAAATGGTTAGTTTCATCACTAATTTTTGCACCACATTCATGGCCAACTCTTTTACCTGATTTCAATATAGCTCCACATGTTTTTACATATTCGCCATTGTTATTAGTTTTTTTTGATTTGACTGAGGTAGTCATTTTCTTGGAAGCGCTGTTATGATGTGTTAAACAATAACAACTAGTTTCACCATAGTAGGCAGATTTAGAACACGTATTGCCCTTGTTTTTCCCACTTTTGAAGACATACTCACATGTATGAAATTCCATACAAAACTTTTCGGGACTATTTACACCAGAACAATATCTCATATCTTTATTTAGGCGAATATGTGGGAGTAAAAAGTCGTGTTTTTGACGACAATATGGGCATTTTATTTGATGAAATTTCAATTTATCAATGTTTAAATGAGAGGTTGAAGACCAGGTTTTCTGACGATAGACTTCCTTATATAGTGGATAAAAATTGAATTCATGTGAGCAGGGTAATTTAATAGAATTTTTATCAAGGGGTAAATTGGTCAACAAACATGTATTTTCATCAGTAGATTCATCATCACTATCTTTATTTAATTCGGCATAAAAATCAATATTATCACTTAATACAAAATTCATGCGTCTATATATATTAAAATTATAAACAAACCTTTATATATATTTAGTATAGAATGACAAGATACTGGGGGCCGTGTACATGGTATTTATTTCATACTTTAGCCGAAAAAGTAAAGGAAGAAAATTTTGTATCTGTTAAGGATAGTTTAATCACTATGATAAAACGAATTTGTAGCAATTTACCGTGTCCCGAATGTGCTGGACATGCTCAACATAAACTAGCATCATTAAATGTGAAAAATATTCGCAGTAAACGAGACCTTCAATTGATGTTATTATCATTTCATAATGAAGTAAACAAACGAGTAGGTAATCCAATGTTTACAGAACAACAAATGGATGAAAAATACAAGAACGCTAATACCGGCAATATTATTCAATATTTTTTACAGACATGGCAAAAGCCCAACGCGAATCCTAAATTATTAACAGTTGGGTTACATAAAAGTCAAGCACTAAAGGAATTCAAGTTATGGTGGTCTACAAATCATATTCATTTTAGACCGTAAACACATTACAGCGAATAAAAATAAAAATAAAAATAAATTGGGAAAGGTGTAAATCTTCAAGGATGTAATATAGTATAGTATAGTTATACTATAAGAATTACACATGTTTTATTTGAAAGGGATTCCTATATGTATTCGTCAATTAGAAGAGACCGATGTAAAATATTCATTTTACAATTTGATGACATTGTTATCTAAGGAAAATATTCAATTGATAAATACATCAACTATTGATGAATTACGCGATAAATTAAACTATAATCACAAAATATTTGTAATTATTAATGTAAATACCTCATGTGTTATAGGTACAGGAACTGTTAAAATAATGAATAAAAATAGCCTATATAGTGTATGTATTATATTGGATATCAATATTTACAAACACTATAATAATAATAATAATAATAATAATAATAATAATAATAATGGCAATAATAGTGGTAATAGTACTAATGAAAGTGTAAACGATTTACATGAGATATTCCTTAAATATTTGATAGATTATTGTCGTTACCAAGAGAAATGTGTTAAATATATATTAAAAATATATGATGATAAAGAGAAAGAAAATATATTGTAATGTATTCATTTACACATTTGATAAATTTCAAAAATATATTTGTGATGTATTTCATGAAAATCAATATTCACAATTTACATAACAATCTTCATCTGTTTCCCTTAGACAATATTCTAACTGATAACCTATGGTATATCTGGCAACAAGTTCATTATGGTCTATTGGTAATGATGATTCATTGGCCTCCTTTTCCTTTTCCTTTTTATTATTATATTCGTTTAATTTTTTTACACTATTATCAAATACGCCAGTAAATGCGTCTAAAATGTTATCGTTTTGTTCTATTTTGTCAAATTCGGCAATAATTTCCGGATCAATTTTCAATCGTAAGGCATCCATACTTGCCTTTAGTTGTGTGTAATGTTTATCCTTTTCCAAATAATATGTGACCATTTGTTCTTCAATGTATAAACAATTATCTTCATTCTCTCCATCGGCTTCAAGTACAGCCTCTTCATGTTCCTCCTTGGATTCATAACAATCACTACAATAATCATTGTCCTCAATACTAGCACAACATAGACATGCTTTCCACTCATAAGATATTTCAGGAGTAATTGTAACTAAGTTACCAATATCACCGCTACCTTGAATACCAACCCAGAATTTTCCTTCAATTGCGCCATGATAATAACGACCCATATTTGTGTATATGTTTATTATTTAGATCACATTGAATATTTCAATTTTATTATTTTGAAAAGGAAATATTCAAGGGTGTAGAAGCGATACTAACTGGAATAAAATCCCGGTATACTGTATAATGGCTGATTCTAGTTATATGAAATGGAAAATTACAATTTTCTCTGCGTTTATTTTTTTGCTAGTCATACATCCTCAAACGTATAAGTTAACACAGCAAGTTTTTGGAAACATTTTAGGTAAAATATCGGAGGCAAATGGTTGTCCCACCACACGTGGTATAATTCTTCATACAATTGTCTATATATTATTGGTCCGTGGGTCTATGGACTTGAACCTGTTTTCAAAATAAACCATCAATGATGTAAAATGGTTACACTAAATAAATAATAAATAATAAAAATAATAATTTTTATTATTTCATAAATAACCATAATATTTATGCGTTTGCGGAAGTAGCACCAATGATGGTGCCATTTTTGTAAACCGAACATTTGAACGTCTGCTCTTTTGGTCTTGAGCAAACAACGTTATTAGAATCTTCTGCTCCAAAGAATAATAGGTCTTTGTGGTCGGTATTGTAAAATAAAGCAAACCATCCGATACCTAATATCAAGCCAACACAAACACCTAAGAATATTCCAGTAAATGTTGTACAGCCACCCATCATTTTAGTAACACCGTCTAGTACTAATAAACCGAATACGAAAATAATCACAGGATAATTGATACCAGAAATGTATGACATTGGCATGTATAAGTAGGCTAATGTAAACGCAATAAACATGCTATTAAATGCTGGACTCGTGTATTCGTTTATATTGAATGGAAAATCAATTAAATTACAAAAGTGGGGTACTTCATATTGATGTCTTATTTTTAAGGTATTAAGAATAATTAAATTGATTAACGAAGCCACTAACATACCTCCTAAATACACCATACCTTTGATGTCAGAATTAAATAGAGAAATCATTATTAAGCAAAAGGCTAATAAAATAGGCGCGATTGCTGAAAAAAATTGTAATAGATTACTAAAACTAAGTTGCATTGCCATATTGTGTGTATATAGTATAAAGACATTTATTCTTCAAAAATTAATTCTAATACTTCATGTATGTTACTGACAGAATGAAACTTAACACCATCTAACATCTTTTCCTTTTCACCATCGTCTTTGTATTTTTCCATAAATGAATGATAATCTTTTTCGTTTTCTTTGGGAAAAATAAACTCCATCACACCACCTTTAAGTCCGCCTAATATTTTTAAATCCAGACCACCGATTGCGGTAACACAACCTTGTAAATTAATTTCTCCAGTAATAGCAAGTGTTTTTTTAATTTTCTTACCCGTGAGTAAACTATACAAAGTACATGTAATGGCTGTACCAGCACTAGGTCCATCTTTTGGAACAGCCCCTTCTGGACAATGAATATGAATCCCTTGCATTTTCGTTTCTTCAAATTCCTTCACATTTCGCTTCATGATTTCTTTATCTACTAGGGACGAAGCAAGAGTTTTCGCAACGGTCATACTTTCTTTCATAACATCTCCCTGAAGACCGGTTAATTTTAGCTCCATGAATGAAGTAGATGGAAAAAACTTCGCTTCAATCGGAATGATTCCACCTTGACCCATAGAATTTGCCCACAGTCCGTTAATAACTCCACTAGACGATTGAAGCGGAATTTTCTTGTCTAAATGTTCATGACGCTCTTTCAAGTATTTGTTTTTAATATCGTCGTTTGACACGGTGATGGGCAATTCAATGCCATCACAATTTTTCAAACAAGCCAAATTAATTTCACCGACAATTTCAAAAAGCAATTCCTTGAATTTTCGTATACCCGGTTCACATGTATATTTTTCCACAATATACATAATATTCTCATCTGTAATATCAATACATCCTTCAACACCCATTTTCTTGAAAATTTCAGGGAGCAAATGTTTGCGCGTGATAACCAATTTGTCCTCAATCGTTAAATGTTCAAAGTTAATGCGATGAATGCGGTCTAATAAAATGCGATCAATCAACGAAACATCATTGTATGAGAAGATAAAAAGGGCCTTTGATAAATCAAGGTCAATACCGTTGAAATATTTGTCTTGAAATCCATCATTTTGGGTAGAATCAATTAAATGAGTTAAAATACCGATAATTTCCCTACCATGTTCCGTTTTACTAACCTTATCAAGTTCGTCAATAAAAATAATGGGATTCATACATTTATTTTTCATTAATATATCGGTTATTTTGCCCCACTCTGAACCAACATAAGTATAATTATGACCACTTAATCTACTACCATTGTCTTGTCCACCCATGGCTATGAAAGAGAATGGTCTATGTTCGCCGTTTTCATCAACTAGACATTTTGCCAAACCTTTTTTAGCAAACGTCGTTTTTCCCACACCAGCAGGACCTTCAAATCCAAAACAATATCCACCTTGCTCTCCATTAATCCATTGGGCAATAATTCGTTCAATTTGCGTTTTAGCCTTTTCGTGTCCATGTACAGCATCATCAAGTGTATCCTTTACTTGATTCATATACCGGTTAATAGATTTCCATTTATCTTCAATGGATTCAATACCTTTCATAATCGTTTCAATTGATGATATATTTGAAATATTTTTTAAACTAGATAATTGGTCAATAATATTACCATTATCCTTATGTTGTTCAATAAATTTCACAATTTCACCCTTCATAAACTCCATTTTTTTTCCAGAATGAATTAGTTTATGAATTTTGAGTTTATTGATTTTGATAATATTGTTAATATTACATATATTGATGATTAAATCGTCGCGTTTATCGGGTGTGTAATACAGTGTCAGTTTTTCAATCAATTTAGATGTCATATTTCCACTACATTCATTTCGCATTTGATCACATATATTTTTTATTTGAATATTGGTGATATTATCCATATTAACATTTATATTTTTATTTTTATTACTCAAAAACTGGTCGTCTAATTGTAACATATTTTCTAATAATGTCATAAATTCTTTTTTAATGCTAGTCATCACTGTCAATATCCATTCTTGTTTATAAATACCAAACGGGATTTTCAAGAGTCCATCCAAATAACTACGTGCTTTTGAGCCGTTGTCGTCTGTTTTGGATTTAATTTCTTTTAATTTTGTCATAGCCTTTTCTTTTACTGAATCGTCTGCTTTCATAAGACATATTTGTTGCTCTAATGGAATTTTACCGTTATCAAAATTGGATAAATTGTTGGTATATGTAATTGTTTGTTTCATGGCATCTTTAAAAAAGGTTTTACTGTTCCATGGCAAACTATCAAATAATAGAGTTTGTTCGCATGTATCAATAGTACCATTATTGTCATTAGATAATAAATCATATAACAAATAAGACAAATATTGATACTCGTGATCGTCTGATTTCATCAACAATTGAATTAACGTATTACGTTGTCCGTATAAATCGCTATTCAAGAATTCTTTTACAACTTGAGCAATTGGTTTTTGCTTTAATAATGAAATTTGCGTAGTATATCCGACATATTTATGAAATAATTCATCTTTTGAATACACTAATAATTCTTTGAGAGTGATAGCCTGAATGAATTTTTGAAATGACCTTTCCTCGTATCCTGTATGATTTGGAGCATCTTTAATCAATTGGTCTAAATTAGTAGTCAAATATTCATTGTCAATACATGTTAATAACAAGTCGTCCATTAGACCAGATACAATAAGTGTCCTTTTTTCTGTAGCGTTATGAAAGGCAATTTTAATACCATACACTTTTAATTGGAATGTATCATGTGTTCTACATAAATCAAAACAATCTAAATTTGGCGATTTGTCAACAATACATCCGTCATCTACCATTTTGTTTTTTTCAATAGGTTTAGAATTAGAATTAGAATTAGAATTAGAATTAGACTCAGTAACAACAATATTGCTCTTGCGTTCATTTTTCCAAGGAATCAATTTAAAATGAATGGGATGAAAGTGTTTATCTATAATAGAGTATTTATTTAAATCACAGGCACCTTTGTTATTGTATATAGATGTAACATAATCGTCACTATAAACAACGTTTAACAAGTCGGTTATATTTTCAGTTCCATATAATTTAAAAACATTGACTAATTCATTGCGAATAGTTTCTAATTGTTCATTAACCATTGATATTTTCGTTTTGCTATTTAATAATAGCTTTATTTTCGTTAATTCTAAATATAATCTCTCTAAGGATTGAACACCTTGGTTTAATTCATTAGCACTAATAACATCTTGTTGCTTGTACTTTTGAATAGACAATAAAGATTTTTGGATCAGCTGTTGAAAGTATAGGATTTTGTCACCGACTATTGATTTTTCATCGTCGCCACCATTCTTATTAGAAGAAATAATAGTATTTTTCATTACTATATTTAACGATTTAAAAAAATACAATTAAATTTATTCTTGATTTTGCCTAAATATCGCTAAATGTATCGCCAAATACTATGATTTCCAAGGTATACGCCAAATCATATTCCAAATCGTATTAAATAAAAGACTACAATGTATATAATATAACTCATGGGTATACCTGCTTACTTCTCACATATCATAAAAAATTATCCAAAAATTATCCAACGATTTCAAAAAAAATCCACGGTAAATCATTTATATTTGGATAGTAATTCTATAGTGTATGATGCTATGCGTAGTATTGAATATAATGGAAACAATGACGATTACGAACGTAAACTAATTAATGCTGTATGTAAAAAGGTTGAAACTTATATACAGCAGATTTCACCATCCCATCTTTTGTTTATTGCGTTTGATGGTGTGGCTCCAGTTGCGAAATTAGATCAGCAGAAAAATCGTCGTTATAAGTCATGGTTTATCAATCAATATGATAAAACAGACAAACCGGTATGGAACAGCACCGCTATTACACCAGGAACGGATTTTATGAACAAACTAAATCTTCAATTCCGCTATCATTTTCGTAAACCATCTGAGCATAACGTAAAGAATATTATTATTAGCGGTAGCGACGTCCCAGGCGAAGGAGAACATAAAATATTTGAGTATATTCGTGAAAATACAAAAGAATTGGAAGATATGAAAACCGTGATTTATGGACTTGATGCCGATTTAATCATGTTAACTATCAATCATTTACAGTATTGTAAAAATATGTATCTATTTCGTGAAACACCCGATTTCATCAAGAGTATTGATAAATCATTGGATCCTAATTTGATGTATGTGATTGACATTCCTGAATTTAAAAACAAACTGGTTTATTATTTGAATAATGACAAAGAGCCAACTACGGAGATTGAGAGAAACCGTGTATTTGATTATATATTTATGTGTTTCTTATTAGGGAATGATTTTCTTCCTCATTTTCCAGCACTCAATATTAGAACCGGCGGAATGGATGTTATTTTGGAAACATACCGTAACGTTTTAGGTAATAGTAATAAAAATATTATACACAATGGCAAAATTGTGTGGAAGAATTTGCGCTTATTGATAGCTGATTTATCAAAACACGAACATACCTATATTGAAAATGACTATCATTTACGAAACAAACAGGAAAAACGACCTGTGCGTATAGAGGAAAATATGAGTACATTTGACAAGGAAATGCTTCATGCTCCGTCAAAGGAACGACAAGTGGAAAAATATATAAATCCACAAGACCGATTTTGGGAAACGAGATATTATGACATGTTATTTGATTTGGATATAAATGACGAATGGCGAAAAAGGATTAGTCTGAATTATTTAGAGGGATTAGAGTGGACGTGGAAATATTATAGTAGTGGATGCGTAGATTGGCGATGGACGTATAAATATCATTACCCACCATTACTACAGGATTTATTAAAGTATGTCCCTTATTTTGATACAGAATTAGTAGAGGAAAAGGCGAAAAATCCGGTATCTGAATTGGTTCAATTGAGTTATGTACTGCCTAGAAATAGTTTGTCGTTGTTGCCTAAAAAAATAGAAACACAGTTACTAGAGCAAATGAAAGAGTTGTATCGCGAAGATTATGAATTTGAATGGGCTTATTGTAAATATTTTTGGGAATGTCATGTGAAATATCCGTCAGTTAAAATTGAGGATTTAGAGCGAATTGTACATAAAGAGTAGATAGCGAAGGTGTAAATGAAAAGGAACAATAATCAATCATCAATCATCAATCATCAATCGTAGGCGGATGACCAAATAAAATATCATATAATTGTATAGATTCAAGCCAATAATATGCCTGAACCAGTTGATAAGAAATTATATGATACTATTAAGAAACGTATTTATAAAAAACAGCCAAAACATAGTGCGTATAGAAGTGGCAAAGTCGTAAAAGAGTATAAGAAAAAATTTACTAAGAAATATGGAAAACGTAAAAGTCCGTATAAGGGAGCAAAGACCAAAAAACGCGGACTAACTCGTTGGTTTGATGAAAAATGGGTGAATCAGCGTGGTGAAATTGGTTACAAAAACAAAAATGATATTTATCGTCCAACTTATAGAATTACTAAAAAAACTCCGACCACTCATGGGGAACTATCAAAAAAACAAATAAAACGCGCTAGAAGTGAGAAATATCGCAAGGGTCGTGTTTACAAATTCTAAATCGTCGGTGATGTAAATTATACCAACTGGTAAATATCTTCGTAACTAATATTCCCAGATGGATTTTCCATAGTAACCGAACAACCCCCAATCTCAGGCATATATGAAACATCAAATCGTGAAATGCCATTTTTCATGGCATGTATAAGTATATTTTGTACAACTAAACTATCTTTTTGTTGGTGTAGATGAAGACTAAATTTGTCAATATCTACATTACATCTTTGTAATTCGTCTATAAGGAATCGGAATTCATTAAACTTTAATGTACCACATGTGTCAGATAAGCAAATTTCATCAAGTTGTTCGCCATGAGTATAATAATAATACATAATTTCATTCATCACTGTATAAATATCATATTTTCCAATAATCGGACATTCAGTAATACATGAAATATACAATTTTATCTTACTGTCGCGTACTTCTTCAACGTGATGAATCATTTTCACTAGTTCCATTTTTGTTTCTGTCAAATCCTTATTAATATTTTTTTGTTGAAATGCCTTAGATATGGATGTAACAAATGAAAAATTACATACGTTATTCGCAGAGGCAATTTCTACACTTTTATATGTAGGTGTTAACATATACACGTCTAAATGTTTATGTGTACCACATGTAGTTATAATTTCTTTGAATAATTCAATAGAATCTTTCATTTGAGGAACAATTTTGGGAGACACGATAGAACCAATTTCAATAGCACATGGATTTTTATTCACAATAATATCAATACCTAAGGCTACTTTCTCTTTAAGTGAGTATATTTTTGGTATAGATTGGAGACCGTCACGCAACGTAACATCAAATAAGCGAAGAGGTGTATTTTTTAGAATAGACGAAAACATTGGTACACCTGTTGTATATTTAGACAATACATTTTTATATTTATGTTTTTTATTTTATCAATATTTGCACTTAAAAACTATGACATGAATTACATATATGGCGCAAGAATTCTCTGGTGATAGAAATGATTTTTTAGCAATATTGAAAAGGAAT
>Ga0115550_1003529_pt1 | contig 10113 bp, 11 predicted proteins | sample COGITO_mtgs_1005_FD_87177 | JGI IMG/M metagenome (GOLD analysis project Ga0115550, IMG submission 87177) | Pelagic marine microbial communities from North Sea - COGITO_mtgs_100511 | ecosystem: Environmental > Aquatic > Marine > Epipelagic | place: Germany:Helgoland, sampling site Kabeltonne... | reverse complement strand
TTTTCGAATAATCCTTTTAATAAACCACTAAATATAAAAAATTTATTTTGGAAAAATAATATGTTAGATTATAATGTAGCTATTTTACCAAATATAAATACTAGTTTTCCCAATCTTCAAAAAATAGAAATAGATAAAATTTCCATAAAACAATCAGATATAAATGCCTTACTAAGAAGAAATGTGGAACTAATTTTAATTACTTAAATTAAATTACTGTTCTGTAACACTATCACTAAAAGTGCGTCTGCGTCTAACATATTCCGGCCCAATTTTATTATATTTTATTATTTTTTGTTCTAGATTACTATTTTTAATTTGTTGTAGAATAAATATACTTATTAGTAGAATAATTATGTATATATACAGATACATTTTGTATTTGTATTTTTATTAATATTTTAGTATATTCAATTTTATTATTCAAGATAAGTCATATAATTTATTATACTCTTGATGTAAATGTTTCTTACCAATTTTATTATGTGGATTATTAATACACTTATACCAATACTGTTGTATTCTGTAAGCTGATAAATATCTGATATAATAGGATAGGAAAAATAGATCTTTATTATCATTCAAAGTCTTTATCTGATTTGTAAGAGTGTATATATGTTCGTAATAATTATAGTTACACATTCTACCTTCTAACTTTTTATCATGCAATCTTTGTATTTCTTTTTGATATTCTTTTTCTACTAACTTATTATAATTCAAGGTTCTCTCTCTTCTAGTAGTCATTAATATTAGTTATACTATTACTTATAATATTAATGTTAATTAATAAAAATATTTTTGTTTTTTGACACTACCTAAAAAATAAAATAAAAAAAAATACAAAAAGTGAATAATAAAACTAACTAACAACAAAACAAAAATGTTAAATATGTTTCAAATTTCCAAGTATGGTTTTCTACGGGAAGAATTCTCAGAAGACCTTCCTGATCACTATGAATATCTAGATGATCTTATCGATTACTATTATACTCATAATATAAGTGAATTTCGCGAATATGTCAAATCTTTCACTGATTTTGACAAAGATTTCGATATTTCTAAATTACAGTTAGTAGAAATACAGAATGTATATTCTGCATCTTCTATACTAGCTCATATTTATGTTAGGTCTGAAGAGCCATATGATAAAAACGTGCCATTAAGTATTGGGAGTCCGTGGCATAAATCCGGTGAATTTCTGGATATTCCGTTAGTTCTAACTCACGCGGCAATAAATTTATATAATTGGTATTTACTAGACGAAAGTAAACCACCTACCTTAAATAATATGAGTCCTATTAATGTATTTAATAAGGATGAAAAGATAAATGAATCCGAGGTATCTTTTTATTTACCATTAATGGCAATTGAGGCAGAGTGTGGTTCTATGGTCCATAATATGGAAACGATTTATAGTTGTGTGGAACAGAAAAATGTGTTAGGAAACGAGGATATCATCGCAAATATGAGTGAAATTAAGAGTAAGTTAAAGAGACAGATTCAAATTCTGTATACGATACCTAACTATAGTCACCCTGCTCATTTCTACCATCATATTCGTCCTTTTTTACACGGTTCTTCGGAAGAAGTCTGGACATTAGAGGGATTAGATAGGAAATTAGAATATAAGGGTAGTTTTATGGCTCAGAGTAGTCTAACACAGTTAGTGGATATTTTCTTTCAACTAGGTAGTGCGGATGATAAAATTAAGTTAGAAATTCGCAACTATATGCCGGGTGCCCATCGGAAATATCTGGAATATATTTCTGGTAAAACGAACTTAAAAGACTATTTATTAGTAGATAATAGTGAAGAACATATGGATTTCAGGAAGCAAGTAAATAAAAAATACCGAGAATGCGAACAGTTAATCCATACTTTTCAGAAATTACAGCTAAGTATTTTCAATCGGTATATTAAATTCTTTAATAATACTGATGGGGCAAGTGAAATGGATCTGGATACTAACCTACGAAAATATATGGAACATAATAATAAAGTCGTTTTATACGAGTCAGATATTTCGGAAGATAGTTCTAGTGATGATAGTTCAGAAGAAGAAGTAGTAGTAAAAGAAAAAGAAGAATATCCCGATTTAGATTCATTTTCGAAAATGGAGGAAAAAGAAGGTATAGAAGAGATGGTAGGTTATTATAATATGATAGAAAGGGAACTCATTCATTTCACTTATTTATTTTTGGTAACTTATATTATTGCTATTTTCATAGGTAATTTATATTTCTTATACCAGAGTTACGCAACCTGTGGAAGCATCGGATACTAATTTCTGATATTTAGTTAGGTAGGAGTTTTTCGCAATTTTATTTTTATTTTTAAATTTTCTTTTTTTTAAAATTTTATTTGAAACTTCCAAATTAATTTCATTATTACTAATATCAATAGTAATCATATCTCCATTAACTATCTTTCCAATAGGTCCGTTATTATGTGCTTCTGGTGTAATATGTCCCACTATAAATCCACTGCTACCGCCGCTCCACCTACCGTCTGTAAGTAGAGCAACGTCTTGACTTAGGTTAGCGCCAATTAGAACTGAACTCGGTTTTAACATTTCAGGCATTCCCGGACCTCCTTTAGGACCTTGATTCCGAATCACTAACACGTCTCCCTTTTGTATTATATTTGATTCTAAATCTTCGATTAATTCATCTTCCGTATCGTAGACACGTGCGGGACCTCGGAAATAATTACCTTCCTTGCCACTAATCTTAGCAATAGAACCCTCTGGACATAGATTACCGTATAATACTTGAATATGACCTTCTTCCTTAAAAGGTCGATTAAGAGGATAGAACACTTTCTGTTTTTCAAATTCCAATTTTGGGATATTAAATTTTTCGATATTCTCTTTTAATGTGCCACCAGTTATAGTATAGGTATTACCGTCTAAAATATTATTTTCAATTAGATACCGAATAATACCTGGCATCGCACCTGAAATACGGTGAATATCTACCATACTATATTGTCCATGTGGTTTTAAGTTACCTAATATGGGTGTTATGTCAGAAACGTCTTGGAAATCTTGTATAGATAAGTGAACGTCAAACTCTTTTGCCATAGCTAGGAGGTGAATCACGGCATTAGTGGAACCTCCCAAAATGGTGGTTAGTTTAATAGCATTGAGGAAAGAATCGCGATTGACAATATCTTTCGGTTTAATATCATTCTCTAACACATTTTCCAGAACTCTGTCTATTACGTAACACTCATGTGCCTTATAGAAACTTGTTGCTGGATTGGTAGAAGAGAAAGGCATAGATAAACCTAACACTTCCGCAATTGCTGCCATAGTATTACAGGTATACATACCACTACAACTACCACCATTAGGATGACAGCAGGATTGTAGTAGTTCCTGCCTATTTTCTTGACTAATATCACCAGAAATATATTGTCCGTAACTCTGAAAGGCGTCTACAATATCTACATTCTTATTTTGATAAGTGCCAGGTAGAATACTACCACCGTATAAGAGCACACTCGGAATATTGATTCTTCCCATTGCCATCATAGAGGCAGGGAGATTCTTATCACAACCGGGAATTAATACCATAGCGTCGTGGTGGTGTGCTTTAACCATAGTCTCAATGGAATCCGCGATTAGTTCTCTGGAAGGGAGACTGTATGACATTCCAGAATTACCGTTAGTAATACCGTCGGAAACACCGATAGTATTAAACTTGAATCCTACCATATTTTCGTTGTTACATATAGATTTCTGACATTTATCTTGTAGAATGCCTAAATGCTTATTACACGGATTAAAGTCAAATTGCATTGAACCAATACCTACCATATATTTAGATAAGTCGGGTTTAGTTAGACCGACTCCATATAACATGGCTTGTGCGGCACCGTTTTGAACGTTTTGAGTGATAATCGAGGAAATCTTTTTGGACATCGTGTTTTAGTTTTAGTTAGATTGATTTTTATTTTAATTGGAATATATTTCTAAATATATTTTCATTTTTTTTTTATTTCTCATTTTTTTTATCTAACTTAAATTTTTGTTAGTGTTAAAACTATAAACTAAATAAATAAAATGATATATCAACTAATTACTCTACTTATTGCTGTTAGCAATATAAATACTAAAAATACAAATATGAATGGTGATATTTATTATATCTCTAACCCTAACACTTCTACTCTAACTCAGTTTAGCACAATTTACAGTGAACAGTATCATAATAATGTGGAATATTTCGATGTTTATTCTGATCCTATTACTTCCAAATACGGAGAAGTTTATTGGACTTTAATGAATCCGGTTTCTTTATCTCCTAATATTAAAAATAGATTCCATCATAAACCGATGGCAATTGTAGGATATGAAATGGACCAAGTTTTATTAAATGGTAGTTCTGTGCCTATTACTTGGGCCTATAATCACCATTACGAAGCTTTTCTATATGGTGACACTAACTTAATTAATATTGAAAATCATTTTAATGGTAATACTAACGACCGAGGCGCTAACAACCACGGATATCACAGTTTTTTCTATATTAATGATACTATAAATAGTCCTTATCCTTCTATACAATTATTTTCGGAGGGAAATGGAGGGGAATCGCGCGGGTCATATCACGGTTATCCAAGTGGTTATGCTCAAATATTATATTCTCCCAAGACTTTTAGAATTCAACCGATGCAGATAGATACGCGAAATAGAGACCCTAACTATATTAACGATACTGTATTTCATCCGGGTATTTTACCCAATAGTATTGCCGCACCACATAACGCCTCCTATTCGGGTTTGTTAGAGTGTCCTTGTACTAGTAGAATACATAAGGAGATACAGAGAGATTATTATACTCAATTGAATGGAAAATGTGTCAAATATGTGTTAGATTTTGCGGAGTGTCAGACGGAGATAAATAAAGTTGTTCCCGGATTGTTAGTTCATAGTATTAATAGTGATTCAGATACTATAGGGTGTTTTTTCAATCAGAGTGGTGGATATTTCAATAAAGCTATAAATGGTGGTTTATCTTGCTCTAACCCAAAAATAAATTATATGGGTAATGTAGTTAGTCAGACTTTAAATGTGGGATTAGTTGTTAACGAGAGTGTGTATCTCAATATTACGGGTCCAGCAGATGTTTGGTTCGGAATTGCTTTTAACGCAACTAGTATGAGTGATTTACCTTATAGTGTAATAGTGTTGGGTGATGGTTCTATCGAAGAGAGAAAATTGGCAAATCATGATATGGGAACTCAATTACCTAGTAGTTGGAATGTATTACATCAAGAAGTGATTGGAGGTAGGAGAAGTGTATTATTAAAAAGTGATATACATAACGCTAACTATGATTTTAGCAAGAGTCAAAATATTCCGATATTATTTGCCTATGGGAAAACGGGTGTTTTCGGATACCATAGTAACCGCGGTGCTAATACCTTATATTTATATTCACTTGATGGAGATACCTGTATTTGTTATAATAGCACTTCGGGAACTATTAACGGTATTCCGTTTCATAAGAATTGTGCGGCAGAACCGATTGCGGATTTACTAGAACAACAGAATCCTAGTTGTTTTTTGGATACTTATCAGGGCGGGTTGTCGTGTTGTTCGCATAAGACGGTGTTGTTAGACGTTAACCAAACACAACCTTCAGATGAAATGACATATCGAATTAAGTTTCGTTTTTGGTTTCAGGAATATAAGAATCACCAGAATTTAATTAGACCCTATTTCCAAACGGAGGCGTATTCTGGGGAATACGATGTTCCTAAATGTTTGCCAGGAACTCCACCAGAAGAACAAGTTCATTCTATTACAGCTCGGTGGAAATTACGAGATATGATTGATAAAAAATTAATAGGTAATAGTAGTGGTATGAAGTTTATCTTTGCGGGACCACACTGTCACGCACCGACTTGTATTAGTATGGAATTATATAATGGAGATACGGGGGATTTATTATGTCGAGTTGTGCCAGAATACGGACAAGGAAGGGAAAACTATAAGTTTGACGAGTTAGATTATATTAGAGTGGATCCTTGTATTTGGGGTGAAGATTCTGGATTAATGGAACCTCCTTATTTAAATTGGGATTCTAAGTTAGTATCTATTAAAAAGAATAATAACTCTAACGCTCATTATGGGGAAATGGCTTCTTGGCAAATGAGAGGTATAAAAATTTGATTATTATCTTTTTTTTTTTATTTGAGTATACCACAAGCTTTCTTACACAAGAAAGAACACACACACACAACACACAACACACAACACACAACACAAGATGCCGTTTACAGACAACGAACTCGACCAATTCCTTGCGGATGGTCTCCGGGCACCTGTCGTCCTGGAACCCGTCGACCAGGCACTCGATGAAGTTGCGGTTCTGCTACCTCTACAAGAAGCTCCTCCTGCTCTTTCACTACGAATGCATGAACTTCTGAGGCAACTCCTCAACGGAGAAGACCTTTTTGCGCCCAATGGTTGCAGGTTTGCTTACCGCTACGAGAACCCTCTCATGGATGAGGTTTTGCTTCCACGGAAAGCAGGAGCAGGAGCCGGAGCAGGATCACCTGCTGGAGTTTTGTCTCCAGAGGGTGACACGGAACCCATCAGAGAACCCGTTGTTCTCGTAGCACCCGCTGCGGAGGACTCGGAGGACTCGGAGGACTCGGAGGACTCGGAGGACTCGGATGATGAGGACGATCTGTATGATTAGACATATATCTACAGATTACCCCCGTTTCCCCTACCCGTTTATCAAAAAAACAAAAAAACAAAAAAAAAACATTTTTTATTTTTAAGGATAATAGAAAAATTTGATTATTATCTATTTTTATTATCTAATTACACAAAACCCAGAATGACAGACACCGAACAAACAAACCAGATCCTGGAAGCTTGGGCATCAGCAGAGGCAGAGGCAGAGGCAGAGGAAGAGGAAGAGAGAAAGCTACAGGAAGCTTGGGTCGAAGCAGAGGAACAAAAGGCAAGAGACTTGCGTTGGAGGTATAGAAGGAGAAGGGCTCCTCCGCCGAGCAGTCTTCGCAGGGGAACCAATGTTCCGGAAGCGCGCCCTAACAAGGAACACTTTTCAGATCCAAGTCAGGCAGAACCGGTAACTATAGAAAGACGCCTTCGAGAACTGTTAGTCACGCTGTCTCAGCGTCAAGAACAGGTTAAGCGGGTTCAAGCTTTAGCGTTAAGGAATCGCTATTCTCCCTCATTAAGGAGGAATTCCGTATATAAGATAACGCAGTTAAATATTTATAACTGTATGAAGGAGATCAGCACTAGCATTTCTCGTGTTAAGTTTCTGGAATCGGAGCATAGGCGTAAGGCCAATCTCACAGACCCGTAACTAGAGAATAGTTACTTTACGGGAAAAAACAAAAAAAAAACATTTTTTTATTTCTTTTTATTTTTATTTTTAAGAATAATAGAAAAATTTGATTTTTATATATTTTTAATATGTAATTACATACTAAGAAAACAAAAACACACACACACACACCAAAATGACTTCTACACTTCAGATCAATTTTGAAAATCCAACACACCGAGAACTTACGGTGTTCCAGTCGGAGATTCAGAAGAAACTGGTTAATCCTAATATAAGGAGACGACTATTCAACAAGAACCTCCTGCGAGTAACTATGTCATATATAACAGAAATTCGCCACAAGGAGAATCTTGCTCATGTTGAAAAAGCGCGTTCTACAGGTAATAAGTTGCTTAGAAGCAAAAGACTAGCTAACAAAAGACCACCACCATTGATGGTTTCTTGTTAGATAATCCTAGTTTAGTTAGATTAGGTTTTTTTTTATTTCCAAGGATAAATAATAGTATTAATATATTTGGAAAAAGATGTATATTTCAGAAATTCATCCATATCAAAACGGTAATAGGCTCTTACTAACTCATCTATTTTTTTATCTTCTATAAATTCTTTATTTTGTAAAATTTCTATAATATAGGTTTCATAGTTGAAAAGTTGGATAAACATAGTTAGAATCATAGTTCGATGTATTTCTAGAAATGGAATATTATAGTTACTGATTAATTCTCTTTGCCACAAACTCTGGTATTTTAGTTGAGATTCTCTGGTATGACATATTCTAAATGTTCTATTAATACACGGAACATCTTCTCTTGGAAAACAGAAGGCTTGTTCTGTCATATTATTATTTCTCCTGTAATAAAAAATACTATAAATAGTATCATTGCGTATTTGTCTAACCCACTGTATACAGTTAGCAAATAATTGATTCTTAGATAAGTAAAGTGGATATGGTATAATTGCCTTATATTGAATAGCAATTAAAGATACTATTTCGTTAGGTAAAAAGTGTAGTAGTATTCTAATAAATGGATGACTTTGTAATGTATAAATAATATTCAAACTATTATTTTCCATATCTTTTCTATATATTTATTTTTTTAATTAAAAAAAAGTGTGGAAATCGTAAAAAAAATTGATTATTATCTTTCTTTTTTATATAATCACCACGCGAGTAATACTTTCGAAAGAACGTATACGCACACACTTTTGCTCTCAAGCAAGACAACACACACGCACACACACACACACTTTGCTCTCGAGCAAGACACGCACACGATGCCGAGTCGCACCCGCACCAGCATCACCTTCTCCCTCACGGGAGGGGCGCGGTTGGCTGCACCTCAGGAGCACGAGCACACCCACCGCGCAGGTGGGGGGTGCTGTGGGCACCACCACCCTCCGGCAGACGAGCCGAAGCCGGAGGTGGTCGACGGCGCAGCCAGCTGGAACACCTTCCGCTGGATCCCCGAGAGGGTCCTCAAGGTGTTCGATCGCAGGCGCGACCCGTCGAACCCCCGGAACCGAGATCGGTTCACCGAGTGGCAGTTCGAGCGGTACCACGGAGAGCGGAAGGGCCGCGACATGTGGAACAAGGCAGTTGGGTCAGCTCTAACGAGCTACAGCTGCCACTGCTGGGGTTGCAAGAACGCAGGTCGCCATCTCGAGTTCGTCTCGATGGACGACGCGCTCGCGCACCTCGAGCAGAACGGCTTCCGCTTCGTCACCTGCAAGTGCGGTGATCGGGTCTGGGACAGGCGTCTCCGGGCACACGTCGCAGAGGACCATTCTCCGACCGCACCCGCCGCCGCCGCACCCGCCAAGCCCGCCGCACCCGCCAAGCCCGCTCCCTCCTCCAAGAACCAGTTCGCTGGTCTGAAGGACAGCGCGGAGGACAGCGCGGAGGACAGCGCTGAGGAATAGGAAGTTCCTCGCGCGATAGGAAGAGATAACACACCACGTTATGTCTCCTAAAAAAAACAAAAACAAAAACAAAAACAAAAACAAAAACAAAAAAAAAAAGATTTTTTATTTTTACTTTTAAAAATTGATTAATATCTGTTTTTTTTATATAATTACATACGAATACCTTTGCTTATACAGCAAAACATACACAACACATAAATGAGTTTTCTAAGTCGTTTTTTCTCAAAGTCTCCTGAAACACAAGATAGTCCTCTGGAAGGAGGCTGGATTGGTATTCCACGGCAGCGCGAAGGAGACCGGATAGTTATTCCACTGCCGCGCGAGAGACCGCGAAAGCAAACACAAACACAGGTTGCCGAGACTGACTCGGGACTTAGTGAGGGAGAACAAAGGCAACCTTGGACGCGTCCACTAGAATACGAAGACATCTTCAAGACGCTTCACAGCGAATTGGATATGAATATTGCTGCGTCATACTCTCGGAGAAAGACGAATGCATTAACAAGACCAGTGCCAGCACCGAGACCAGTGGCACAGAGACCTATTCCACTACCACGTGGAATAACCGTGACTCGTCAGGCAACACCTGTAAGTCCTCCTGTGACACCACTAGCACCACCTGTAATTACACCGGTTAGAAGACAGCATAGAGAACTGCCACTGCCACGAGCACAACCAATCTCTTTTAGGGAAGATCTCATAAAGACTTTGGAAGCACGACGACTTCGTGTTTAAGATAAGGATGTCTTGAGTTATATTATATTAACCAAAAATTTCAAAAATAAAAAAAAGTGTGTAAATCGTATAAGATAAAAATTGATTATTATCTTTCTTTTTTATTTGATTACACACA
>Ga0115550_1003528_pt1 | contig 10117 bp, 9 predicted proteins | sample COGITO_mtgs_1005_FD_87177 | JGI IMG/M metagenome (GOLD analysis project Ga0115550, IMG submission 87177) | Pelagic marine microbial communities from North Sea - COGITO_mtgs_100511 | ecosystem: Environmental > Aquatic > Marine > Epipelagic | place: Germany:Helgoland, sampling site Kabeltonne... | reverse complement strand
AGTCCGGAGCATGCCAGCAGCGGCAATGGACTGCTGTCTGTGGTGATGCAGCTCTCCATGAGCTTGGGGGTCGCCATCGCCGCCAGCCTGCTGGGGCTTTTCTCCGCCGGTTCGTCAGCCTCGGGTGGGCAGTGGTTGGCCGGTTTCCACCTCACCTATCTGTGCATCGGTCTCATGTCCATGCTGGCGGCGCTCATCTTCGCCCAACTGGCAAGCGACAAGGCGTGATCCGGTCGCTGTCGTCAGCAATCAGGCTTGAATCGTGGTGAGATAGCTGACCTGGCAGGGTAACTGGGCCAGCACTCGGGGCAGATGCTCGGTCGCCAGGATAAAGGTCTGCTCCGGGTGGCCCGGCGTCCAGGTGAAGGCATCATGGGCCAGCAGGGCCGAGTCCACCAGCAGGGGAATGTCAGCCCTCGGCAGGAAGGGGCAGACGGCTCCCGGCAGGCAGCCAATCTCTGCCTGCATCTCCTCGGCGGTGCAGATAGACGGCTTGGCACCGAGCGCGGCCTTGATCGCCTTGTTGTCGAGTCGCCCCTCTTGATGGGTCAGCAGGAGGGCGAAGCGGCCATCCTTGAACTTGAGAAACAGGGTCTTGCTGAACACCGCCTGCCAGCCAAAGCGGGCCCTGACTCTTTCGTCGGTGGCGTAGTCGAGGATGGGTTCGTGCTGATAGCGCTGGTGAGGCAATGGGGCCAGTAGCTGGCAGTTGAAGTCGTGAATTGTATCGAGCGGCATGGGGGTCTCCTGTGGCGAGCCCTATCCTGCCAGCCATGGCGGGTCGGGCCCAATCACACTTTCTTATGGCGGATAAGCCGCCTTGCAAGATGCAACAAGGGCACCCTAGGGTGCCCTTGTTGATTCAGTGATGCTGCAGCTCGCGCGCTTCCCAGTGAAAGGGAATGGGGCTGAGTCGCTGGGACGCCTTGTCGTAACCTTGCCACAGTTCGTCCAGCGTGCGGCCATCGACCGGGTGGCGCAGGCTCGGTGCCAGCTCGGCCAGCGGCCAGAGGACGAAGGCATTGGTGAGGATTTCGCCACGGGGTAGCGCGACCGGTACATCGCAGACCAGATCGCCATACAGCAGCAAATCCAGATCCAGGGTGCGCGGAGCAAACTTCTTGGCATCCGGCTCGCGGCCGTGGGCAAACTCCATGGCACGCAGCCGTTGGCACAGGGTCGCCAGCGGCAGATTTGTGTCGGCGCTGACTACCAGGTTGTAGAAGGGGCGACCGGCAAAGCCAACCGCCTCGCTCTCGAATACCCGGGAGACGGTGAGCTCGTCAAATTCGGCATGCAGGGCATCGAGACCGGCGCGGATATGGTGCTCCCGCTCGATATTGGAACCCAGGCTGATGTAGATACGGGTCATGCAGTGCTCCCTGTTATCTGGTTGGAGCCCGGGCTGATATAGATGGTGGTCATCAGCAGGCGCTCGCAGCCGGAGTGCGATGGCGCAGTATCTCTACCCCGACGCCAGCCGCATTGGGGACAGCACCCGGTTTGGTCAGGGTGACCTTGACCCATTGCACCCGCTCGTCGGCCAGTACCAGCATGGCGACCTGCTCGGCCATGGTTTCGACCAGCTCCACCACCTTGCTGGAGGCGTGATCACAGATCTTGCGAGAGAGGGTGGCGTAATCCAGTGCCAGATTGATATCGTCGGTTGCAGCGGCGGGACGGTTGTCAAACCCCATTTCGAGGTCGAAACAGAGCTTCTGGCGAATGCCCTTCTCCCACTCATATACACCGATGGTGGCCAAAACCTCGAGTCCGCGAATAAACACCTTGTCCATGACAGTACTTCTTCTTTACTCTTGATGGGCTGTGATGACAGCGCAGGGATGCAGGCTCGGCAAGCAGTTTGCCGCGCGGTCGGTTTGGGCGACACGCCTTTGGGCAACCCCAAGCCAGAGAATGTGGCCCGCATCATACCCCATTCATATCGTGGTAAAAACGACCAAGATGACGGCCCTGACGATTTTGATGATTATTCTGGCCTACCTGGGCGGCTCGCTGTCCAGTGCCGTGCTGGTTTCCCGCATCACGGGTCTACCGGATCCACGGGATCATGGCTCCCATAATCCGGGAGCGACCAATGTGTTGCGTCTCGGCGGTCGAGTGGCTGCACTGGTGGTCTTGCTGCTCGATGTGCTCAAGGGCACGGCGCCTGTCTATCTTGCCTGGTATCTGCAAATCAAGCCCGTCTACCTCGGCTTTATCGGGGTGGCAGCCTGCCTCGGCCACATGTACCCCATCTTCTTCCACTTTCGGGGTGGCAAGGGGGTGGCGACGGCACTCGGCACCATGATGCCCATTGGCTTCACCATGGGCGGGGCCGTGATCGGCACCTGGCTGCTGGTATTGCTGGTGAGCGGCTACTCCTCGCTGGCCTCCATCATTACCGTGTTGCTTAGCCCACTCTTTACTTATCTGATCAAGCCGGAATACACACTGCCGGTTTCCCTGCTCTCCTGCCTCATCCTCATCCGCCATCACGAGAACATAGCCCGTCTGTTGAAGGGGGAAGAACCCAGAGTCTGGGGCCGCCAGGCACAGCGCCGACAGGAAGAAGTAGGGGAAATGGATGATGTTGCGCAAAAAAGAGACGAACGAGACAAAAAGTGAAATTTCCCGTTGACCACCTGCCTTAAAATCCGTTTAATAGCGCCCACGCCCAGATAGCTCAGTCGGTAGAGCAGGGGATTGAAAATCCCCGTGTCGGCGGTTCGATTCCGTCTCTGGGCACCAAATTCGGTGCCATGAAGTAAAAAATTAGTTCATGCACAGTGGTTTAAGTGTGCCGGCTTAGCTCAGTAGGCAGAGCAACTGACTTGTAATCAGTAGGTCACCAGTTCGATTCCGGTAGCCGGCACCATTTATATATTGCCCAGATAGCTCAGTCGGTAGAGCAGGGGATTGAAAATCCCCGTGTCGGCGGTTCGATTCCGTCTCTGGGCACCAAGTACAATTCCTCCTTAGTTCAGTCGGTAGAACGGCGGACTGTTAATCCGTATGTCGCTGGTTCAAGTCCAGCAGGAGGAGCCAACACAAAAGCCCAGCAGCAATGCTGGGCTTTTTCTTTGCCTGTTTGCCACGGCCATTGTCACCTACGCGTTGCGCAATAAGTGTGCACTTGAGGGGCAAATTGTCACATCCATCCCCCCTTATTCCTTCCCTGTCAGTGACTTGCCTTCTGTTTCTCGCCTAGTATGGTGACGTGCCGGCCGTTTGTCGCGCCGCTTTTCCTGTGCCTGACCCCCCGTATCCGCCAGGGCTTTGTGTACCATGACTCTCAATCTGGCGAGGGCGGGACATCTTTGTGATCGAGGTAATGTATGAATGCAACCGAGCTTTGGCAGCTTTCTCCCGAACAGTTCAACGAGTGGCGCCGGGAGAATGACTATCCCTTGATTTGGGATCTGCTGGTGGCCTCGCTACCCTATTTCAGCGACTGGATGGCGGAGCAGAAAATAGAGAAAAGCGTCATCTTCCAGATCGGGATCGCTCGTTTCATCAGCTCGCGATCCGTGCTCAGCCTCTGCGTCTACATGAGCGACGACAAGATAAGGCTGTATGAAACCGCCTCGATCGCGCTGGAATCGCTGCGCAAGAGCGGTCTCATCCGCTCAGAGACGCGTTTTGAACCCTATTGCATGTGGCTGGCCGGCAAGCATGGCAAAGATGAGGTGAAGCGGGTGCAGAGCCTGCTCTCCGTCTCCGAGAACAACAAGGGGGAGGCGCAGGTGCTGGGCAAGCATCGCCTGCTCAACATCGGCGGCGTGGAGCTGAAGAGCCCCATCATCTCCGGCCGGCTGCTCGATTTCACCTGCCTCGACGAGCTCTCGCTGGATGGTGCCGTCAATAACTCCAAGGTCTATCTGTGGCACTGCTCGGCCAAGGGCGTACGGGTCAATGGCGGTGTGATCGGACTCGATCTGTTCGATTCCCTGCTGTGGGATCACAGGGCCTGGGCCAAGAAGCGCGAGCTGGCGCTGGAGGACGGGGTGTTTCAGGACTTCACCATAGAGTGCGAGGAGATCCGTTTTCACTCCTCCCGGGCCGTGCTGAAAAACTTCAACGTACGTGCCAAGAACTTCGACGCCACCATGGAGCATACCAATCTGGACAAGGTGCAGGTGGCCTATAACGAGAACGGCCGGATCGATCACAGCGAGGCCAGCAAGTTGTACCGCAACGCCAAGCGGCTATTCTCCAGCGTGGGGGATACCGTCGATGCCGGTGAGTGCTATTACCAGGAGAAGCTGCATGAGATGAAGTCCCTGGCAAGCCCGAGGGAGCTGTTCAAGGAGCGCTGGCTGCGCAGCGGCCCGCTGAGAAAGGGGTGGCTCTCCCTGCTTTGTTATTTGAAGTGCGGTTCCAAGTTTGTCAGTTTCATTACCTGGGGCTTTGGCGAGCGGCCCATAAGAAGCCTGCTGATGTCGATGGTGGTCATACTGCTGGCGACCATGACCTATTTTCTGGCGCCCGCCTCCGTCACCTATCACCACCTAGGGCGCTCCCTCTACTTCAGCATTGTGACCTTCGTGACCCTGGGTTACGGCGACATTTCCCAGACTTCTTCCCCGCTGCAGCTGCTGTCAGCCATCGAAGCCTTCTGCGGCATGTTTCTGACCGGCCTGTTCCTCGCGGGATTTGCGTCGAAAACCAAGCAGTATTGATCACGGTGCCGACCTGTCGGGGCCGTCATGCCCCGACCGGGTGGCAGGCATGAAGGAGGAAGGTGATGGGGATCCCCAGCAACAAGGCCGAGCTGCTGCTCGCCATCGACACGAATTTTGGCAAGCTGCTCAAAGCGTTGCAGGCTGTACCCGAGAGCCGGGTGCAGGAGCTGGTGATGGAGGGGCACAGCAAGGGCACTCGCATGAGCGTGGCCAACCTGGTGGCCTACCTCATCGGCTGGAATGAGCTGGTGATCAAGTGGATAGAGCGGGATACGGCGGGCTTGCCGGTAGATTTTCCCGAGACGGGTTTTAAGGGGAGTTAGTCTAGTAAGGACGAGGTACAGTGTCAGAGATGTTCAACAAGGGAGGGAGCGGGTTTAATATCGATGCTGTACTAGTGCACAATATCGATATTGATGGTCATAGATGCTAATTAGAGCAATTGATTGCGCATTAGGTAGTGTGAAAAACTTAATTGGGACTATTTGCCAGTTTATGATAACAGTTTGAGCAAATTGTTGCGCATTTTGTTGATCCAAGACCAAGGTATGGCATTTAACATATTGATATTTAAAAGGTTAAAATGATGGCATGGTCACTGCTTGTGGTTTGGTCGAGTGCTAGCTCATTTCACCCATCCATTTAGGAGCATACACATGCCAACTCCATGTTATATCAGCATCGAAGGTAAAACTCAGGGCAACATCACCGCGAGTGCCTTCACCTCCGATTCCGTCGGCAACATCTTCGTGCAGGGCCACGAAGACGAGATGCTGGTACAAGAGTTCCAACACGTTGTGACCGTACCGACTGACCCGCAATCCGGCCAGCCTGCCGGCCAGCGTGTCCACAAGCCGTTCAAATTCACCGTTGCCCTGAACAAGGCCGTACCGCTGATGTACAACGCCCTGGCCTCCGGTGAAATGCTGCCGAAAGTGACTCTGAAGTGGTATCGCACTTCCGTGGAAGGCAAGCAGGAGCACTTTTTCTCTACCGTGCTGACCGATGCCACCATCGTCGATATCGACTGCCAGATGCCCCACTGCCAGGACCCGGCAAAGTCTGACTTCACCCAGCTGATCCAAGTCTCTCTGGCCTACCGCAAGATTGACTGGGAGCACACTGTTGCCGGCACCTCTGGTTCTGACGACTGGCGTGCCCCTAGCGAGGCATAAGCCTCACGTTGTTACCTTGCTATTCCTTGTATGTAATCTCGTATCTTGTGGCCGGTGTGCACCGGCCTTTATCCCGCAATTTCTCCGGTCGCTCTTTGGCTGCCGGAGCTTTTATGTTTTGCCATCCCCCTGTCCATAAGATGATGCTGTGGTAGTGAGTGCGGGGTGATGGCAAAGCAATAATGGGTGTCCTGTTGTGCAGACACAATCAATGTCTTACCTGTCATGTTACTTATCTTTGGTTGCCACATATGAACCGGAGAGGGCGGTAGCGTGGTGTTTTGACAGGTTTCAGGCGGAGTTTGGAGAGGTGATAGGGAAATATCATGGCTAATCAGACCGGATTGCAGTTTACCGTCAAAGTAGGGGCGCTGCCTGATGCGACGTTTGTGGTGGCGAGCTTCGAGCTTAATGAAGGGTTGAATAGTCCATTTAACCTGAACCTCGAGCTGGCTAGTGCGCAGAGCGATATCGATTTTGGTGCTGTGCTGGACCAACCGTGTGAGCTAATGGTGTGGTATGAAGGTTCGTTGCAACGCCGCCTGAGCGGCGTGGTAGCGCAATTTGCTCAGGGCGATACTGGGTTTCGTCGTACCCGATACAGCATGGCGGTCAAGCCTGCACTGTGGCGGCTCTCCTTGCGTACCAATGCCCGTATCTTCCAGGCACAGAAGCCCGAAGAAATTCTCTCTATCTTGCTGCAAGAGCACGGTATCACCGATTACGCCTTTGCGCTGAAAAACGAACATGCGCAGCGGGAGTACTGTGTGCAGTACCGTGAGAGCGATCTGGCTTTTGTGAATCGTCTTGCAGCAGAAGAGGGGATGTTCTATTTCCATGAGTTTGAAGCAGGTAAGCACAGAGTGGTATTTGCTGATGACGCCGCTGCTCTGCAAGAAGGGCCTGATCTCTTTTTTAATCTGGCCAATCAAGGGTTACAGCAGGGCGCTTTTGTGCGCCGGTTTCATTATCAAGAAGCAGTGCGTCCGGCAGAGGTGGAGCTCAAAGACTACAGCTTCAAGACACCAGCTTATGGGCTGTCTCACAAGAAAATGGGGAGCGATCTGGCCCATCAGCGTGATACCTACCAGCACTTCGACTACCCAGGTCGCTTCAAGCAGGACCCGAGCGGCAAGGCGTTTGCCCAGCATCGGCTGGATGCACTGCGAGCAGATGCAGTTACGGGGAGTGGGCGTTCTACAGAAGCGGCCTTGATGCCGGGGCTGAGTTTCACGCTGTCAGAGCATCCCGCTCCTGCGCTCAACATCGTCTGGCAAGTCGTGCATGTCACCCACACCGGCAAGCAGCCCCAAGCATTGGAAGAGGAGGGAGGCAGTGAGCCTACCGTGTACTACAACGATTTTGGGGTGGTGAAGGCCAGTACTACCTGGCGTGCACAGATGCCCCACAAGCCCCTGGTCGACGGGTCGCAGATTGCCCTTGTGGTGGGGCCGGCCGGGGAAGAAATATATTGCGACAAATATGGTCGGATAAAGCTGCAGTTTCCCTGGGACAGATACGGTGCCAGTGATGAACACAGCTCTTGCTGGGTGAGGGTCGGCCAGGCTTGGGCCGGTGGTGGCTATGGCATGATGGCCATTCCGCGAATAGGCCATGAGGTCATCGTCTCATTCCTCGAAGGGGACCCCGACCAGCCCATCGTCATTGGCCGAACTTACCACGCGACCAGCCTTCCTCCTGAAGGGTTACCTGCCAATAAAACCCGCATGTCACTGCGCAGCAACACCCACAAAGGCAAAGGCTTTAACGAGCTGCGCTTTGAAGACAAAGCGGGTCAGGAAGAGGTGTTTATCCATGCCCAGCACGATATGAATACAGTGGTGCTCAACAACCGCTCAACCTCTGTTAATGCCAATCATGGGGAGCAGGTGGGAGGGAGTCAGACTGTCGCAGTTCAAGGTAACCAGACGGTTTCAGTCAAGCTGGACCAAGTGACCGAGGTGCAAGGAGAGCAGACGATAGCGGTCACCAAGAATCGCAGCACCATGGTCAATGACAATGAGTCGCTGCAGGTGAAAAACAATATTGCCATCCAATCGCAGGATGGGGACATTCTCATTGCCACTGCAGGTGGTTATATCGCTATCGACAAAGATGGCAACATCTCCATTACCGGCAAGGGCTTGGTTTTGAATGGCACCCGCATTGATTTGAATTAAGGATGTGACATGTATCAGATGAATGAAGGTGCGCTGTTGATACCGCAGCAGTGGCGTGATGAGTCCCTCCATGTGTTTGTATTGCCGGGAGACACCGTCAACCTCGTGGTCAATCGCTCACCGTTCGAGTTTGGATTAGCGCCAGAGACAGTCTATCAACAGACGCTTTCACAATTTGCGGCTCACCTCAAGGGATATCAGGAGTTGGCGAGTTGGGCGGTGCAGCTGGATGGGCAAGCCGCCCCAGCCATCGAGTATACCTGGCGCTCAACGGAGGGACCGATGCACCAGGTCGTGGTGATGCAGGTCAGGGGCACGTTGCTGCTGACCTTTACCATCACGGCAGCCGGTACCTTGCAAGACGAGCAGAAACAAGCCTTGCTTGACGTGATTGCCACCTTTAAAGCTGCGAGCTAAGGGAGGGCGCATGCTTGGCGATATCTTAACGCGGGTAGCGCGAGTCGGTGCTATGCATGCGGGGAACCGCCCCTCCCCGCCGCCTGACAGACCCAAACCTGGTGAGGGCAAGCCACCCACATCCCCTGGCAAAATGATTAAGCACAAAAGCTTTTTGGGGGCGTTGGCGGGGGCGATAGCAGGTGCCTTGGTGGCGGCGGCGGTCTTTGCTGTGGCAGCTGCTGTGGTAACGGCGGCTGTTGCATTGACGGGTGTGACTGGTGGGATGGGGCTGGCGTTGGTGGTGGGGGTCGCCAAGCTTGGGCTGGGCATTGCTGCCACCATAGGGGCTGGGGACCTTATCGCCAAGGTGTCTGGGAGCGTCTCAGGCATGGTAGATAGCGCTTCTCCGTCCTTCGGCCCGGTCGCAACTGGTTCGGCCAATGTGTTTGCCGAAGGGCTGCCGGTCTCCCGTGCGCTGGTTGATACAGTCGCATGCACCAAACACTCGGTTCCGCCCATCATTGCGCAAGGCAGTGAGTCTGTTTTTGTCAACGACAGCCCTGCTGCGCGAGTAGATGACCAGACGGCCTGTGGCGCCACCATCAAAGAGGGGGCCTCCACCGTGTTCTTTGGCTCAGGTCAGGGAACGTACGCAGAAATAGCAGATGAGTTCAGTTGGTGGGAAAAAGGGCTGCTGATTGCGGTCGAGTTTCTGGTGCCGCCCAGTCGCGGTATGTTCAAGGGGATAGGCAAGCTCTTTACCAAGGGACCGCGCGCAGTATTGCGGGGGGCATTGGTTGGGGCCAAAGTGGCGGTGCGCAAGTTCAAGCGTACTGCGCTTCGCTGTATGAGTCAGGGGTTCAAAAATAACAAAGGGCTGGCTCGTTTCAAGGAAGCCGCCAAGGGGTTTCTTAAGGACCCTGTTTATATCCCCAGTGGTGAGGTGATTGAATCCCGGCTGGATATTGCGCTTGGCCAAACGCTGCCCTTGTGTTTTGAGCGGACCTATCGTACGGCATCCCGGCATGCGGGTCTGCTTGGGTTGGGGTGGCATGACAGCTGGAGTGAAGTCGCCAACGTCAGTCAGCAGGGTCTCGACACGGTCGTGACTATCACCCTGGCACAGGGCTATGACATTGATTTCACTTTCCATCGAGACGTGACCTGCGTCTATTGCCCGCACTATCCCCAATTTACCCTGACGCGAACCGAGCACGGTTTTTTGCTGTGGGACAGAGACAGCCAGCAGACCCGTCACTTTACCCATCAGCAGGGTGCATTGCGACACCTCAGTGGCGTATCGGACAGTCATGGTAATCGCATTGAACTGGTGCGCGACCAGGCAGGCAAACTCAGCCGGGTGCGCCACAGCGATGGCATCGAGCTGGCGCTGGCTTGGCAAGATGGCTATCTGCAGCAGATTGTCCGGGTAGATGGAGGCCAGCAGACACGCTTGGCCAATTACACCCAAAACCGCGCTGGTCAACTGGTCGAGGCGGATGCCAGCCATCACTACCACCTGTTTTACGAATACGACAGCCAGGGGCGTCTGACGCGTTGGCATGATAATGACCAGACCTGGGCGCGTTATGAATATGACGCGCAAGGGCGCTGCGTCTACACCACCTGTGCCGATGGGATGCTCACCGCGAGGTTTGACTATCAGCCAGGCAAGGTT
>Ga0115550_1003520_pt1 | contig 10128 bp, 8 predicted proteins | sample COGITO_mtgs_1005_FD_87177 | JGI IMG/M metagenome (GOLD analysis project Ga0115550, IMG submission 87177) | Pelagic marine microbial communities from North Sea - COGITO_mtgs_100511 | ecosystem: Environmental > Aquatic > Marine > Epipelagic | place: Germany:Helgoland, sampling site Kabeltonne... | reverse complement strand
AGGCCATATCCTGGGGCGACTAGCTGATGCCAATAACATCTTTCAATACGACCGCTCGCAAACATTAATAAAAAATAGCGTACCAAATAAGCCGCCTGCTTTTGCTCACCCACCATGCAGTCACCTACAGCTGGAGCAAAGGGCTCGGTGCCTAACAATGGCCAATTAGTTTCAGTGATCCATAGTTTTTTTGAACATTTATTACTGGAGGCTATGGTTTGGTGATACCAATTTATTTTACTTATCAAATCGCAGCCAAGCTGTTTGTTTTCTGGTGCTCCGCGCCGATCAACATATAAAAGTGCAGCAGCGCCATCGTAATGGATAGGATACCTATGCCATACAGATCGAGCAAAATTGGGTGGCTCAAAATCGATGATGCTGCCGCCAATTAATTGTAAAGATGGGTAGCTTTGGTCACGCAATTTTTGTGCGACAGAAAAAAATTGAAAATATTCATCTAGAGAGACAAACGCCCATTTACGGCGATTAACTGCATTGCCTATTTGAAAATGCGTGACAGTTGTATTTAACGCTTTAAAAATGGCATTCAGGCTTTTATGCAGCAGCAGTGGGTCTTCAACGTGGCGGCGATCTTGTAGGATGTTAACTAGTACGTCGCAGTCTTTAAATGACTTAATAAAAGCAACGTGCGTGTCTAGATTTTCTATATCAGACAGCGGCAGGCGTATTAAAAGATCGTTCACCCCGAGATCAACCGTCATTTCTTGCAGGTCAATCGTTGAAACTGATTTCTTTTCCTGAAGAGGCGTGTCGATATTAACGCATAGGCCAATCATATTTATTTTTTGACCAATCAAGGTGCGAGGCTGGAAAAGCATCTTTATGCCAATTACCGGTAGCACGAGAGAGGTTAGTAGCGTTTTCAGCGAACCCAGCCAGCCTTGACGATAAAGTCCGCGTTTGACCTTTTTATTTCTTGTTACATGCGGCTGATCGGAGTGGGCATCCCAGGAGTAGATGCTTTTTTTATTCAATGAGTTATCTCCGCCCAATAATATTTTTTATTTTTCGCTTTCGCCGGCGAGTATTGCTATCTTTAAGCTGGTATTTTTTAAGCAAATCGTAGCAATGCTTAGGGTCGGCTCCCGCTAGATTCGCATAGGTTCTTGCAATTTTTTCTAGTATTTTATTGTTGCCACTTAGCTTCGAAAAATTTTTTATTCCTTCTTTCAGGCTTACTTTTCGAAATTGCATTCGGTTGATGTCAATGATTGAGAACTTATAATTTCCATCGATCTTTTGAACTAAGGTATTACCTGGACTATGATCTAAATGCAATACGTTTTTCTGGTGCATAAAAAAAGTAAATTCAGTAAATCTTTTTATGATGTCTAGGTCAGCTTCTTCGCCCTGATTTAGAATGTCCCGGATAGTAAAGTCGTGATCGATAAGCAGAGAAAAAAAATAACTTTCTGTCAGTCGGCTTTTAACTATCGTAGTAAAGTATCCTATCGGTGTATGGGTCTTTATCCCTAGTGCTTGCAGTCGCTGGGCATGTTCAAATGAGCGTTGTGCCTTACTCGCCCGCCAGTGCGCATAAATCCAGCCTTGAAGAAAGCTTGGAGGTTTGAAGCACTTAACAATAATCGAACTTTCTCCGATCTCGAACTGCTTAATGATGTTTCGTTCCTGGTGAAGTGTTTTTCCTTTGGCGGCGAAATCCTTCTGAATGGCGGAAATAGGGGCTCGTAAATCGATAAAATTCGATGCGATCTCCATGTGATGTCTTTTAGTATGGGCAGGCAATTTTTAGCTAATCACTATGGTCGTGGGTTCGGTTCTATCATTAAATTGAGAGCGACGCATTAACAATGCTAGTGCGTGATTGGGCGCAGATTGTAACTGTCGATGAAGTGACGTTACAAGGCCTAATTTTTTTACGGAGTTAGAGATTTGCAGCAACTTCATATATTCTAGAGATTAATCAGATCTGCAATATTTACACTTATGATGACTATTGGAGAAGATCATTCATATAAGTATTCGCCGTCGACAAGCAGGTAGAAATGGATTGTCTTTTTACCGTGACGAAAAGGAACACTAGTTAATACCTTGATTATATGCAGGGTCATTTTATCGTTGCAATAATGTTTAGTTGATGCTCTGCCGGTTCGACCTGTTAATTGGAATTTAAATCGTTTACTTAGTTATTTTTTTTGGCCGTTGGCTTAATTTACCGTCCCAGTAATGCATGAAAAAACTCATATTTTCCTGTGAGCTGACTTTACTAGAAAGTGTGGTGTCGATTATATTTATACACAGGATTTGACGTCACCGTAAACGTGTCGGTATTCTCGCACGAACACGCGATTTTTTGAGCAAGAAATTGTGGGTCATTAGCAGAAGAGAGATGGCCAGCAACACCTTTCTGGGGAACTTCCGTGATCCCGCCTGTTGTGGTTATCTCAAGGAAGTTGCACCTCGTCGGCACCAGTTGGAATGAATGGGTCGATGGATTGAATGACGTTGCTTCTGTATTCATCCGGTGGTGAGATGCTTTTTGGGCTCGCGTAGGTCATGCACCAATCGATTTCGAGTGCATGATTATTAACTGAGGCCACTGGACTTTAGAGTTTTAAGCTGTTTTGAGGCTAGCTTGGCTTGAGGGCGCGTTTTACGCGGCGTCTGGTCGCTTGGAATTCGATGTTTTTACGCTCCAGCCAGGTCGCCAATTTAAACGGGCCGGAGGTGCGAAGGGCCTCAGGAATGTGTGCCATACACTCGGTATACACTCGTGCGAGGCGTGCTAATTCCAAATTTTTTTTGAATTCTGGGAAGAGGACGGGCTTTTTCAATCTGAAATCGATAAAGGTTACTCCTTCGTCAGATATCAGGAAGTTAGCTGCTTTGGCGTCGGTTCTCAAATACCCTTTTTGGTGAAGTTTTAGCAGTTCGTTGGTGACTTGTTTCGCGTCGTTGGGCCCCGCCTCTTCTCCTTCTTCAAAGCGGTAGCAACAAAATGAGTCAACTACGAAACCCTTTCGTCGTTTTTCGCCGGCTAGCAGAGGCGTAGGGGCGTTGAAGCCGAGTTGGCGCATCAGCTGAAGATTGTCGAATGTCCTGATGCTCTCGCTATCGCGAATCACAGTGATCAGCTTTTCCCATGTTCTCTTCAGCCTGGCTCTCGGAATTTTGTGGACGAGGTGTTCATCACCTATTTGCAGGTGGGCGGAATAGGTTGACTGGTTGTCTTTGAATATTTTTTGAACCGAGTATGGTTTTTCGACGATATCATCGAACAGCTTTTTGGCAGTGGCCTCGTCGAGTATTGATCGAAGCCTATACCCCCGGTGCGTAAGCGATTGTTGTGATCGATCTTTTTGGCTCATGGTCTATCTACTTATGTTTTTTCGAATTTTATTTTGCGCAAGGGCTGACTCATCTCGTGAGTCGTGCAACCGGGTGCGAAATGCCAGAATGGCCCCTTGAGCTAGGCTGGTGCAAGCTCTGAAATTTCGAGCCGCCATTTCTGGATCTGCAAATTATACCATCGGATACGCAACTGATATCCACACCTCAATCGCTAGCCTAAGTTTTTGTGCGAAATATGCGCGTATCGTTTTAACCTAATCTAATTTTAAAACTCGCGACTCTCTTGACCTTTCCCCGAGATTAACACCACGATTTCAATGAGATCCCAGACATAATTTACGCTGCCTTTTTTGCAAAATCCACTGGCAATTGATAATCCAGTGAGCTGTGTGGACGAACGTTTTTGTAGTGTTGCCGCCAGTGGTTTATTTCATGGTGAGCTTCCTCTAGTGATCGAAACCATTACTGATTCAGACACCCATTTTTGAACCTACCGTTCAAACTTTTACAGGAGGCATTCTGAGTAGGGTTGCCTGATTGGATAAAACTCAGTTTCACTTTTGTCTCCTCGCTCCAAAAAAATATCGCCTTGCTAAGGTGAATCAGATAACCGCCGGGCCTTACTGGTTAATGGTTGTGCATGATAGAAACGTAGCAAACCGTATTTCGAATGAATACAAAGCCAACAGGGTGGGAGTGGCGCCAACCAAAGCGATACGCAAGAAAATATTTCATACAACGTATTCGCAAGTTTTTTTGGCCCGCAGATTTTAAGAAAAAATGCTCGATTGACGAACTAAATAATCGCTTTCATACAAAACTCTAAGCGCGAGTTATTTAGGGCTTGGTCTTGAGCACTAAGCGAAAAAGTTGACAATTCCAGCAGCCTTCAATACATAAAAAGTCACTAACCTTGGGCGATGGATTTCAGCGCTGATCAATTAAGTAATCCTAATTTTATTTATGATCAAGGACAAAACACCTAGGTTCTTGATATTTTTGGTTTCGAATTTTACTCCTGACGGTGCTCGATAGTAGCCCTGCGTCCTGCCTGCTGCCTGGTTCATGGTGTTGCGGAAGTTATATAATTGCTGTTGGTTCTATATTCTGCTTAGGCAGACAGAAATCGATTACGTATTTTGAAAAAATATCATAACTACGGGCTGAATAGGCATGAGAGACTATTGCTCTTGATTAAACCAGGCATCGCAATAATCACTATTTTTTCCATAGCTGTTGTCGCGCACAACGGTTTGGATTTGCAGCAGTTGAGCGAGAATAATTCCATGCAGGCGATCAGAGTCTATAACGCCATATTGTTGGAAGTGGGCTACCGCTCTCTTAATCAAGCTGTCCCGCAATTGTTTTTGTAACCGGTGACCGTAGTGATTTTTTAGCCAGCCTTTTTTTCCTCGCAAGCATCGTCGGCTAAGCCGCAAATGTCTCTCGTCTTTTTTTGTGACTAAGTCCATCCAGTCAAAGCCAGTCTGCGTTCCATCAACTCGGCATTTTTCAATATCTCTGCGACGGAAGAAAAGCGTTTTACCTGATTTTGAATGGCCCGAATCTAGTTCGTCAGTGAGTGCCACGGCCATATCCGGCAAAAGCAATAACTTCTCACTGCTGATATATTGTGCGAGTAAATCAAAGGATTTTTGGTCGCGCAGACAAACCTTCAAGTGTCGGTGATTATTGAAAACAGCAGCATCCCTAACTAAAATCGATTCATCGGTATAATGCACCGTTTGTGGTAAAATAATAATGGCATTGTTTGGGTATGCTTTGACTACTTTGAGTCGGAGTTTTTGGTGTATGGGGTATATATCACCAAAGTTTCCTCCCCCATGCAGCAATAAAATTGTCGATTTCTCTGTGTCTCGTGACATAAACCGGTCTAGGTCTCGAACTGAATAGCGGCTAATACAGCTAGCATTGCAGTCACGTATAAAAAACTCTGTACCCCAGTCGATCAGTAAGTCACCAATATTGAGATGGAGTGGTATATCAAGATGGATTACTTTATTGTCGGAGATGACTGGCCCGAGATCTTTTATGATCAGCGCGTATTGTTCTCGCAGCGTCTGTCTGTGAACTCGTAGGCTAGCGTTCGTTCCAATCATACCTATGTATTCCGAAACCATTCTTTAATCTCTTCAGGGCCTTGCGGCTTAGTATATACTAGTATTCTGTCTAAAGTAGAAGGCAGCAAGGTGTGTGGACGACAAATATAATTTAGGTATTTGGCCGTACCCCCTTTTTGTCTTTCTCAAAGCTCGAGCCCTCAATGCGCATACTTTTCCTTCTGGAGTCAGCAGTTCTATGGCTAAGATACTTTCGATAGCGTGCTCAACATTCGGGAACCGTTTGGCAGGAGCCTTAGAAGTCTTTTCTTCGCTGAGCCCTGCTGCTGAAAAGGTTTCGTTTGTTGTGGTTCATCAGGTGCCTCCCCTTTTTGAGTTGTCGAAGGATGTGCAGGCTCTTCAATCAGAGCTGATGAATATCGAAAACATACATTATATTTTGAGTGAGACGGAAGGCTTGACAAAAAGCCGTAATTTGGCCTTAAAGCACTGCCAAACAAAATATGTTTGGATTATGGATGATGACATAACATTTGCTAATAATATACTACAACCGGTTATGGAGCGTTTGCAAACAGCGGGCAGCGTTGCATGTCATACATTCGAATCGATTAAACCGTCGGGGCAGGCGCGCGCCGCTTACCCCAAAGATCGGGCGCCATTATGTGGTAAAGGTTTATTAAAAGTTGCTTCTTTTGAAATGATAGTAAATAAAGATATCCTAATTCGTAACAAGATCAATTTTAGAGAAGATATGGGCGTTGGCGGTAATGCGATTGGGTTAGGGGAGGAGTCTGTTTTGATTTCAGATATAATAAGAGCCGGCGAGGGTACCATGCACCACAAGATTTCTGTTCTGACTCACCCTGATGTTTCGACAGGCAATACAGTAAGTGAGAAAAATTTTTACTCCAAGGGAGTGGTCATAAGGCGTTGCTTTACTGGGTCCGAGCGGATATTTTTTTATCTACGTGATGTCTTCCGGATTTTTCGTAACAGAGAGGATCATTTCGGAGCTATGTATTCTCGGGTAAAGCTGGTCAAAGCACTAACAAAAGGATGTTTCTTAGGTGAATGAAATCGGGCAGGATATTGCGGTTGATGTGAGTGTAATTGTCCCTGTTTATAACGCGCAGCGTTATTTAGAAGAATGTTTTGCCAGTATTGATCGGCAGGATTTTACTGGCATCATAGAAATCATCATAGTTGATGATGCAAGTGATGATGCTAGCTGTAAGATATGTTCCAACTTCTCACGTTCATCAAAACAAAATACGTTACTCATTCGGCATGAAAAAAATAGTGGGGTTTCCGTCGCAAGAAATAGTGGATTGGATGCTGCTTCAGGCGAGTATTTTCTTTTCGTGGATGCCGATGATATTTTGCCAGTGGATGCAATACGTATTTTATATGATGCGGCATATGCTCATGACGCTGATATTGTCAAAGGAGATATAAAAGTTGTAAGCGATGATGTATCGATAAGAAAAAGGGGCTCTATTCGTAGGCCCCAAGTTTTTCAGGGCGAGAATATCTTTCGCGTTTTACTGGAGCATCGATTGGTTAGGGGGCATAGTTGGGGCAAGCTTTTTCGTAAGGAATTAAAAAGTGAACGGTTTCCATCAGGAGTGGCGATGGCTGAAGACCTGTTGTTTTGTGCTGGTATTTTTTCACGGGCCAATAGGCTTGTTGTCATTCCTGATTGTGTATACATTTATAGAAAGCATTCGGCAAGTGCAACAGGGGCGAAGTACAAAACGGGCCTGTACATTGATTGGTTTGATAGCGTAGATAAACTAAGCGCTATCAAACTGAGTGACTTTTATGTTAGTGAATATAGAGGGCTTAAGGTGTTGACGCTCCTTCAAGCGCTCGGGGAGATAAAGAAGTTAGACGAGATGACGCAGAAAGAAGTATTAACAGAAATAGCGAAAAGAAAAAAGACGTGGGGCCTTTCGGCAAGTGGGTTATTGGGATGCCTCTTCGTTGGTCCTCGATATTTTTTTAAACGTATGATGCTAGAGTTAATTATATTTAAGTTTAGGGAGACAGATAATTTCAGAGAGAGATAAATGCTGTAGAGGTTCTTCGCACGGGGTGAGTTTGAAGGATATTTTTAAGAGAGTCGGCAATGACTAAAAACCTGTCTCCTTGTTTTACAAAAGCATATCTTCCCTTATTACCGGCCTATCTAATACCCGTAGTGAAATATGAAAATTAAGGAATACCCTCGCTCAATAATTCGAGCTTTATATTTGAAGAGCCAAGGCTTGTCTAAGCTAGACAAGTTGGGGCGACAGCTTGCGTCTGCGAATGGTGAGCTTCAAAGAACGCCGTGTCTCGTTTCACTAACCTCAATACCACAGCGCCTAGAGTATATACATCTCACAATAAGAAGCTTACTTTGTCAAAATGATGTATCTGCAAGAATTGTCTTATGGCTGAATCATGAATTGCGCGAACTCCTACCTCGCTCGCTCACTAAGTTGCAGAGCGAGCGTTTCGAAATTATTTTTAAGAATCAGTTTTCATCGCATCGTAAATTGGTTTTTTCTTTGGATGAATTTAAACAGTCGATCATAGTAACTTGTGATGACGATCTTATGTATGACTCGACCTGGCTAAGTCGATTAGTTCGTGACCACGAACGTTTTCCGAATGATATTATTGCTCATGAATGTCGTGAGATATCGATTGACGCCAGAGGAGAGTTGTTGCCTTATCAGCTATGGCCTACCAGCATCGCTAAAGATTATAGCAGCCCCAACTTGCTACCGGTTGGGTACGGTGGTGTGTTATATCCGCCTAGGGCTCTGCACGGCGATGTAACGAATCAGGAATTGTATATGAGGCTAGCCCCTAAGGCAGATGACCTTTGGTTTAAGGCAATGAGCTTTTTAAATGGCACATCAGTGCGCCGTTCATCTAATCCTGGTAAAAAGCCAGTGCCAATTATTGGAGCTAAAGGTAGCTCATTGGCTAAAACTAATATTTTGCAAGATGGGAATCGTATTCAATGGGAGGCAATCTGTGAACACTACGATCTGGCTCCGGATTGCCGTGGAATCGTAGATAGTTGACATTCAGTTCTTGGCCGCGCCAGCATAGATTGGGGCTAAAAATCTTACACTCGTGTTCTAGTAACGCTTTATTTTTTTAGTTTAAAGAAGCTTGCCTGATGCCTGCCGGCGTTTCAACTATTCGTTGTTGGGCTGAAGTTTCTCGAATTTTTTTGTTTTTCTCCCAACTCTGGCTGCTTTCGTATGATTTCGCATGATCGAGATGAACGCATATGGCCTTGTATCGAATTTGTTTGGCCTTTAAGCCGGAATTTTTTAATCGACTTCCGAACTCACAATCTAGCCCGCCATATTGCATGCGCTCGTCGAAGCCATTGACCAAAAGTGCTGCTGACTTGAAGCATGATGCGTTATGTCCATTCCAAGTCCGCCTTGTTGGTGTAATGTTGTTAAGTAGCGTCGCAAGAAATTTTGATTGAGTTAGTTTACTGAGTTTATGAGAATTCTTAACGCCATTATCAACGAGCCACTTTTTGTTAAAACATAATCCACTTTTAATATGTTGCTCATCGATGAGTTGGCTAGTATGCATTGGAAGTTTTAAATATCCGCCCGATAAATAATATCCCGGTTCGGCAAAAGATCTATGCGTTGAGACAAAGTCAGCGCGAGGAATGCAATCACCATCGGTGAGAACCAGATATTCACCTTCGGACGCGACTATTGCTTTATTAAGTATGGTGCATTTTTGAAATCCAAGGTCTTCTTGCCAAATATGCTTGACCGGGATGTGCGTGTTAGCTCTGAAGTTGTTTATGATTTCTTGAGTGTCCGTTGTTGACCCATCATCAGCGATTACAATTTCAAAGTTCGTGTCAGTTTGTTGGTCAAAGCCCCATAGGACTTTTTGTAGCCATGCAGGTGAGTTATAAGTGGTGAAGATGACGCTAATTTTCAAGTTTGATTTTCCTTATAAAGCGGGCAACTCGTGAAAAAAAATATCCGTTGCCGCATCAAATTTTTACTATGCCGTCGTTGACTTTGTGGAGTGCCGATCTTAAGGCAGTTTATCATGTTCGGTATTAGATGCATTAAGATTCCAAGTTGTTATTTTTGCTCATGTTTTGGAGGATTTTCTATCTCGCCATGCGCCTCTGAGACTGCAGGCTCAGCTATGGAGTCGCAGTATTAGCTTTGCTGCTGAGGTTGTTAATTCAAAACCGATGATCCCTCCAAGCTTTTAGTTGCGGGTTACGGCGTTAGACCTGCATATATTGGCCAGATGATCGAAATTCAAAGGATTCAGGCAGTAAAATTTGGGTATTTAATCGGAAAAAAGGCGTTGAGGCAAAAGAGCACTCTATCCAGCTGATATTATCAAGTTAAGGCTTTGGGCATCCAGTAAACTCAACTCGGACTATACATTGAAGAGTAACATCACTGAAGTAACGCCAAATGTTGATTTTGGACCGACTTATCGCAGGGTTCTTAGTTATCTTTTTCCTTTTGTTCGATTCTTCTCTTTTGCAGTACTTGGCTTTTTACTATTCGCGCTCTCCCAGCCGGCCTTTGCCATCCTAATGGAGGCGTTCGTCAATGCATTGGATGGTAAAATCGTTGATGGCCTCTATCTGATTCCGGCCGCCTGTATCGCCATCGCGCTCATGCGCGGCGTGGGTAGTTATCTGGGT
>Ga0115550_1003517_pt1 | contig 10137 bp, 6 predicted proteins | sample COGITO_mtgs_1005_FD_87177 | JGI IMG/M metagenome (GOLD analysis project Ga0115550, IMG submission 87177) | Pelagic marine microbial communities from North Sea - COGITO_mtgs_100511 | ecosystem: Environmental > Aquatic > Marine > Epipelagic | place: Germany:Helgoland, sampling site Kabeltonne... | reverse complement strand
TGGCATGATGCAAGACATTGCCAAGTTTGCGGTGGATTTGCAGGGGCTTGGCGGCCTCGTCACCGATCCCGCAATTGCCCGAAGCCAGGCGCAAAATCAAGCGATGCTCATGCGATCACCCGCGGTCAGGATCGAGGGCGGTACGGATCAAATCCTGCGGAACATTATTGCTGAGCGGGTGCTTGGATTGCCGGAAGATATGCGAGCGGATAAGGGGATCGCTTTCAGTCAGATTCCGACGGGTAGTAATTGACTCCGCGCTTTAAACTTATCTGTAACCCGGTGAGACGGATTGAGGGGAATTCTGACAAGATCCTCGGGTGTGAAGCGGAGCGACCACTCACTCCGTTGTTGGTAACTGAAGAAAATGCACTAAAAGCTCAGCGCGGGGCTAGCGCTGAGCTTTTAGTTTGAGGGCTACAACAAGTGCTCGGAAAAGAAAGCGATCATCTGTTGATACATGTCATTTCTAGCTTTGGGATCGTAAAGGCCATGACCTTCTTTTTCGAACATGAGCTTTCGGTAAGGCTTGTTGGCTGCATCGAGCGCTTGCATCATCGCATAGGCGTGTTCTACAGGCGCTCGTGGGTCTTCTTCTCCATGTATGATCATAATCGGTAATTTGAGTTCCGGCGCTCGATAGACGGGACTAAAATTTTTAAGTTGGGTCATGTCACGACCGATTGCCCGCTCAAGGAACCGAATGCCGCTTTTTCTCAAAGGAATATCCCCACTCTCGTAGAGAAAAGGTAGGTCATACACGCCAACAAAGCCAATTGCGCACTTGAATAGTTCGGGTTCGATAAGCGGCGCCATAAGCGCCGAATAACCGCCAAAACTACCACCGTAAATACACACGCGATCGCCATCAACAAGATCATCATTTATAATGGAGTTCGTTGCGTCAATAATGTCATGCTGGATTGTAGAACCCCAGGTCTTGAGGCCGCCATTCATGACCTTCTTGCCATAACCGCCTGATCCTCTGAAGTTGATTTGCAGAACGGCAAACCCAGCTTCTGCAAGGAGTTGAGTTTCCCCGTTAAAGCCCCAGCTATCTCGAGGTCCGATCGGGCCTCCATGTGGATTGACGATAAGGGGAGGCTTCCCTTCGGTGTTCTTAGGTAACGTTAAATAGCCGAAAAGCTTCGAGCCATCTCTTGCAGTGACCTCTATTGAGCGCATTTGCGCCATGCTGTTGGGCTGAATTTTTGGGTTAGCAGAGACAAGGAATCGGACTTGATTTTTTTCTGTATTGAAAAGGTAAAAATCCCCAGGGTTGCGATCACTAAAAGTCGCGATGACAGATACTTTCTCGTCGCGTGTCTGGCTAATAATTCTAACTTGGTCTCCCTTAAATGCGCTCAGCATGCTTCTAAGGCGCGAAACATTGATGTCATCGTCCTCGATATGAACGTATTTTGGCTTCCGAGTCTCGTACTCGATGGAATAAAGGGCCCCTGTTTTTTCTGAGTACCAATAATTGGTCGGGTCTGACTCCTCATCACGGTAAATAAGGGTCGTTTCCCCTGTCTTTAGGTTGATTAAATTGATTGAAACAAAATTACTGTTGGTGTTGTCAGCAACATAGATTGAGTCGTTATCTTTAAAAGCGAGTGGTGTTAGGCCGCCATCTTCAAAGTCAGACTGCCTAAATAATTCCCAATCGGATTTATCGTCCGTTCTATAAAAAGCTTTTTCTGTGAGGTCTTTTGTGCTTCCCACGACAAAACGAACGCTCCCATTGAGATCAGTTCTATAAGTTGCATTCTCGACGGGAGAGGTATCTATGAGTTTAGATCGACCGTTATAAATATTGACCTTATACAAATTGGTTTTTTTATCCCCAGTTCTTGAGAATGGCGTGGCCGCCATTAGGATGTTTCTCTTATCATTTTTTAAAAGATCAGCAATGGTCCCATAGCCGCGGATTTCGCCAGCGTCATGTGTTTTGATTTTTGAGCTCGTGCCCTTACTTGCCCTGAACCCAAAGATGTTTTCCCGTTTTTTCCCATTGATGTTAACGGCATACCATTCTCCTGCTGAAGAAGGCTGAGCATACCAAGACACAAAATAATCTAGTCTCATGATCAGGCGTTCATTGTTGGCCCAATAAAATTCTCCGATTTGCTTCGTTGAAGCGAATCGAATGACATTTACTGGCTCCAGTGAATCGGTTTTAACAATCGATAAGACATTTCTGCCCTCGAGCGGAATCAACAGCGCTAGATGTTTACCGTTTGGAGATATTTCTATATCTCTAATAGCTGGCGGTTCAACGAATTTGCCGATATCTTGAGAGGCGCCCAACAGGGGAATATTGAGCGCGACGAAAATTCCGATAGCAGATAGGAAAAGTATTCGCATGGCGGTAGCCTTTATAAAGAAAGAATTGAGTTTGACAAAGAAACACATGCTGTTCCACTCGCGAGAGGAGAAAATCGTAAATCGGGGCAAATTCAAACGAATTGTCGCTCGTATCGAAAGGTTATACCTAAGCATTTCGAGTCTAAAGTCATGTCATGGGGATAGAATCAAGTTGTGAATGAGTTTGCTATGAAAGAAAATGTCGACGCATGGAGTAGCTTTTGGCGGCTCATGTATGAAGCTGGAAGTTCACAGCTGCCGACTTCTGTTTTTGCGGCAGAGCGTTTTTTCGTGGAAGCAATTGCAGAAATTGAAAAAGTCCCAGCAAGCATATTAGATCTGGGATCGGGTAATGGTGCGCTGAGCCGATTGCTTGCGCCGCATTTGGATAGTCGATGCAAGATTGTGGTTTTAGATGCCTCAATGGACGCGCTGAGAATGAGTATCGAAAACAGCGATGTGATCGCAGTTAATGCGCGTTTAGAAAATTTACCTTTCAAAGAAAACGCAGTCGATCTTGTGGTAAGCCAATTTGGCGTAGAATATGCTGGATTCCCGATTTGGGATCAAATCGGTCGAATAATAAAAAAGCATGGTCATCTTTGTTTGTTAATGCATTCGGAACAAGGGCAGATTTTTGCTGACTATCAGGTGAATCTAGACCAAATCGAGGTGGTGACGAGCTCAGACTTTTATAAATTACTTCGTGCGAGCAGTCTTTCCAATAACTCCGAGTTGGAGTTGGGTGTTCGATCGACATTGAGTGCCTTGGTTGGTACTGGACAGGTCCTGAAGACACAACTAATTGATGGATCGATGACATTCCAATTGATTGACCGTCTGGTCGTGATCTGCAGTAATCAGCTACACGGCAAAACGGCTACCGCTAAGACTGCTTTGTTAGATTGGCTGTGCGCTGCGATAGTAGAAATCGATGCTTTTGGTGATCGAGTCCATGCGATGGTTAACGCTGCTTTGTCCAAAGTTGAGTTCATTGCCCTGCAGGACACGTTAATGGATTTAGGATTTAAGCTTTTAAAGGTCGGCGAATTGAAAACAGAGCGGGGCGAGAGTCTTGGATTCAAGTTGCATGCGGTGAATAATGGTTAGGCCTTATCGATGTTTAGATCTCTAGGTCAATTATGGGAGTAAGATGTTTTCGATAAGCCTCCCATCTTCCTATAGATTCTGTCGAGATTTCATTCTTCACTTGAATCGAACTGGCAGTCATGGATTCGAAAGGATCTTGCTGTTTCGAAAGAATACTAGATTCGAAATCTAGCCCCATTCCTGAAAAAAGCGCTTCTAAACAAGTTTGAGTTTCAGTTACCAGAGATTCGTAGGAGACTTCGACGATCTGCTGAGGGTAGAGTTGTCGCCAAAGGGCTTGGGCTTTTTGATATTCGCCGTAATAGTTTTTGAGATGCTCAAGCGAATACGTGAACCTAAAGGCATAGGTAAACAATTGTTTAAACATAGCGAAGCATGCGTCGATGGGGTGTCGATTAATCAGAATGATTTTGGCCTCAGGAAAAGCATTCGCGATTAGGTGAAGATACTGATAGTTGGTCGGCATTTTTTCGATAAAAAAGGGTAGACCCTCAAGGCGAAATTGCGTGGCATCGAGATAGTGGTTTCTTAAGGCTCGTGGGCTGAGGCTGCTCGCTTCCTCAAGAATGTCAGCTGTTAAGCGCTTGCCTCTATTCCCAGTTAGTTCCAATATGCCAGCTTCAATGGCGTTAGTCTCTCCCAGAGTCTCAATCAAAGAGTGGGAAGCAAGAAGGTGCTCTAGGAGCGTCGTGCCGGTCCGCGGAAGTCCAATAATGAAGATGGGGCACTGCGCTGAAGTAATCGAGCTTCCAGCGCCTGTCGAGATGGGTCTAGCTGTGGCTCTAGCGGTTTTTAGGATGTCGATGTCGGTAGAGACGTCATGGGGCGCCGCGGCACTTACAGCTTTTGCACCCATCATTAATTGGTCAAATGCAAGGTCCCATTCCTCTAGATCCTCATATTGCTTCGCTAAGGCGTAATAACCAAAAATGTTCTGGGTGATGTCATTTGCATGTGCCACGATCGATTTCTGAATTCTCTCGATCAGCCCAGTGTCGGTAGCTTTCACCAATCGAGAAAGTTGATACAGGTTGCGCTGGTGGTTTGGGTTTAAGCTGAGTAATTCCTCATAAAGTTTAATGGCTAATTCGAGTTTTCCTATGAACGTCGCACAAGAAGCCAAGTTTTCTTTAAATAACTGTACTTCGGGTTGGAGGTTGTGAGCTCCTTGGTAGAGAGGGAACGCTTTAGCAGGCAAACCAAGAGTGATATAAGTGGTGCCTGCCATGTTGAGGTAGATAGGACTGTTACTTAGTTTGTTCTCGTACCTCGTCAATAGCTCAAATGCCTTAGCATTTTCGCCATTAGCAGCGTAAGCAGCAGTAAGCTCGATCGCGCAATCATGTCTGGAATCGTCTAGATTGAGTCCGCTTTTGAAACTTCGAATCGCCGTGCTTGATCCGCTTATATTTTTAGTCGCTAGTCCCTGCAAAAATTCTGTTTCAGCCTGATGATCACGTTTCGATCGCATCACTTTTACGATGAGCTGCAAGGCCCGCCAATCGCTGTGTCTCCATGCGGTCCTACCAAGTTTGCTCAGTTCATCAAATGTGAAGTTCTTAAGATCCATAATTACTGTTTCTTCCGTTTCTAGCTGGCTGATGAAATTGCTGTCCAACACTATAACGAATCGGCTGCTATTTTTGATTTTTTAATGAACACCAAAGCCATTTTTAACGGGTTAAAGCAACCTTCCGCATACTATTTTAATCGATGGCGCGGCTTAACGGCTATTTGGAATTTGAGTAACCAGGAACGTTCCTTGGTAAGTCCGGGTCGAAGGCGAGCACCCCCGATTGGCGATCATGTTTGAAAGGTTTCAGGAAAAGTGAAAAAAACCAAAAAAAGGTTGGAAAATCTCCATTTCTTGACTGATAATCCGGTCAAGTCGGGGAATGCGCTGCAAAAATGCGGGTGCAACTCACCGACAAAAATACACCAACTAATTGAAATGGGAACATAACAATGAAACTAATGCCAAGAAAAAAGCTTGAGGCTGCGATAAAAGTAGCGCTCGGTGCGACTGCCGGGGCAGCCATGCTTACATCTGGAGGCGCGTTCGCAGAGGAAGAGTCTGCAGCGCTCGAAGAGGTTGTGGTAACCGGTTCTAGAATTAAGCAGGCGGATTACGATAACACCAACCCAGTAACGGTCGTCACGCGTGATGAATTATTACTAACAGGCATGACCGATGTTGGCGATCTGATTCAGCGATTACCTTCTATGTCAGGGTCACCGATTGGAACCACAACCAACAATGGTGGTGACGGATCAGTAAGAGTGGATTTGCGCGGTCTAGGCGCTGGCAGAACGTTGAACTTAGTAAATGGTCTGCGAATGGTTGATGGGGGAGACTTTCAAACAATTCCTTCTGCAATGATTGAGCGAATCGAAATTTTGAAAGACGGTGCTGCTGCTGCTTATGGCGCTGATGCCGTTGCAGGTGTCATCAACGTGATTACCCGAGAAGATTTCGAGGGATTCGAAGTGGAAGCATTAACTGCAGACGGCTTCGATATGGACGATGGAATGCAACAGTCCATTTCGTTTTTGGCTGGTAAGGCATTTGAGGATGGGCATATTGCTTTCGGCGTAGAATTTGTAGATCAGGCCCCAGCTTTCCAATCCGATGCTCCATGGGACTATTTTCAGGTGCCTACAGTAATTTATCCAACAGGTTGTGAGAATGGTAACCCTGCCACCGATTGTTATTTTTATGGTAGTTCTCGGATTCCCGAAGGTCGATTGAACTTTGCAGGAGTCGAAACTTATATGAACGAGGATGGTAGCGGTCTGGTTCCCTATGACGGTCGTTTCTATAATTATAACCCGGTGAACTACATTCAGACTCCGTACGAAAAGATGAATATGTTCGCATCAGTTCGGTTTAACATTACGGAAGATGTGGAGTTCAAGGCCCGAATCAGAGCCAACGACAGAACTTCAGCGCAGGAGCTTGCTCCTTTGCCGTTCAACAGCCCAACTGATCCTGCCTACGATGGAGTTTGGAATCCGGAAATTATTTATAGTTTTGATTTGGATGAGAACGGAACCATCGGCACCGTAGGAACTGGCGCTGCTGAAGCCCCATCATTAAGCACTTATTCAGGAATTAGTCCCGATAACTATTACCTGCAGCAGGCAATTGGTGCCATTGGACTGGGTGGAGCGCCCAACTGGACGGTTGATGATGATGGTCTACCAGACACGAATATCGGCGGTTTAGCTGGTGTACCTGTCACCGATGCTCGTCGAAGAATGGTAGAAACTAACCGTAGGTTCGAACAAGACATCAATCAAACTCAGATTGATATGCAGCTTACCGGCTCCGTTACAGATTCGATGGATTGGGAAGTGTTCTTAAACCACGGTCGGCGCACCGGGAAATACGATGATTTGGGCCAATTCGTGGGAACGAATCTTTCAAACGCCATGGGACCTTCCGCGGATCTTGACGGCGATGGAAACCCTGAGTGTTACGTGGATCCCAATTATACTGAAGTGATTTCAGGCTGCGTACCGTTTAACTTTTTCGGCGGCCCATTCTCGGTTACTCAAGAGATGTTGGACTATGTTTCAATTAACTTGATCGACACGACGCGATACGAGTTAGACCAGTGGGGCGCGATACTCACTGGTGAAGGGTTTGAGCTTGCCGGTGGCGCTGTTGGTTGGGCTGCTGGTTATGAATATCGTCGAGAGGCTTACGCGCTTTCGAAAGATTCTAACAAGCAGAACAATGGCGTGACTGGAAATAAGGGCCTTTCAACGGATGGCGCTTACAAATCAGACAGCTTATTCCTAGAGCTGATTGCTCCGGTTACCGATAACCTTGAAGCATCGATCGGTGTTCGTTACGACGACTTTTCTAGCTATGGTGACGACACGACTTCAAAAATCGGATTGCGTTGGGACATCACAGATGAATTAGCTCTGCGAGGAACTTGGGGTCAAGTATTCCGAGCGCCAACGGTTACCGATCTCTATGGTGGTGAGTCGGATTCGTTCCCGACAGCTCAAGATCCATGCGCGAGCGACACGCCTGCTGCAGGGTGTGCTCAGCAATCAGTTCAGCTTGATTCACAGCTACTATCGAAGGTTGGTGGTAACGCTGAGCTGATCGCAGAAACTGGTGAAACAGCTACCTTCGGTATTGTCTACCGCCCGATGATAGGGGATGTTGAAGCGTCCTTTACTTTGGATTATTGGCAAGTTGAGCTCGAAGATGCGATCACTCGTCTAGGGGTTGGTTATGTCCTGAACGATTGCTACGTGGCAGGGAACCAAGGCTCCTGTTCATTCGTTACTCGCCGAGCTGATTACTCAATTGCTCAGGTTAGAAACGTTGCGTACAACGCGGCAATTTACGAAATGAGCGGTGTCGACTTTCAGGTTGATTTGAACTGGTCAACGGGAATCGGTGACTTTGAAGGAACACTTCTATGGTCACACAACAATAATTATGACCTGCAGAGTTTTCCAGGGGATTCCACAACCGATATCGTTGGTCGATATACCGGTAGTGCCTTTGCTGAAGATAAGGCCAATGCGACACTCTCATGGAGAAGAAATAACCTGTCAGTAAGTTATCTTGCCGAATATATCGGTGAGATAAGTGCAGACACGACCTTCTTTGCTGACTATAAGCAGCAGCTTGATTCAGAGTTGTACCATGACTTGGTGGCGACTTATCGACTTGGCGATGAAGAAAAGACGATGGTTTCTGTTGGTATCACCAACGTATCGGATGAGGCACCGCCCTACATCGGATCCGGTTTTAATGCGAACACAGATCCCTCGACTTACCGCATGTTCGGCCGAAGCTACTATGCTCGCCTAAAGCACGCGTTCTAAAGTATTTGGTGAATGGAAGTAGTAGAAAAGGGGCCAGTGGCCCCTTTTTTTTGGTTGAAATCTATGCTGAATCCAAAATTAAATGTAAAGAAACTCAAGCGAGCTTACGCCTCTGGTAAAAGGGTTAGAGTTGACGATTTCTTAGAGGCAGAGGCAGCAAACCAGATACGTGAACTGCTAGCTAAAGATAATGTGCCAATGCATGTTGCGTTTTATGTAGGTGGGCAATCTCAAACCATGACGTTAAACGACTTTGAAATGAGGGATGCTGATCAAACTGCGCTCTTGAAGACAGAGCTCATTGAGCTGGCATCTCAAGGAATTGGTTATTGCTACGAGTCGGTGATGCCGACCAAAATCAAGAATCGAGAGGTAACTCTAATGGGTTATGGTCATGATATTGTAAAGCAATTAGCCGAGTGCTTTAACAGCCCTCAAATGCTTAAATTGGTGAAGCAGGTAACCAGTAATAACTCGATTATAAAGGCAGATGCCCAGCTCACAAGATTTCGCGCAGGGCATTACATTACTCGGCATCGCGATCAGATTCCGAGCAAGCGCCGTGAGATCGCATATGTGTTGAGCCTAACGGATGGGTGGCATCCCGACTGGGGTGGTCTGCTGCAGTTCTACGATAAAAGTGGCGCTCCAAAAGACGCTTGGTCACCGAGGTTTAACAGTTTGTCTTTGTTCGATATAGGGCATATTCATTCAGTGACTTACGTTACACCATTTGCAAAGGTGCCACGCTATTCGATGACAGGCTGGTTTATGTCTTAGCGTATAAGGAATATAAAACCTTGAATAGTGATTGGGCCCAACAAAAACTCCGCGTATTGGTAAAGGAAGTTGTCGCAAGACAGCTTTTACCCTTTCCTGCGATAGAAGCTGCAGCCGAGTGGAGTCTTCGAGGCAGCGTTTTGGTTGGTCGACTGAGAAATGCGACCAATCATGCGGATTGGTTCTGGTTGATTGGAGGCGAGAACCTTTCAACGGATATCGCGCCGGGTTCGGTCGCGAGCTCCCCAAGAGAGCTCATTCGATACTTTGCTTTGCGATGGCAAATTGGAGCAGCCCAACTGCAAGACCAGTCAGATATTTTGGTCAATTCTTTTTCTAGCCATGCGAAAGCCCCTGAACTCCAAAAAATGGCAGAGGGGTTGTATCGCCTTTCTGAAACAGAGGGTATTTGGTAGCGGTAAAGTTTAAAGAAACTCGGCTATCGATCTTTTTGTGCCAAGCTATTCCATGTACTTGAACCCGTTCGGAGGCGCTATGCGGTTAATTACATTTACAGAGCGCGGGTGCACGCGTGCAGGCTTGCTGGTTCAAGATGGGGTGGTCGATCTAACCAAGGCATGTCCAAGCCTACCTGCTGACCTATTATCTTTGATTCAGATTGGCGAGCCTGCTTTGACCATGATTGCCAGGATGGCAGGTAATTCTGCTCACTACGCTCATGATGAAGTTATCTTAGATTCTGTTATCAAACGGCCGCCAAAAATCATCGCGATCGGTTTGAACTACCGAGCTCATGCCGAAGAATCGAATATGGCGCTGCCCGAGGTGCCTTTGGTCTTTACCAAGCAGTCAACTTCAGCGAATGGGCCTTACAATCCGATCTATTGGTCTGAGGAAGGCAAAGCCATGGACTACGAAGGCGAGCTCGCCATGGTGATTGCAAGAAACTGCCGGCGCGTCACGCGGGATCAGGCCAAAGAGGTGATTCTCGGGTATTGCGTGGCCAATGACGTGAGCGTTCGAGATTGGCAAATGCGAGGTACCCCGCCGTCCTTTACCATGGGC
>Ga0115550_1003513_pt1 | contig 10143 bp, 7 predicted proteins | sample COGITO_mtgs_1005_FD_87177 | JGI IMG/M metagenome (GOLD analysis project Ga0115550, IMG submission 87177) | Pelagic marine microbial communities from North Sea - COGITO_mtgs_100511 | ecosystem: Environmental > Aquatic > Marine > Epipelagic | place: Germany:Helgoland, sampling site Kabeltonne... | reverse complement strand
TGATTCTGGTTTAACGCCAGTTCATACCGCGAATTAACACCACGAGAAAGAGAAATTCAAATGCCTATTGCTACTTTTGGCACCAATGCGGTCGACTGGGAAGAACGCATTAATTTTGATCGGTTGCGGTCTGATCGATTGGCTTCCCTGCGCAGGCATCTGGAGGAATCAGACCTAGGTGCGTTGCTGGCATTTGATTTCTCTAACATCCGATACATGTCTGCAACCCATATCGGAACTTGGGCCATGGACAAGGCAATTCGCTTTGCCCTTATCACCCGCCACTCGGATCCGATTGTGTGGGATTTTGGTTCAGCTGCCAAACATCACAAGTTGTATAACCCCTGGCTGGACACCACAACGACGGAGGCGGATGCTGATCCACATGCCCCCCATCATGGTGCGGCCAAACCTAGGTTGGAGTCAGGTGCACGAGCGGGGATTTCTACCTTGCGGGGCGCTTTCAACCCTGATGCTGGTATCGCCGAAGGCGTTGCCGCAAAGGTGAAGCGTGAGCTTGAGAAATTCGGCCTGTTAGGGGAGCCTCTGGGAGTTGACCTGATAGAGCTGCCGATTCTTTTTGCCATGCAAAAAGTCGGTATTCAGATCGTAGATGGCCAACAGGTTTTTTTGAATGCTCGTGCGATTAAGTCGAAGGACGAGATTTCGTTGTTGACCCAGGCGTGTTCCATGGTGGACGCGGCCTATGAAAAATTGTATGAGTTTCTGACCCCTGGAGTTCGAGAGAACGAAGCCGTAGGGCTTGTTGCCAAGACTCTCTACGATTTGGGTTCTGAATATGTTGAGGGTGTCAATGCCATCTCTGGTGAGCGTTGTTCCCCCCACCCTCACGTTTTCTCGGACCGGTTAATTAGACCTGGAGACCCTGCATTCTTTGACATTCTTCATTCCCACCAGGGCTACCGAACCTGCTACTACCGAACGTTTGCCGTGGGATCAGCGTCTAGCGCGCAGCGCGATGCGTACCAGATTGCTCGCCAGTACATGGATAGGGCTATTGCTTTGGTCAAGCCCGGCGCTACGACGGCTGACATTGTGAAAGTCTGGCCAAAAGCCGAAGAATTCGGTTTCCCAGATGAGGAAGCAGCGTTCGCTCTCCAGTATGGTCACGGTGTTGGCTTGTCCATCTGGGAGAAACCAATTTTCTCTAGACTCGTCTCCCTCGAATACCCAGAGGTACTAAAAGAGGGAATGGTCTTTGCATTGGAGACATATTGGCCAAGCGCTGACGGTATCGGGGCTGCGCGTATTGAAGAAGAGGTTGTGGTAACGGCGACCGGTGCTGAGGTTATTACTAAGTTCCCCGCCGAGGAATTGTTGGTTGCCGGAAGACGCTATATCGGGGTGAATGGCCCGCTCAACCTGCAACGTGAATCACAATCCCACCTGAACACAGCTGCTGGACGCGGAGAATAATAACCGGCCTGGGTTTGGACCGACTGAGAGATGACAGAAATGAAGGCAGCTGTATATTACGGGCCTCGTGATGTTCGTATTGAAGATTGGGAGCGGCCAGTCCCGGGCGATGGCGAAGTACTACTGAAGGTTACGAGAAGTGGTATGTGTGGGACTGACGCCTCAGAGTGGAAGTCTGGCCCCATCATTTTTCCGCTGAACAAGCCTCATCCCGTCAGCGGTCACATGGGGCCGCTGATTCTTGGTCATGAGTTCATTGGCGAGATTGTGGAACTGGGAACAGGAGTCACGGGGTGGGCTCTCGGTGATCGTGCGGCGAGTGGTGCTGGCATTTCCTGCGGTTTATGTCCTCGTTGTCTCGAAGGTAGAACGAATCTCTGTCAGCAGTATGTTACCCATGGGCTTAACCGCCATGGCGGGATGGCAGAGTTTGTGGCGGTTCCCATTTCCACTCTTGTTGCATTGCCGAAAGGGTTGAGTGACGACAGAGCTGGTCTTGCTCAGCCACTGGCTGTTGGACTTCACGCCGCAAGAAGAGCAGGAGTTAAGTCTGGTGACACCCTGGTCCTCATAGGAGCGGGAGCAATTGGGACATTTGTGCTCGCCGGCCTGAAACATTTGTATAACGCGAAAGTGATAGTGGTTGATTTCGCAGGTGAGCGTCTCGACCGTGCCGCCAGGCTCGGCGCGGACAAGATTGTGGCGGTTGATGAAGACACCGATGCGAATGTGAGGGCGGCCCTCGGAGTTTTGGGAGCCGATGTGGTGATTGAAGCTAGCGGTGCGCCGGGCCAAATAGACCGAGGTGCAAGCTGGCTTAGGCAAGGCGGAACCTTGTTGCAAGTCGGTTTACCCTCCAAGCCACAAGAAATAAACATTCACTACATTGTGATGAGTGAGATAACCATGCAAACCACCCTGGCCCATGTGTGCGGTCAGGATATTCCTCCAGCACTGGAAATACTCAGTTCCACACGCCTGGCAGATGAGTTGCTGGAAGGGGTGTTCCCTCTTACTGATTTGGTTGCACAACTGGATCGCCTTGCAACAGGCCAGATTCAGGGAAAAGTTCTTTTCGACCCCCAAACCCCAAGTCAAGCCTGAAAGAGGAAAAATTATGAAGGCAGCTGTTTTTTACGACGCAAAAGACATTCGGATTGACGAGGTTTCGTCCCCCAGTTCGGTTGGCCCATACGAGGTCAGAGTAAAGCCGTACTGGTGTGGAATTTGCGGAACCGATTTGCATGAGTACGCGGTTGGGCCCATTGTTATCCCTACCAAACCGCACGCACTGAATGGGTCGCACGCGCCACAAATTCTTGGACATGAATTTTCGGGTCAGATTCTTGAGGTCGGGACCGGAGTGACCAACGTTGTTGTGGGCGATCGCGTCTCGGTAATGCCACTGTTATTTTGCGGTTCTTGTTACTACTGCCAGCGTGGGCTAAATCATCTTTGTAGGACCATGGCCTGTGTGGGGCTCAGTTATGAGTGGGGTGGGATTGCCGAGGAAGCTGTTGTTCCAGCAATGTCGGTTGCGAAGCTTCCTGACTCGATGAGTGATGAGCAGGGGGCCTTGGTTGAGCCCACCGCTGTGGCCGCCTATGGTGTCGACTCCGCGGGAGTTCGCCCGGGGGACACCGTTCTCATAACCGGCGCGGGCCCCATTGGTGCTCTTGCATCGTTGTACGCTGCTCACCTTGGTGCCACAGTTTTTATATCGGAGGTGAACCCCAATCGTCAGGCGCTCGCTAAATCCCTAGATATTGGCGTTTTGCTCGACCCAACAAAGATTGACGTCGTAGCCGAGATTAAGGATTTGACCGGCGGTATCGGTGTTGACGCCGTGATTGAATGCTCTGGAAACGAAAAGGCTCTTCAAACCGCATTGTCCGCGGTGCGTAAGGCTGGCACCATTGCTCAGACCGGACTGCACACTAAGCCCGCATCGATCGATCCAATGATTCTCTCGGAGTTCGACATCACTCTCCGGGGTACTTGGTGTTACCCGGTGACCGACTGGCCTCGGATTATAGATTTAATCGGAAATAAGGGCCTTCCGGTGGAAAAAGTCGTGAGCGCCAAAATCAGCATGCACGACATTGTAGGAAAAGGATTCGAGGAGCTGCTCTCTCCAACAGGGGAGATGGCAAAGGTTCTCGTCCAAGCTAAATAAGAAAGGTATACAACAATGAAGGCGCTCCAGTACATCGAAAAAAACAAACCCGCAGTTTCGGAGTTACCTGTCCCCGAAATTTCTGATGATGAAGTCCTTGTCGCCGCACGATCTGTCGGTGTGTGCCATTCCGATATCGAGCTTCTCGAGGGACGATACATCATTCCTTTTCAGTACCCTCTAATCCCAGGCCATGAATGGTCAGGTGAGGTTGTCAAAGTGGGTCCCAGTGTGAAGGGTCTCAAACTGGGAGATCGCGTCGTTGGAGAATGTGTGATTGGCGATGATCACTTCGGTTTCAGTATCAGTGGTGCTGCCGCCGAGTTCTTCACAGCAAAGGAATCTTGGATCCACAAATTGCCGGATGCCGTGGACTACACCAATGGAGCCTTAGTGGAGCCATTTAGTGTTGCCTATTACGCTCTAATGAGGGTTGGTAATGTCAACGCCTCTGATGTCTTGGTGGTCCTGGGGGCCGGCCCGATTGGTCTCGCTGTAACGGCAGGCGCTAAAGCTCTCGGCGCCGTGACTCTTGTCGTCGAGCCCGTTGCCCATCGTCAAGAGGCAGCAAAAAAGCTTGGAGCCGATTATGTTGTCAGCCCCGACGCTTTGGTCAAAACTTTGGCTGACATAACAGGAGGAAAGGGTGCCAACGTAGTAATTGAGGCAACCGGGAACCCCGCTGTGATGGCTCAAGCTCTCGAGATTGCAGCATTCAAAGGGCGAGTTGGATTCATCGGGATTGATGTTGGCCGCGAGGCGCCAGCCAAGCTTGGGTTGATTCAGTCTAAAGAATTGTCCATCACGGGGTCGATTGGTTCCCCCGGTGTTTGGCCAGACACCCTGAGATTCATGGCAAACAAAGGCATCGATTTGTCTCCGCTAGTGACAAACCGTTTTGTCGTGGACGAGGCTGTGAGTGCCGTGGATGCAGCTCAAGATCCCGCCAACAACATCAAGGCACACATCGAATTCACCGCTTCCCTCTAGTTTCCAAAAAGTATGAGGCGGGGCCAGCGTACCGCTGGCCCCGCCTCATACTTTTTCCACAAGACCTAAGGAATAATTTTGGCCAGTCTGTACTGCGCCACTTTCTCTACAAAACTCTTCGGTGTGTTTCGGAACCCTAGGAAGCCTGCTTCTTTTGACTTCGTCATGTCCGTGAAGCACTCAATCTGGCGCCCTAGGTCGCTGTCGCTGTGCCACCACGAAGCAAGCCTTGTGACGTCGGGCTCAACAAGCCCCTCCCGTTCAGCGATGGTTTTCCAAATTTCTGCACTCGCAGCCATTTGGTCTTCAAGAGGGTTCAGTTGAGCTGTGGGCGCCTCCCATTTCACACCGAAATGTTCTGCAATTTGTGGCCATAGCCAGCGCCAGCGGAAAGTGTCCCCATTGGCGATATTGAACGCCTCGTTTTGGGCTTCCTTATGGGTACACGCCCAAATCAACTGCTCACCCAGTAGGTCCGCATCGGTAACGTCAATGACACCGTTCCACTGTTCTTGTGAACCGGGGAAGATGAAAGGCTGGTTGAGTTCCTTGCAGATTGTGGCGTAGACGGAAAGCGTGAGAACCATGTTCATAGCGTTGTCCACGGCGAAACCAAACACAGTGTGAGCCCGGTGGACGCTCCACGTGAACCCCTGTTTTTCTGACGCCGCAAAAAGCTCGTCTTCCTGGGCATAGTAGAAGTTGGGGTTCGGTAAACGGGGCTCGCTTTCGTGAAACGGCGTTTCCGCCATGACTGCCGTCGCATAATCATCGAACGGGCCGAGATAGTGTTTCAACCCTGTCAGCAACGCCACGTGTTTCACGCCCCCAGCAGGCTCAAGGGCCGAGAACAAGTTGCGCAACGTAGCAGAATTCACCTCAATGTTCTCCAGCTCTGTTTCCTTCCGGATCCAGGCAGTGATGATTACTATTTGCGGCTTGAGGTCTTGGAGAGCAGTTTTGACTGCCTGCGCGTCTAGCAGGTCCACACTAATTTGAGTGACTCCGGCTATGTCGGTTGTGTGTCTGCGCGAAATGCCGTGGACATCCCATCCTTGTCCGATTAGTTGACGTGCAACTGTTTGGCCAACAATTCCCGTTACACCGACGACGAGTGCGCGTCCTTGCGAGCTAGCTGACATGGAGAAACCTTTCTCTAGTTGTTCACTTTAGATAAACGATAGCTAACTTTGTGCAGTCGCGAAACCTCCCGCAAGGTTTTCCGATTAGGTATCTTTGCGCCTCGGCGGAAACTGCCCGCCATCTGCCAAAATTCGCCGCAGGCGGTGCGGAGAGGCGAGACATCACGGAGCCGGTGAAGTAACGTTTTCCCGCCTATAAACAAGGCGGTTTGACAGAACTTCGTCTGAGCTGGAAGTTGGCTTTGCTGCTTTTCTCTCCGCAAAATTTATGAAGGACGTGGTGCATGAGGGTGCCCCTTGCAGACCGTGTTGGAATTGTTATGTGTCGTAACTTGTAAACACTCGGTTAGTTTTATAAAGTGTGACTCAACACTTTGTGCAGGTCGTGTACCTCAACTAGTTTCGAAGGAGAAAGTAGTGACTACCACTGGAACGCAGTCTAAATCGTTCCGACTCGCTCCTTCTAAAGGAGTCACAACAGTCGTAGCGGCACTTGTAGTTCTGTTTGTGCTGGGGCTCGTGGTTGCACCGTCGAGTGTTTCCTCGGGAGCAGTTCTCGGAATGCTCCCTTTTGCCGCGGTGCTCGCGATTATTGGGCTTGGGCAGATGCTCGTAGTTCAGCAGGGTGGAATTGATCTTTCTGTTCCAGGCTCGATGTCCCTTGCCATTGTTATTATCAGCCACTACCCAACCGGTGAGGATTCTCTCATTCTCCCTGCAATTGGGATAGCTCTGCTCTGGGCGATCGGAGCTGGACTGCTGAATGCTCTTCTTATTGGTGGCATTGGATTGAACCCGATCATCGCCACCCTAGGAACTAATGCGCTCCTCTTTGGAGCCATTTTGGGGATCTCAGGCGGGACACCCCGCGCAACCGCGCAGTTGCTCCGCACGGTTGCTGGAGATCGGACGTTGGGAATACCCAATTCTGTTTACTTCGCAGTATTGGTGTTAGTAATTGTGTCTGCGATCATCAAGAAAACAGTTGCGGGGCGTCAGTTCGAGGCCGCTGGCGCCAGTCGACCTGCCGCCATGGTTCTTGGGTTGAAAGTAAAGCGAATTAATGGGCTCTCCTACGTATGGGCCCAATTGCTGTATCTCATTGGCGGGATAATTCTTGCTGGGGTGACTAGCCAGCCGACTGCTTACATGGGAAACTCGTACCTGCTCCCATCTGTCGCGGTGGTTGTTCTCGGGGGAACCTCGCTGCTAGGCGGTCGAGGTTTTCCCCTTGCGACGGCTCTGGCGGCCCTGTTTTTGCGTCAACTTGATCAGTTTGTTTTAGCTCTGGGAGTCCCGTACGCGGTCCGAACCCTCGTGCAAGCCGCAGCGTTCACCATCGGTGTTGCAATCTACACCATCGATTGGTCCGAGGTCCGACGCAGATTTCAGGCGATGAACCCATCGTCTGGGAGAGAAAATTCGTAGTGCATCAGCACGCGGATGACAACGCGCAATCACAAAAGTTGCGCAACGAACAATGGAGGAAGATCGTATGATCACACGTCAACGCAAAATCTTGCAGGCGCTTGCCGTCGCAGGTATTGCTGGTTTGGCCCTGACGGCGTGTAGCGCCGACGGAGGCTCAACCGAAGATGCAGCCAGCGATGCAGCTGGTGACTCGACCACATCTGAAACAACGGATGCGGCCGATGTGCCCTCATGGTGTGGACCAAATGAAATCTCATTCGGCCTGCTCGATGGTTTTGGCGGTAACAGCTGGCGTCTGGTCACCACAGCAAGTGGTGAAGAAGAAGCCAAGAAGTGCCCCAGTGTTACTGAGTATCTCTACGCAGATGGTCAGGGTGACACCCAGAAAGCAATTTCTGACATTCAGTCCATGGTCGCAACTGGTGTAGACGCTATTGTCGTCTTCCCAGACGCAGGTGAAGCTATGTTGCCAGCACTGCGTAGTGCCTATGAAGCTGGAGTCGTCACGGTGCCTTACCGCGTAAACCCAGGTGGAGAAGATGGAGTTGATTACGATGTTTGGATCGGCGCCGACTTCTTCCAGTCAGGTCGCGACTGGGCTGAGTGGACCTTGGAAAACTTCCCCGATGGTGCAAAGATTCTCTTCTTGAGCGGTCCTGCTGGAAACAGTCAGGGTGAAGACGAGGGAACTGGCGCCAAGGAGCTCCTCTCTGACGCTAAGTATGAATTCATCGGTGAGCAGCCCTTCGAGGTTACCAACTGGGATCCTGCGCTCACGCAGCAGGTCCTCACCGCAGCCATTGCTAAGTACCCCGAAATCGACATCATCTTCTCCGACTTCGGTCCTTCGCTGGTGGGTGCTCTTCCTGAGTTCACCAAGAGTGGTCGTCCCATTCCAGCTCTCGCAACCTCAGACGGTAACCTTCTTGGTTGCTTCTGGCAGGAGCAGCAGGATGCAGGGACCGGCTTTGACATGATGTCCGTTGCCACCGGTAACGACAACGTGCGTTTGGCTGTTCAGACTGCTATCGCTAAGGCCACCGGAGGCGTAGTTCCCGAGAAGGGTGACGGATTCATTCACCCCAAGTTCGAGGACTCAATTTCGAGCAGCCCTTCTGGGGTTCAGTGCCGTTCCGATCTGCCTATGGATATCTACCTCTCGGCTCAGCTTGACGGTGACGCTCAGGCCGCACTGCTGAAGTAGTAAAACCTTTGTTTCCTCCTGGGGCAGTGCACTATCTGCCTCAGGAGGAAACAAACATCTGATTGTTCGACTAGACAGGCTTAAGTGATGACAACCTCTACCAGTGACCAAGTTCCCATCCTGGAACTCTTAGGCATCTCGAAGGAATTTTCCGGGGTTCCGGCCTTGACCAACGTCTCTTTTGACGTTCGCCCAGGAGAGGTTCATGCGTTACTTGGTGAAAATGGTGCTGGTAAATCGACATTGATGAATGTTGCCACTGGGACGTTCGCGCCCACATCGGGTCAGGTCAGATTTGATGGACAAGAGGTTAGCAACCTCGACCCTTCCCTTGCGATTGCACTGGGAATAGCGATAGTTCACCAGCATCCTGCTGTTATGCCAGATCTTACGGTATTGGAAAATATCCAAGTGGCGTTGCCCCGAGATGCTTTTCCTGCTGGGCAAACTGATCGTGAATTTTCTCAGAGCCTCCTAGAAATGGTCAACCTTGACGTTCATCTCAACGAACGAGTAGAGGAGCTCAGCGTCGCGGCGAAACATCTTTTGGAAATCGCAAAAGCTTTGGCACTCAAACCTAAGGTCTTAATTCTTGATGAGCCCACTGCACCACTAGGCCAAGAATCAGTGGATCTCTTGTTTGAGCTCATTCGCAAGGCCGTGGAGGCAGGCACCTCGGTTGTCTACATCACTCATCGACTTGCCGAGGTTCGCCGGGTCGCGACCCGGGTCACAGTCTTGCGAGATGGCGAACACCGTCAGACGTCCCCGGTGGGCGACATTAATGACGGGGAGCTACTTGCCCTCATTATTGGTCGAGAACTCACCTCGACATTTCCTAGCAAACACAGTTTACAAAAGGGTGCGACGCCCAATTTTGTTGTGAAGGAGCTCCGCGGTAGTGGCTTCACCGGCGTGAACATCAAGGCCTACCCTGGTCAAATTATTGGTATTGCTGGTGTGGTGGGCAACGGACAAAGCGAATTGTTAAGAGCTCTAGCCGGATTGGAACCCTTCGAAGGGAGCGTTCACATCAATGGCCAAGAGCGCAAAACCAGAGAGCTACTAACCGAGGCGGCAATGATGCCTGCCGATCGTCAGCGTGAAGGTTTGATGATGCGGATGTCGGTTCGGGAGAACGCCGCCGTGGCAGCCTTGAAACAATTCCGCCGAGGACTCTTTCTCTCTAGGAAAGAGGAAGAGCGGGAAGTGAATCAGGTCTTCCAATCACTTTCGGTTAAAACTGCGTCACCAGAGGCATTAGTGTCGTCGCTTTCGGGCGGGAATCAACAAAAAGTTGTCCTCTCACGTGCTTTGCTCTCGAAGCCACTCATTGTGGTGGCTGACGAGCCAACCCAGGGGGTTGACGTCGGCGCCCGGGCAGAGCTGTACCAAATCTTGAGGGATGTTTCGCAGTCAGGAATTCCCGTGATTATCGCTTCTTCAGATGCCAAAGAGCTTGAGGGATTGTGCGACACCGTCTATGTGATGTCTCGAGGCCACGTAGTCCGCGACCTCGTAGGCGATGAGATTACCGAAGCAAACATGATTCATGCCGCGGTCACCTCTACAATGCAAGTTGTTGACACCGGTCGTCTGCGACTCGAAGATCTAAAAAATGACCGTAGCTCCCAGCTGTCGAAATTCTGGCGGTTTGCGCGCGGCGATTATGCCCCATCAGCACTTTTGCTTTTTGTCATGTTTGGGTTGGGTGTTTACATCCTGAGCACCAATGATAAATATTTGAGTTTGTTCAACATTTC